>ENA-OQIW01000249-OQIW01000249.1-human-gut-metagenome-genome-assembly--contig:-NODE-249-length-10819-cov-2.023008_pt1 | contig 10819 bp, 16 predicted proteins | sample MGYA00242586_ERZ504751 | MGnify/ENA primary metagenome ERZ504751 (study PRJEB26092, sample SAMD00036349) | human gut metagenome | host: Homo sapiens | study: EMG produced TPA metagenomics assembly of...
CGTGAAGGGCGGCTTCGGCGAACGGGTAGAACGTGGTCTGCCGCCATGCCGGGCCGTGTTCCTCGGCCATGATGGGGGCGATGACGTTGACCAGCTGGGCGCGCGAGGCGGAACGCACGCGATCGCAGTGCTTGAGCAGGGTGATCATCAGGGAACCTTCGACCACCGCGTCGGCCGCGGTGTAGATGTCTTCCAGCAAATGTGGAGACTTGGGCCATGGCTCGTGGTGCAAACCCTGCGCGGCCTCCGCCTTCCACTGGTCTTCCTGCTCGTTCCACTTGTCCGAATACCATACGCCCCATTCGTCGAAGGACAGGGCGATGTCTTTGGTGCCGTTGTTGGCTTCTCGCGCCTGATCGGCCGCGTCCGAGACGGTGGCGATGAACTTGGTCATGTCTTCGGAAGAGGCCAGGAAGTCCTGCATGGAGGCGGCGGTCCGGGTTTTATGGCCGCGGTCGAAGTAGTAGGCATGGCAGGAGACGAAGTCGAGATTCTCGTAAGCTTGGTGAGCACGGTCTTCTCCCACGTGCCGAAGGTCGGCATATAGGCACCCGAGGAACCGCAGGCCACGAGTTCGAGACCGGACTCGGCGAGCTTCATGGCGTGGGCCACCTTATCCACCGCGCCGGCATATTCTTCCGGGCTCATGTGGCCCACCTGCCACGGGCCGTCCATTTCGTTGCCGATGCACCACATCTTGATATCCATCGGCTCCTCGATGCCGTTGGCCACGCGCTGATCCGCCCAAGCGGTGCCGGGCGCGCCGTTGACATACTCGAGCTCGTCGAGCGCGGCTTTCAGCCCCGGGTGCCCATGTTGACGGCAAGCATGATTTCGGTGCCGGCTTTCTGGCTCCAGCGGTAGAAGTCGTCGATGCCCATCTCGTTGGTTTCGGTGCAATGCCAGGCCAGGTCGCGGCGCACGGGGCGATTCTCGCGTGGACCGATGCCGTCTTCCCAGTTGTAGTTGGATACGAAATTGCCGCCGGGGTAGCGCACGCAGGTGACGCCCAGCTCCTTGACCAGGTCAAGCACGTCTTGGCGGAAGCGTTTTCGTCGGCGGTGGGATGGTGGGCTCGTAGATGCCGCCGTAGACGCAGCGGCCCAGATGTTCTACGAATGAGCCGAACAGACGCGGGGAACGTCGGCTACCGGAGTGGCGTCGGCGTTGAGGGCGATGCTGGCGTCCGGCGTGGTTGCGTTGCCGGTTGTGGAGACGTTACTGGCGTGGTGCCGGCGGCGGTCGGCGCCGGGCTGCTTTCCTGCTTGTCGGGATGGGTGGTTTCGGCGGAATACTGGCTGTTGTGAGTGGTCATGAGCGGGATGCATCTCCTTCGGTTTGCGGTTAGTCACCATGGTGCGACGTGTCGTGTTTGCGTAAACATAAAACATGTGGTACCGTTTCTTAAAACGATACAATACTTGGAACAAAACGCCAAGTCCCGTCGTTTCCCATAACAAGGAAGGAAAGAACGATGAAGTTCGGCAAGAAGACAATTGCCCTGATTGGTGCTGTGGCCATGCTCTCCTCTGTAGCTGCCTGCGGTTCCACCTCTGCCGGGGATAGCGGAAGCACCGGCTCCTCTGATAAGAAGATCGAGCTGACCGTGTGGTCCTGGGATTCCACACTGCCTCGTACGGTCAAGGGATTCGAGGCCAAGAACCCGAACATTAAGGTGAAGGTGACCAATGCCGGCACCAACAAGGACGAGTACAACGCACTGTCCAACGCCATCGAGGCCGGCTCCGGTGCTCCGGACATCGCCCAGATCGAATACTACGCACTGCCCGAATACGTGATTCGCGGCCACCTCGAGAACCTCTCCGATCTCGCGCCTCCGATTTCAAGGACTTCTACACCCCGGGCACGTGGTCCTCGGTGAACATCAATGACGCGTCTACGCCCTGCCGATGGATTCGGCCCGATGGCCTGGTTCTACAACAAGGGCGTCTTCGACAAGGCCGGCGTCGATCCGACTCAGGTGCGCACGTGGGACGACTTCTACGAGGCCGCCAAGAAGATTCGCGCCGTGGACTCCTACATCACCTCCGATTCCGGTGACGCCGGCTTCTTCGACTCCATGACCTGGCTGGCCGGCGCGACCCCGTTCGAGACCTCCAAGGACGGCGAGACCGTGACCATCAACCTGACCGGTGACAAGAACGTCAAGACCTTCACCGACTTCTGGCAGAAGATGATCGACGAAGATCTCATCGACACCAAGACCGTCGGCTGGACCGACGATTGGAACAAGGGTCTGGATGACGGCTCCATCGCATCCCTGCTGACCGGCGCTTGGATGCCGTACAACCTGCTTTCCGGCGCTCCGAACGGTGACGGCAAGTGGCGCATCGCCAGATGCCGACCGCAGACGGCTCCGAGACCAACTCCGAGAACGGTGGTTCCTCGCTGGCCATCGTGAAGTCCGACGACAAGGACAAGGTCGCCGCCGCCTACAAGTTCATGGAATACGCCTGCCACGACGCCGAGGGCATCAAGACCCGTGTTGACGGCGGCGCCTTCCCGGCCGACAACGACACCCTCAAGTCCGACGACTTCCTCAACATGACCTCCCTGACCGACTCCGACGGCAAGGCCCACGAGTACTTCGGCGGGCAGAAGTTCAACGAGGAGCTGGCCAAGGCCGCAGCCAATGTGTCCACCGGCTACAAGTTCCTGCCCTTCGAGGTCTACGCTCGCGGCAAGTTCGGCGACTACGCCGGCGATGCCTACACCGGCAAGACCACGCTCTCCGATGCCGTGGCTTCCTGGCAGAAGGACCTGCAGGATTACGCCAAGCAGCAGGGCTACCAGGTGAAGTAACGGCAATCACAGCAGACTTCCTCCTGTGGTTTCTGTAGCGGGAGGTTGCGATAACAGGATCGGGCACTCTTCGGAGCGCCCGATTTTCTTATGCCATGGGAGCAGTGGCGCGCGGATTGCGATACCAAGATGGCGTGTTGCCGAAGAATGTGTATAATAAAAGATGTTATCGCAACCATAGCTACAAAGTGGCGAAACAAAGCCGTTTTGTGACTACTGAACCATAGAGTGATGGTTCACGATAGCATGACGACGAGGAGAGTTGCCATGCTGTTGTGGTGACAATCACTGCAGACCGCCGAAAGGCGATCCAAGGAAGGAGAACAGAACGATGAAGTTCACCGTTGCTAAGAAGGCCATTGCACTTACCGGTGCGGTTGCCATGCTGGGTTCCGTTGCCGCCTGCGGTTCCGACACCGCCAGTGGCAAGCCGGCTCAAGATAAGGACGTTACCGAAATCACCGTGTGGGCTTGGGAGCCCACGCTGACCCAGGTTGCCAAGGACTTCACCAAGAAGACCGGCATCAAGGTCGATCTCAAGAACGTCGGCACCAACACCAAGGAATACACCCAGCTTGATAACGCCATCGAGCTGGCTCCGGTGCTCCGGACGTCGCTCAGGTTGAGTACTACGCCATCCCGCAGTACGCCATCAAGGGCAACCTGCTGGACATCACCGACAAGACCTCCGGCTACTCCGACTTCTACACCCCTGGCCCGTGGCTTCCGTGCAGTTCGCCGGCAAGGTCTACGGCCTGCCGATGGATTCCGGCCCAATGGCCTTCTTCTACAACAAGGAGGTCTTCGACAAGGCCGGTGTTGACGCCGAGCAGATCAAGACCTGGGATCAGTACTACGACGCCGCCAAGAAGATTCACGCTCTGGGCGACAACTACTACATCACCTCCGACACCGGTGACGCCGGCTTCTTCGACTCCATGACCTGGCTGGCCGGTGCAAAGCCGTTCCAGACCTCTTCCGATGGTTCCGAAGTCACCGTCAACCTGACCGAGGACAAGGGCGTCAAGACCTTCACCGACTTCTGGCAGAAGCTGCTGGACGAGGGCCTGCTCGACACCAAGACCGCTGGCTGGTCTGAGGACTGGTTCAAGGGCATGGTCGACGGCACCATCGCCTCCCTGTTCACTGGCGCTTGGATGCCTGCCAACCTGGCCAACTCCGCTGCTGACGGCGCTGGCAAGTGGCGTGTGACCCAGATGCCGACCGCTGACGGCTCCACCACCAACTCCGAGAATGGTGGTTCTTCGCTGGCTGTGCTCGCCTCCACCAAGAAGGCTGACGCTGCTTACCAGTTCATCGAGTACGCCAACCACGGCGACGGCGTGGCCACCCGTGTGGCCGGCGGTGCATTCCCGGCTGACAAGGCCTCCATGGAGTCCGACTCCTTCAAGAACACCACCACTGTGAAGAACGCCGATGGCGAGGACGTTGACTACTTCGGTGGTCAGAAGTACAACGAGGTTCTGGCTCAGGCTGCTGAGAACGTGTCCTCCGACTACCAGTTCCTGCCCTACGAGGTCAAGGCCCGCACCATCTTCGGCGACTACCTTGGCAAGTCCTACACCGGCGACCAGAAGCTGACTGACGGTATCGCCGCTTGGCAGAAGGCACTGCAGGATTACGGCAAGGATCAGGCTTCACCGTGAAGTAAGCTTGAACCCTCGCTGAGACTGCCTAGCTAATCTCACCTGATACACAAAGCCCCGTGACGAATCCCGTCACGGGGCTTTTACCGTTTTAAGCCCCGCCTAGTACACTCGTCACCATGCGAGTGATCGGACAGCGAATCAAAAGAATGGCAACCATAGCAGTGACTGCCATCCTTTCCGTATCCCTGGCCTCGTGCGGGCAGGCCACGGACGACAACCGTACGGAGATCAGCGTATGGAGCTGGGAACCGAGCATGGGGGAGGTCATCCGCCGTTTCGAAAAAGCCAATCCGGACATCCGCGTGAAATGGACCAATATCTCCGGCTACGGCAATCTTAATACCGCCATTCAAGACGGTTACGGCACGCCGGACGTGGCTCAAATCGAATACTATGCACTGTTGCAGTACGCGGTCTCCGGCCAATTGCTTGATCTGACCGACAAAATCGGCTCGGATTATTCCAACTTCTTTACCCTCGGCACATGGTCGTCCGTGCAGCTCGCCGGCCGTACCTATGGACTGCCCATGGATTCGGGCCCGATGGGCTTCTTCTACAACGAAGACGTGTTCCGCCAAGCCGGCGTGGACGCCACCAAGATCAAGACTTGGGATGACTATTACGAGGCCGCCGAAAAGCTCAAGGAGATCGGCGCGTATATCGCCGCCGACTCGGGCGACGGCAGTTTCTATGACGCGATGGTCTGGCTCGCCGGTGGTCAGCCGTTCCACACGTCGGCCGACGGCAAAACCGTGACCATCGATTTGGATGAGGATGCCGGCACCCAACGGTTCACCGAATTCTGGCAGAAAATGATCGATGAGGGGCTTGTTGACACCACCTCCGCCACATGGTCGGATCGGTGGAAAAGCAGAGTGGGCACCGGCACCATCGCCTCCGTGTTCTCTGGGGCTTGGATGCCGTCGCTGCTGCTGTCCAATGTGCCGGGCGCGGCCGGTCTGTGGCGCGTGGCTCCCATGCCCACCTATGATGCCAGCCCACCAACGCCGAAAATGGCGGCTCGGCACTGACCGTACTGCAATTGACCCGTAAGCCGGATGCGGCTTATCGTTTCGTGGACTTTGTGGCGCATGACGCCCAAGGCATTAGCGCGCGTGTGGATGGCGGTGCTTTCCCGGCCGATTATGCCACCCTGAATTCCGCTGATTTTTTGGATAAAACCACGATTACCAATGACCGGGGCATTGAAATCCCGTATTTCGGCGGGCAGAAGTTCAACCGTGTACTGTCGGAGGCCGCCGAGGATGTGTCGGTCGGATACCAGTATCTGCCGTTCGAAGTGTATGCGCGCAGTGACTTCAAATCGACGGTGGGCCAGGCATACGAGTGGTCCGGCAGTTTCCACGCCTATCAGCAGCGACAGGAAGCCATTGAGATGGGCATGAAGGACGAGGAAGGCAACCCGCTCGAACCGTTGGAGAAGCCCGGCAAGAAAGTCAGTCTCTCCGACGGCCTGGCCCAATGGCAGAAAGACCTCCGAGAATACGGCTTCAATCAGGGCTTTACGATTAAGTAGGGATTCGGGGTTGGGTCGGAATCGACCGCGCTATACGCGGCCGATTCCTGCATACTACGTCACTTCACATTGCGCGAGTAGATGTGCGCCATGCCCTTGAAAATCAAATCCGGGTCATACACGTCAATCAGCTCGGTGTCATTCTCAAACACTCGACCGAGGCCACCGGTGGTGATCACCTTGAAATCCTCGCCTCCGAGCTCTTTGCGGAACTGACGAATCGTGCGCTCCACACCGCCCAAGAACGTGTAATACAAACCGGCCTGCATGCAGGTCTTGGTGTTGGTGCCCAGAATCGTATCTGGTCGCGTAATTTCCACTTCCGGCAGCTGGGCCGTATCTCCCCACAGAGCGGCCGCACCGGCACGGATGCCGGTGGTGATGACGCCGGAATCGACCACGCCCTTGTCGCTCACGTGTGTGAACGTGGTGGCGGTGCCGAAATCAGCCACCAGCACTGGCCGCCATACTCGTAATAGGCACCGGCGCAGTCGGCCAGAATATCCGCACCCAGCGATTTCGGATCGTCAACGCGCACGTTCATACCGGTCTTGATGCCCGGTCCCACCACCATCGGATCAATGTCGAGGAATTTGACGATGGACGAACGGAAGGAGTGCATCACTTTCGGCACCACCGAACAGATGATCACATCGTCCACATCGGATGGCTGAAAACCGCTCATTCTCAGGAATTCAGTCAGAAACAGCCCATACTCATCAGACGTATGGTTGGCTTTGGTGGTGATGCGGTAGGTGCCGGCGATGGTATCGCCATCCAAAAAGCCCAGCACGATGTTCGTATTGCCGATATCAACGGCGACCAGCATGATAACCCTCCAGATTCAAGATGGATTTCATGCGCAATTCTACAGTCCCATGGCTATGATGGCCTGCGGTGGTCGACCCAGCGTGGCGGCCAACCGTAGAACACAACATATACAGAGGAAGAACCATGTCTCAAGACAATGGTGCGCACGTCGAAGACGGCGCAACCACAGATGCGAGCCTTGCCTCGCGCGCAAAGAATCCGAAAAAAAGCGGCCCGAAGTGGTGGCTGATCTCACTGATTGCCGTCATCGTGGCAGTGGCGGTCGTCATCGGCGTCACGCTCGCTTTCGGCGGTAAGAAAGATGACAAGTCGGCTTCGTCCAGCAACCAATATGCCGACACCGTGACCATCGGCCTCAAACTGGCCCCCACCAATCTGGACATCCGCAACACCGCCGGCTCCGCGCTTGACCAGATCCTGATCGGCAACGTATACGAAGGCATCGTGCACGTGACTCCAAGAACCAGGTCGCTCCCGCCATCGCCTCCAGCTGGGAGACGTCCAAGGACGGCCTGACCTACACCTTCCACCTCAATAAGAACATGACCTTCTTCAATGGCGACAAACTTGACGCCGAGGACGTGGCCTGGTCCATCAACGAGCTGATCGCTAAGGGCTACCACGACGCCGACGCGCTCGCCGCCGTCAGCAAGGTGGAGGCCAAGGACGCCGACACCGCGGTGATCACGCTCAAGACGCCGAACTCCAACCTGTTGTGGACCCTGACCGGTCGCGCAGGGCTCGTGTTCGACAAGGACGCCAAGTATGACCTGAAGACGCAGGCCGTCGGCTCCGGCCCCTACACCGTTGCCAAGTTCGTGGAAAACAGCTCGATCACGCTGAAGGCCAATGAGAAGTACTGGGGCAAGAACAAGGCCAAGACGCCCACCGTGGTCGTCAAGTATCTGGCCGACGACAACGCCGCGGTCAATGCGCTGAAGTCCGGTGACGTGCAGGTGCTCGCCCCGATTACCGAGAACCTCGCCGAACCGTTCAAGTCCGATTCCGCCAAGTACACGGTCAAAGCCGGCAACGGCACCGACAAGTTCGTGCTCGGCTTCAACAACGCTTCCGGTTCCAAACTGGCTGACAAGCGCATTCGCCAGGCCATCCGTTACGCCATCAACCACAAGGAGCTCATCGCCTCTCGCGGCGGTGCGGACAAGGCGCTCGGCGCCCGATCCCGTCTCTCGACCCCGGCTACGAGGATCTGACGAATCTGTACCCGTATGATCAGAACAAGGCCAAGTCGCTCATGGCTGAAGCCGGCTATTCCACCGACAAGCCGCTTCAACTTACGCTGACCTACGCCAACATCTACGGCACCGAGCTCGGAGACCAGCTGCGCTCCCAGCTCCAAGCCCCTCGGCATCGACCTGAAGGTGAATGTGGTGGAGTTCTCCACGTGGCTGCAGGATGTGTACACCAACCACACCTTCGATATTTCGCTGGTGGACCACAACGAAAGCCACGACTTCGCATCGTGGACCGATCCGACATACTATTTCGGTTACGACAACAAGAATGTGACCAAGCTGTACAACGAGGGTGTTGCCGCCACCTCCGACAAGGAGCGCGATGCCAAGTTCGCCGCGGCCGCCAAGCTTGTCTCCGAGGATGCGCCGGCCGACTGGCTGTTCAACTACCGCATCACCACCGCCACGGCCAAGGGCGTTGAAGGATTCCCCTTCGACCTCAACCAGACCGTTCTGCCCCTCTACAACGTGACCTACACGAAGTAGTTCGTTACAGCAATGAGCTCCCTCAGTGAGGGGGCTCATTGTTAATCCAAGTAAAGTAGGCATTATGCGATTCGTGTTGAAACGGCTGGCGTTATTCGTGGTGGCGTTGTTCGGCCTGTCCGTGGTGGTTTTCGCAGCATTGCGCATTCTGCCTGGCGATGTGGCCTCCGTGATGGCCGGCGTCAACTCGCCGCCTGAGCGTGTGACCCAGCTACGCGAACAACTCGGTCTGAATCGGCCATTGATTGCACAATACTTCGATTGGATGAGTGCGCTGGCCCGTGGTGACTTCGGCACTTCAATCCTGACTGGTCGCTCCGTAACCTCCTTGGTAGGCGCACGTGCGTCCATCACCTTTCCCCTGATTATTCTTGGCCTGCTCATCGCTTGGCCATCGGCTTGCCGCTGGGCTGTGCGGCGGTACTGGCCCGCAGCGCAACGGTGCGTGCGGTGTTTCATGTACTGGCTATTGTCGGCGGTGCCGTACCTGCGTTGTGGGGCGGTCTGCTGCTGATTCTGTTGTTCGGGCGCGGCGTAGGATTGCTTGACGTGTTTCCCTCGCAAGGGTTCCCGCTGGATGGCTGGGGCGCACCCGGTTCGGCGATATCAGCGTTGGTATTGCCGGCTGTATCGGTCGGCATCATCGTGGGAGCATCACTTATGCGATACACGCGCGCGGCCTTAGGGGATTTAGCCAGTTCCGGCTACATCGATATGGCACGCTCGTGTGGCATGACGCGCACTCAGGCGGTGTTGCGTGTGGGATTGCGGTTGGCAACCCCGCAGCTGGTGTCTGTTATCGGGCTGACCTTCGCTTCGATGGTCACTGGCGTGATGGTCATCGAAAACCTGTTTGCGTTACCGGGCATCGGCAACGGTCTTGTGACCGACGTGGGCAACCGCGACCTGATTGCCGTGCAAAGCGAGCTGTTCCTGCTGGCCGCGTTCTTTTTGACTGTCGGCCTCGTGGTCGATTTGCTCCACCGCGTGCTCGACCCGCGTCTGAAAACCGCTACCGCCATTACGGAGGTGACCGCATGAGCAATGTTCGTCGTGCGACGCTGGTGGTCGACGGGCTGCCTTCGTCATCGTCCTGCACTCCATGTGGCGTCGTGCCGAGGGCAAATTCGCACTTATCGTGCTCGCTCTGTGGTTGCTCATTGCCATCGTTTCCCTGTTCTGGACCCCGCAATCGCTGTGGGCCACTGATGGCTACCATGTATGGGTCAAGCCGTCCGCCGAGCACTGGCTCGGCACTGACGGCACCGGCGCGGACGTGTTCAGCTGGCTGCTGGCCGGCTCACATACCAATCTTGTGATCGTGCTGCTGACCGTAGTGGCATCTATGGCTTGGGGGCTGCTGCTCATCGCGGCCATGGTGGCGCGCAATGCGGCGCTCGCCAGTTCTTCGGTAGTGGTAGTTGATGCGTTGATTTCCGTTCCCACCGTGTTGATTGCGTTGATTCTGGCTGTGCCGTTGGGAGCGTCAATCGCGGTGATTGTGATCGCCTGCGGCTTCGGATATGGGTTGAATCTGGCTCGTGTGGCTCGCCCCGCAGCGTTGCTGGCGTCCCGCTCGTCATATGTGGAATCGGCCTTGGCCAATGGTGCCAGCGGGTGGCGTGTGCTCATAAGCCATGTTATGCCGAATATTCTGCCGGTATTGGCTGTGCAACTGTCATTGTCGGCGGGCACGGCGGTGTTGGCTGAGTCGGGGCTCACTTATCTCGGTATCGGTGTGCCGTCCGGTGTGCCGAGCTGGGGGCATTCTCTGGCCACTTCGGTCAAACTCATCAACGTGTTCCCATTAACCGTGGTGTGGCCCGGCCTGATCGTCACGGTTGTGGTTGTGGCGCTGAATATTTTTGGTGATGTGCTGCGCGATGCCATCGATCCGGTCACCAACCCCGCATTACGTGAAATAGGAGGCGAACGATGAGCGTCGATGTTCGCGGGCTGAAAATCACGATTGGCGGCAAACCAATCGTCTCTGATGCGGATATGACCATTGCCGACGGTGAACGAGTCGGCTTGATCGGTTCTTCAGGCTCCGGAAAATCTATGATTGCCAAGGCGATGCTGGGGTTGCTGCCCCTGACCGCTGTGACTAATGGGTCGATTGATATGGCGGCACGGAAATTATCGGAGCTTCCGAACGTGCGCTTGCCGACCTGCGCGGCGGTATGTGGTGCGGTGTTCCAGAATCCGGCTGCCTC
>ENA-OQIW01000250-OQIW01000250.1-human-gut-metagenome-genome-assembly--contig:-NODE-250-length-10807-cov-2.079682_pt1 | contig 10807 bp, 16 predicted proteins | sample MGYA00242586_ERZ504751 | MGnify/ENA primary metagenome ERZ504751 (study PRJEB26092, sample SAMD00036349) | human gut metagenome | host: Homo sapiens | study: EMG produced TPA metagenomics assembly of...
CATTTGGTTGGCCTTTCTACTTATTTTGGCTCCCCTCTGGAGGGGAGCTGTCGGCAAAGCCGACTGAGGGGAGGCAAGCGCCTCTGGTTCAAAGAATTGTTATTGAGTGGATTGGTGGTGAGCTATTCGGCATCCGGCTGCACGGTGTTGTACTCGTTGCCGATGTACTTGCTCTTGTACAGCGCGAATTCAGGCAGACGCACACGGTCCTCGGGCGTGAGGGACTTCAGGAAGTCGGCCTCGTAGTCGTCGAGCGCAGTGGGGTAGTCGCCGTTGAAGTAGGCGACGCACAGGCCACCGTATGGGGCGTCGGCGTTCAGTCCGATGGATTCGACCAGACCGTCGAGCGAAAGGTAGGCCAAGGAATCCGCGCCGATGTATTCACGGATTTCCTCCACGCTCATCTTGGCTGCGATGAGTTCCTTGGTGGTGGAGATATCAATGCCATAGAAGCAGGGGTACTTCAGCGGCGGGGAGCTGATGCGCATATGCACTTCAGCGGCGCCGGCTTCCTTGAGCAGCTGCACGATGCGCTTGGACGTGGTGCCGCGCACGATGGAATCATCGATGACGATAACGCGCTTGCCTTTAACCACGCTGCGCACAGCAGAGAGCTTCATACGCACACCCTGCTCGCGCAGTTCTTGCGTGGGCTGAATGAAGGTGCGGGCCACATACTGGTTTTTGATTAGACCCATTTCGTTGGGCAGGCCTGCTGCTTCCGCATAGCCGGATGCGGCGGACAATGAGGAGTTCGGCACGCCGATAACCATATCGGCCTCCACCGGGGATTCGGCGGCGAGACGTGCGCCCATGCGCTTGCGGGCGGAGTGCACGTTGACGCATAGATATCGGAATCCGGGCGGGCGAAGTAGATGTACTCCATCGAGCAGATGGCCAGCTGCGTGTTGTTGGTGTACTGCACGATCTTGTAGCCGTGATCGTTGACCACCACGATTTCACCCGGGCGAATGTTGCGCACCAGCTCGGCGCCGACGACATCCAGTGCGCAGGTTTCGGAGGCGAGCACGTAGGCGCCGTTCTTCATCTTGCCGAGGGAGAGCGGGCGGAAGCCGTTCGGGTCGAGTGCGCCGATCATGGCGTCTTCGGTCATCAGCAGGTAGGCGAAACCGCCATGCACCGTGTTGAGCGCTTCCTTGAGCTTGTCCATAAAGGTGCGCTGCATCGAACGGCGAATCAAGTGCATCAGCACTTCGGTGTCGGAGTTCGAATGGAAGATGGCGCCTTCGTCTTCAAGCTTGCGGCGCAGTGACGGGCAGTTCGTCAGGTTGCCGTTATGGCACAGAGCCACGTCGCCGTCATGGAAGCGGAAGATGAACGGCTGGATGTTGTCTGTGGTGCCCGAGCCGGCCGTTGCGTAACGCACGTGCCGATGGCGCAATTGCCCTTCAGTCGTTCGATTTCGCGCTCATCGCCGAACACCTGGGTGAGCAGGCCGAGTCCGCGATGACCGATGAGATGACCGTTATCGTTGGAGACGATGCCGGCACCTTCCTGACCGCGATGCTGCAGCGCGTGCAGGCCAAAATAGGTGAGTCGTGAGGCGTCGGGGTGGCCCCATACGCCGAAGATGCCACATTCCTCGTGAATGTCTTCGAGTTCAGCCGACAAGCCAAAGCTCCTTTTTCAAACAGGGGATTAACTATCTATCAACCCTACCAATCGGCGGCTACATCGCGTGTTGTGGGTGGTGGAACTTGTTGGGGTTTGCGGACGCGGTTTAAGCACCAGATCAGTCAAGTATGAATAGTGGCTTAGGATTTTGGCCTTTCGCTGTTTGTGGTGGGTGGTTGTGGTGTGGGGGTGATGCCGACGGGTAGGTTGGAAGCATGGATACCTCTTACCTGTTCACCGCCGCATTACCTGGTGCTCCACTTTGTGCTCAAGCGTGATACCGAATTGTCGGTGTGACGTGATCGGTTGACTTTCGTCAACGCAATTTGAAAGGCTCCGACGGTATTATCCGTCGGAGCCTTTCGTCGTATGAATCCGGTGCTTGTTTTTCGGCTTCGTCTCAGTGCCTGAAATGGCTGAAGAACTCGATGGTCTCGGGATCCTGCGACTCGTCCATCACCTCAGCGGGTGTGCCGTTCTCGGCGATGACGCCGTGACGGAGCAGTACGATGCGGTCGGCCGCTTCGTGGGCGAAGCTCATTTCGTGCGTGGCCATGAGGATTGTGGTGCCTTGGGCCTTTAACTCGGCAACCATGTTGAGCACTTCGCGACCAGCATCGGATCAAGAGCGGATGTGATCTCGTCAAGCAGCAGCACGTTCCGGTCGGTCATCAGTGCGCGCGCAATCGCCACGCGCTGCTGCTGGCCGCCAGAGAGCTGATCGGGTAGGCACTGGCTTTATCGCGCATGCCGATGCGTTCAAGCAGTTCCATAGCGCGGGTTTCGGCGCGATCCTTGCTCCAGTGGTGAACCTTGATTGCGGCAAGGGTCACGTTCCTGAGCACCGACATGTGGGGGAAGAGGTTGAACTGCTGGAACACCACGCCGATACGTGCGCGAATCTTGTCCTGGTCGGCACGCGGGTCGGTGATATCGGTATTGCCCAGCCAAATCTGGCCGTCATCGACCTGTTCAAGCAGGTTGACGCATTTCATCAATGTGGATTTGCCTGAACCGGAAGGCCCCAGCAAAGCCACCACCTCATGTTGGTGAATGTCAAAGGAAATGCCACGCAGCACCTGCGTGTTTCCAAAGGATTTGCGCACGTCATCAAGACGCAGCACCGTCTTGTTGCTCACGGGGGAGTCACTCGCCTCGGTGGTGATATTGGTCATTTCGCTCATACCGTTCCTCCGCTGAGTTCGCGCTTACGCAGACGTTCCGTGTACCAGTCGTTCAGCAGGATGAACGGCACGCTCATCAGGATGAACAGCAGGCTGGCGACCACATACGGCGTGAAGTTGTAGGTGCTGGCCACGTCGATCTGTGCGGCGCGCACGGCATCCACCGCACCCAGCACGGAAATCAGGCCGACGTCCTTTTGCATGGAGATGAAGTCATTCATCAGTGCGGGCGCCACTTTGCGCAATGCCTGAGGAATGACGATCAGTCGGGTCGTCTGGCCGGAGGTCAGGCCCAACGAGCGGGCCGAGGCTCGCTGAGAAGGATGTACGTCGTTAAAACCGGCACGCAGCACCTCGGAGACGTAGGCGCTGTATCCCATTACCACTGCAATGGTGCCGAGTACCGAGGGATCGATACGGCCGAACAAGCCTAGGCCGGGAATGCCGAAACCGATTAGATACAGCACGACGATAATAGGCACGCCGCGCATCACAGTCGTGTAGATCAATGCCAGGATACGCAGCGGGAACAGAATAGGGGAGCGGCTGGTGCGTACCAGCGCGATCAGCGTGCTCAGAATCGCCACGCCGACCACTGCGACGAGCAGAACGCGGATGTTGAGCCATAGGCCGTCAAGCACATGGGGAAACGATTTGACGAAGTATTCGCCGGAGAAGAAGGTCTCCTTGACTCGTGGCCAGCCGGGGGAGAGCTTCAAGCCGATGACGATGACCACCACGAACACAATGGTGCTGATCAGACTGGTAATCGTCGATTGAATTTGCTGATGAACACGATATTGGCGTCGTTCGAGCTCGACCTGACTTACCTCGTGTCCGTCAGGGGCATTGTGCTGCCTGGTTTCGGTTGGTGCTGCGGTCATGTGATGAATGTCGCTCGCTTCCTGAATGCCGGGATGGCCGGGTGCCACAGGAAAATTCCCGCAGCGCCCGGCCAAGGTGTTGTGACCTTATGATGTAAGCCTACTTCACTTACTTCTTCAGTTCGGTCAGGTCGGTGGTGTACTCGGCCAGCCACTTGTCCTGAAGCTTCTTGATGGTGCCGTCGGCGTTCAGGTCATCCACTGCCTTGGTCACGGCTGCAGTCAGCTTGGAATCCTTCGGCAGCACGATGCCCATGCCGCTCTTGTCTTCGGAGTCAGGCAGACGGCCGAGCACCTTGGCGTCCTTGACCTGCTCGGACTGCACCATGTACACGCATTCCACGGTGCTGGTGACCAGTGCGTCGATCTGACCGGCGTCAAGTGCCTGAGCCAGTGCGGCATCATCATTGAACGTCTGGATGTCGTCCTTGATGTTCGCCTTGGCGTAGTCGTAGGCAAGGGTGCCGACCATGACGCCCACGGTCGCATCCTTCAGATCGGATACCTTGGTGGCGTTGGCGAACTTGCTGTCTTTCTTGACCACGACGGACTGGCTGTCGTTGTAGTAGCTGGACGAGAAGTCAACGGCCTTCTTGCGCTCGTCGGTGATGCCGAACTGCTGGATGTTGAAATCCCAGTCCTTGGCGCCGGGAGCGATGGCGGTGTCGAATGCGGTGCGGGTCCACACCACGTCGCTCTTCTTGAAACCGAGCTTGTCGGCCACTGCGTAGGCGACGGCCGCCTCGTAGCCCTCACCGCTTTCCGGCTTGTCGTTCATAACCCACGGCTCGTAGGCCGCTGTCCGGTGGCGATGGTCAGCTTGCCCGGCTTGTACGTCTGCTGGGTGATGTCGTTCGAATCGGCGGAATTGGATGCGGTGGACTGGCCGGAACCGCAGGCTGCGGTGAACGACAGAGCCAGGATGCTGGCGGTGGCCGCAATGGTACGGACGATGTGTCGCTTATTGAACATGGGTTTCCTCTCCTCAAGTGTTCGTCATGCACACGGTTCAAACCGTGCTTGATGCATTCGCGCCAATTGTATGGCTATTGGGTTACAAAACATCGATATTTTCGGATGCTGCTATCGCCATTGCTTATGGCCGACTAGAGCCGCGCAATCTGGCGCGTAAGCGGACGGATATCTCATATTGGCGCAGAGCGAAATGGCGTTCACTGTTCGAGTGTGAAGCCGTCGAATACGAATCCCGGACTGACCACACAGGAGACCAGCGCATCGCCCTGGCCTGGCACTGTGCGCTGCCAGACGCCAGCCGGTACGACCGCATGTCCCGATACGGTTACGTCGGCCTGATCGGTGGTGATGCCGGAACCCAAGGTGATTACGGTTCGCTTGGATTCGTCGGATTCCGGAGTCTCGTCGCTGCCGCCGAGCTCCAGTTTGACCGATGCCGGGCCATGCCACAGCCAGACCTCATCCGCATCGACCTTATGCCAGGCGCTGGCATCTCCCTCGGGCAGCAGGAAGTAAATCAGTGACGATAGCGGTCGCTTGAGGCCTCATCCGTGTGCGGGGATTGCCAGTCACGCGTGTACCAGCCGCCTTCGGGGTGGGTTTCCAGTCCAAGGCGTTCCACTATGGACCGGGCGTATGGACTCATGTCTTGCAAAGCGACGCTCATAATGAGATCTCCTGTTCTTGGCGGGTTTGCTGGTTTTTGGCTTCTTGATATCAGGTCAGGTCAGCGGTGTCACCAGGCGTTGTTGTAGGCTTCGCGCCCGGATATCACCGTGGCTCGGTTCGTGCCTGCGCCGTGCCTCACCAGTGTTTCCAGCGTTTCTTCGATGCCGGCCGGAGATGATGTGTCGACGGGGATGTCGAAGAACGCGAAATCAGCCAATGCGCCCGCGTTGATTTGTCCAATGCGGTTGCGGCCCACGTGCATGCCCATGGAGGCGGCGCCGCCCAGCGTCATCATACGAATCAGGCGATGTGTCAGATCGTCGCTGGCATAGCCTTGTTCGCGGGCCAGGTCGTAAAGCATCGACACGTCATCAAGCAGATCGAGGGTCGGCGTGCTGGAGAGCGAATCGGTGCCCACGCTTACCAGATTGCCTTCCTCGAGGTATTCGCGCACCGGTGCATCTTTGCCGGTGTTGGTAATGCGATTCGATCGGGGGCACAAGGCCACGCCCACGCCGCGCTGACGTAGAATACGCCGATCCTCGCCATTGGCCCACACGCCGTGTGCAATGTGCACATCCGGTCCAAGCGAGCCAAGCTGATCGACGAACTGGATGGCGGAGGCACCTTTGCCCACTTCCTTGAGCTGCCGGTAGCTTTCCCAATCGTGGTCACTCCAGTCGGCCGCCGAATAAGTGGTGAGCACCGGCGGATAAGTGCCGGCCTCGAGCGGGGTCTCCGCCAGATGGATATGCAGTCGCATGTTCAGCTGACGAGCAATGTCTGGAAGATCAACGAACGGTTCGGACTCCAGCGTATACGGAGCATGCGGCTGATGCCGAGGTTTGGCAGCTGCTCCTCGTTCATCCGGCGCAACTGCCGGATGAGCTCAGTGCGGCCCTTTTCCATCCATTCGGCGTTGTGCCAGCCATTACCTCCCAATAAGCGATGCCGTGCATGCCCTGCGAAGCCAGCGCGCCGGCGGCGTCCAAATCGGTGACGATGTCTGCGGCGGCCGTCGTTCCCGATTCGACCATCTGGCGAGCGCCGTCCTCGGCCCACTGCTTCCATGGCTGGGTCTTCTGCGCCTCGGCGTACACCTCGTTGAATGCCAGTTCCCAGGCGCGGAACCGATCGTAGGTGCCTTGCCCGACCTGCACCATGCCGCTGTACTGCAGATGAGTGTGCGCGTTGATCAATCCGGGGGTGAGCACCCCATCCCAATGCCGTTCATGGATGGTGCCGTGAGCCGTCATTTCCTGCTTCAGCGCCTTCAGCACCCAGCGGCGTTTACCTACATGAACCACGCGGTCGCCATGTATGGCAACTGCGCCATCGATGATGACGGGGCCGTCACGGGGATGATGAGTTTGGCGGAATACAGTGTCACATCATCGATAAGCTCGGTATCGACGGTCGGCCAGGTGTTGTCGGTCATATTCTCCTCGCTGCGTTGTGTTCGGTGCCGTGTCTATGGCTATCGGTCGGCGTTCTCTCGGTCGTTTTCCGCGAATCTGGTCAGTCGCCAATTGTAGCCGTTGTCCTCCACGGCATGGCTGGCTCGGTATCCGCGCGCCTTGAGCGCGCTGGCGGCGATGCGCTGGTCGGTCGCTGCGTCAAGTCTGATAAGCGTGTGATCCAGTGTGCTCGATGTTCCAGAAGATATGCGACGGCGCTGGCCTGTACGGCGAAGCTCAGATCCATGATCTCGATTGGATTGCCGCCTCCCACCGTGTAGTTCACGCCATCGCCGTCGGCGATTAGCGTGAGCGTTGGTCCGTCGGGAACATTGAGTTGCACGGTGTCCCTGTTGACCTGTGGGGTGAAGTCGCTTACCTCGTCCAAGGCGATTTCGTTGGCGATGCCGCCGATCACTGCGAGCGCCGCGCCTCGTGCATTGCGCGCATGTGCTCAAGTGTGACCGTATGTCTCACGCCAGTGGCGGACACCACCATATCCGCGCAAGGGAGTGCCTCGTCAATGTCTTGTGCGGCGAAGCCGTCGAACACCGCTTTGAGTGAAGCCACTGGATCGATATCGCAGATGGTGACTTCGGCGCCAAGCGCGCGAATGCGCCGTGCGAAGCCTTGGCCGACCGGGCCGTAGCCGATGACGGTGACGTTCTTACCGTCGAATGCATGCTCGCCGAGAATGCGCTGCATGGTGGTCACGCATGTCTCCCCAGTGCCGTGGGCGTTGTCGAATCCGGTTTTCAGCACACTGTCGTTAACGGCTACGACCGGGTAGGTGAGGGCTCCCGCTTCCTGCATCTGCTGGAACGCGCGTACGCCGCTGGTCGTTTCCTCGGCCACTCCAATGAGGTTCGCCGTGAGTTCGGGGCGTTCGAGCGAAGCGAGACGGGCGAAGCTGGCACCATCGTCGATGATGATGTCCGGCTGTATTTCGTCCAGCAGGTGCAGGGCCGCCTCGTGCGCCTGTTCCGCGGTCCAGTCTCGGCTGGATTCGACCGTGATTCCTTCCCGGCGCAGCTGTTCCGCCACTCGGGGATCCGTGGAATCCGGGCCGCAATATACGCCGACGATTGCGCCGGCGGCCTTAAGCTTGCGCAGCAGAATCGCGGTCTTTGGCTCCAGTATCAGACAGACGGCAATACGAATGCCTGAGAAATCGACGCGAGTGGTGAGGCTATCCATGGTGTCGCGTAATACCGGCATGTGCTGTTCCGCGTACTCCATTGCCTCCAGTCCGCTTGCCTTGCGCATATCGGTGATGGAATCGATGCTTTGTGTGCCGTCGCATAGGAATTCCTCGTTGTGCTCGTCGGTCATCGTGGCATCTTCGACGGTCATGCCCCATTGCTGGGCCTGAGACTTGATTTCGGCATGCTTCTGTGGCTCCGGAATCGCGAGTCGGGCTCCTGCCAGTGATCGATTCGTCTTCTGGGATCGGGCTGCCGCCCACGCTGCAAAATCGCTGTCTGCTGTAATGCTTTTCTTCATATTCCCCATGGTACGCATGCATGCCGCTGCTCCGCCGCTGCGCGTGTGGCGTGGGTGAAGAGCGTGCTTGGGCGCGTTGCGTGCGTCGACTTCGGCAGCTTCGAACAGGCATGTTGCATCGAACAAATGTTCGACTGTGTTGATATGCTGGTCGGGCCAGCGGTGGTAAGGAGGTGATGGCGATGGGCAGCGGAACGGTATCGATGCAACGCGAGCATACCTATATTGCCATTGATCTCAAGTCCTTCTATGCCTCGGTGGAGTGCGTGGCTCGTGGGCTCGACCCGTTGACCACGCATCTGGTGGTGGCCGATGAAACCCGCACCGATAAGACAATATGTTTGGCGGTCTCACCCTCGCTGAAGAACTATGGCATTCCTGGCCGTGCGCGGCTGTTTGAGGTAAAACAGCGCCTGAATGGAGTCAACATCGAGCGCGCGGTCCATGCTCCCGGCGGCCGATTAATCGGGGAGTCCTGCGATGCGTGCGACCTGGAACGCTCGCCGGGGCTCAAAGCCTCGATGGTCATCGCCAAGCCGCGCATGGCGCACTATCTGGAAATCAGCGGGCAAATATATGGCATCTACCTCAAATACGCCGCACCCGAGCACATCCATGTCTACTCGATTGACGAGGTGTTCATCGACGCCACGCCATATCTGCGCTCGCTGGGTATGGGGCCGCATGCGATGGCGCGAACCATCGTGCGCGAAATCCTCACCAAAACCGGCATCACCGCCACTGCCGGCATCGGCTCCAACATGTATCTGGCCAAAGTCGCCATGGATATCGTCGCCAAGCACATGCCCGCCGACAAGGACGGCGTGCGCGTGGCCGAACTGAATGAAATGTCATATCGTCGGCTGCTTTGGGATCATCGTCCGCTCACCGATTTTTGGCGGGTTGGGCGCGGCTATGCCAAGAAGCTCGAGCATGCCGGACTGATGACCATGGGCGATATCGCCCGATGCTCGGTGGGTCGTGCTTCGGATTACTACAACGAAGACCTGCTGTATCGCATGTTCGGTGTCAATGCCGAACTGCTCATCGACCATGCGTGGGGCTGGGAGCCGTGCGAAATCGCGGATATCCGATCCTATGAGCCAGGTGCGCACAGCATTAGCAGTGGGCAGGTGCTCACCGGCCCCGCCGACTATGCCACGGCCCGGCTGATCACCAAGGAGATGGCCGATGCGCTGGCCCTCGATCTGGTCGATAAAAGCGTGCTGACGAACCGACTGACGCTCGCCGTCGGCTATGACATCGGCAGTCTTGATTCGTCAAAGCTCGATTCGTGCGCTGATTATGCGATGAAACGTGCCGCTGAGCGGGCAGCGAAAAGCTATCAAGGGCCGGTGACCATCGACCGATTTGGGCGCAAGGTGCCCAAGAGCGCGGTCGGGTCGATTGGTTTGGGTGATTTCACCTCGTCGTCGGCACGTATTCGTGAGGCCATGACGATGTTGTACGAGCGCATTGTGGATTCACGCTTGCTTGTGAGGCGGTTGACCGTCATCGCCGATGATGTGGCCACTCCGGAGGAGCTGGCCGCCGGCAAACGCTATGAACAGCTCGACTTGTTCGGTGATGACGAGGCCCAATCGTATGGATCCGATTCCACCAGCGAAAAAGATGGAGAGCATGATATCCAGCGTGCGCTGCTGGATGTGAAACGTAAATTCGGCCGCAACGCCGTCATCAAAGCCATGGATATGGAAGACGGCGCCACCGGTCAGGACCGCAACCGTCAGATCGGAGGCCATCGCGCATGACCCTGCAAGAGACCCATGCATACGACGACATCATCAACCTGCCACACCATCAGTCGCGCAAGCATCCGCACATGTCCCGCCACCAGCGGGCCGCGCAGTTCATGCCGTTCGCGGCCCTGACCGGCTACAACCAAGTCATCGAGCAAACAGCAAAAAACGCCGAAACCGCCATCGCTCAGGCCGAAGCCCAAGGCGATACCGATTTCGGCGCTTGACAATCGCTCCCGTTGGAGGAAGTCTCAGATTCGTCAGCCCACGTGACGTTCGAAGCGGTGGAAGCCGGTGATCTTGTCGATTTCGGCCATCGCGTCGGCCGGAATCTTAAAGCCGGCGGCCTTCATGTTGTTCTCCAGCTGGCTGGGCTTGGAAGCGACTTCGGTGAACGGAAGGGAAAAGAGCGTCACTGTTGCGGATTTGACTGGTGTTGGTGTGAAGGCTGGTATTCCGCGGACGCGCTGTATTGCTATTGCCAATGAGATGCAAGATAGGATTCGTGATGCTGGGTTTGGCCTGTCCGAGATTGATGGTTTCGCCATACTTTTAGGTTATCTACTTCTAGTTTTTCCTAATACGCATTCTCTAGTACGTTTGCCTTTTGAAAAGCTTCGCGATAGGCGGTGATAAGGTCCGGCAAACGCATTGAGCGTTGGCCGGGCTGGTGGAGGGCAGTTGGGTCATACCGATGGCGATGCCGGCTTCGGTCAGGCGCGGGCTCGATAAGTTTGCGG
>ENA-OQIW01000251-OQIW01000251.1-human-gut-metagenome-genome-assembly--contig:-NODE-251-length-10797-cov-1.522212_pt1 | contig 10797 bp, 15 predicted proteins | sample MGYA00242586_ERZ504751 | MGnify/ENA primary metagenome ERZ504751 (study PRJEB26092, sample SAMD00036349) | human gut metagenome | host: Homo sapiens | study: EMG produced TPA metagenomics assembly of...
AAAATTTTAATTCTAAATAATAACGAACGTATACTCAAATAAGGAAGGTGTAAGTATGTCTAAACGCAATAGGAACTCATTTATTAATAGATTTATATACTTGTTTGGAAGACGTAGTCAATTCCCCGCTAATCATTCAGGAAAGCGTGACCAATGCTTTGGAAGCAGCACAACAGCCGATTGATGAAATCAGCTGCCAAGTTCTTGATGACGAAGTGGTGTTATTTGCTGTCTCACCGCATTGCCACATTGCCGTTCATGCCTATCCGGACATGGGCTATGTAGCCGTAGATATTTATACCTTTGACTTGCCGCTCCAAGCAACCTTAATCATGCGCGTTTTAAAACAATCTTTTGGTGCCGAACGCGTTAAAGCAACCAGCATCAACCGAGGCGACTTCGGCTCTATTCGCGATATGAAACCGCGTAAGAAAACATCCCTATCTGCTATGGCTCGCGTTACCCGCACTCGTATGAGCCTAAAACAAACCGGTTCTAAGTTAAAAAACACCGGTAAAAAGGTATTTAACGTTATTGCCAAAAAACGCGATCCCCAACCTCGTGACTAACTGCTAACCGGCTTACTAAGATAAAACCTAATAAGCTATGAAAGCCGATAAAATTAAGATATCAGCAACAAAAAAGCTATTCTCTATATTATAAATATCACATTATAATAGGAGAATAGCTTTTATTCGTTATGTAATTATATATTACAGTAAGGTATCTACCGCAATATTTAAGATAACATCAGACGGTGTATCACATAGATAGTCGGCACCGGAGTTTTCCAACTCTTCGCGCGAACCATAGCCATAAGTCACCGCTACCGCACGACAGCCTAATTTTTTAGCGGCTTCCATGTCATACTTACGGTCACCTACCATATACCAACCGGTAATATCTTTTTGGTACGATTGGAAGAAATTTCTTGCATGGCTGCTAACGCTTCTTTCAAAACATCATCTTTATGAGTGATACCACGGGCTGCATCAGCGCCTTTGATAATTTCAAAGTATTTGGTAAGGCCGAAGTGTTCGATTACTTCATTGGCCAAATGCTGTGGTTTAGCCGTTGCTACCGCCACATAGGTATTCGTTTGACGCAACGTAACCAACATGCGTTCTACATCTTCGTATACACGATTTTCAAACTTACCGATAGTTTCATAACGTTCTTTAAAATAGCCGTACGTTTCCGCTGCTTCCGCATCGTTCATGCCGCAATGCTCGCGCAAAGAATCAACGATAGGCGGTCCGATAAAGAGTGTTAAGATATCATCACCGGGTACCGGTACCCCTTTCTTTTCCAATGCATAGACAACGGATTTTTTAATGCCTTCCGCAGAGTCTGTAAGCGTGCCATCTAAATCGAATAAAACGCAAATCATAGGTTCTTCCTTTCTTTATTAACTCCTTCATTCTTATTAACATAGAATTTGCAATCTATGATACAATAAGGTTACAGATAGATTTAACTAATGAGTTTTGAATCAGATTTTATGTATAAGTATATGTACAGAAAGCTATACTGAGTAGTATAGGAGGTAAAGTTATGGATTTTGAAGAACAAAAAGTTCCCGACAGTATTTTGGACAAGTATACCAAAGTTTGTACCTGTCGCAGTATTTCCCGCAAAACGATAAAAGAAGCTATCAACGACGGTTGTGATACCATTCCTAAAATCAGAGAACGTACGGGGGCCGGTACCGGTTCCTGCGGTGGCAAAAACTGTGGTGTCCGCATCGTTAAGCTGTTGCAGGATATGGGCAAATTACCAAAACCGGGCGCAAAAAAAGATGAGTAATTCATTATCGAAAACCCAGACACATAATTCAATATGAGTCCTTTTCGGGGACTGTTAAAAAGGAGTTAACGCATAGCAACAAGGTTGTTATAGGTTAACTCCTTTTCTGTATCTCAGCAATCACACATTGCTTAATTTGCTTCTTTTTTTAATGCTTCTTTAAGCGTATGCCATGCCAATACGGCACATTTTACACGAGCCGGCATATTGGAAATATTTTGAAGTGCCATGGCATCTTCCAACTCTTCCAATTCAGCTTCATCCGTTACTTCCTTTTTAATCATGCCAAGGAAAAGATCGACTAAGCGAAATGCTTCTTCAACGCTCTTCCCTTTGATGATATCAATCATCATGGAAGCGGATGCTTGGCTGATGGCACAACCGGAACCGGTATAAGCTGCATCTTTTACGATACCATCTTCTACATCGACCTGCAACGTCAAGTCATCACCACAACTTGGATTATGACCATGTTCAGATACGGTAAACGTATCCAATAAGCGCTTATTACGTCTATCCTGATTATGTTCTAAAATTAACTCAGTATATAACTGATCCATCTCCATACTAAGGAACTCCTTCTATGTTTACTGTAACCTGTGTTTAATCTTCAAAGCCCATGGTAGGTCTTACTTTTTTAACAGCGTCCAAGAAGATATCAAGATCTTCTTTACGAGTGTAGACGTACATGCTCATACGGTTCGAGGCCGGTACTTTGTAGTACGCGCCAAGCGGTTGTGCACAATGATGGCCGGAACGAATGCAAACGCCGTAGCTGTCCAAAATTGTAGCCACATCATGAGGATGTACATCATCAATAGTAAAAGCAATAACGCCATGCTTTTCTTTAGGATCTTCGGAACCCAATACACTAACATGCGGAATGGCCACAAGTTTAGGCAATACATAGGCTACCAACTCTTTTTCATAGGCATTGATATTGTCCATACCAAACTGTTCCAAGTATTCGATGGCTGCCTTTAATGTTACGGCACCATGTGCATTCGGCGTACCGGCTTCAAATTTATACGGCACTTCATTGTAGGTAGTGCTCTGTTCTTGCACATACTCAATCATGTCACCACCCAATAAGAACGGTGGCATTGCTTCTAATAAATGACGTTTACCGTACATGACACCGATACCTTGGGACGCACACATTTTATGGCCGGAAAAAACGAAGAAATCGCAATCCAAGGCCTGTACATCAATCTTTTTATGAGGTGCCGATTGAGCCCCGTCAAGAACAACTACGGCGCCTACATCATGAGCACGTTTAGTCAATTCGGCTACCGGAAACTCCATACCGAGTACGTTGCTTACATGAGCAAAGGCTACAATCTTAGTATGGCTGTCAATTTTATCCATTTCACCATCTTTAAGATGACCACTTTCATCAAGATACATATATTCCAAAGTAGCGCCCGTAGTTTCGGCTACACGCTGCCAGGTTACCAAGTTGGCATGGTGTTCGGCAACGGTAATTACGATTTTGTCGCCTTTCTTTACATTATGCATACCATAGCTGAAAGCAATTAAATTGAGACTTTCCGTAGTATTACGTGTCAATACGATTTCTTCACGGTATTTGGCATTGATAAATCGCTGCACCGTGTCACGAGCCGTTTCATACGCTTCTGATGCTTCCACAGCCAAGATGTGAGCTCCGCGATGCGGATTACCGTTATGATTCTTTAAATGAGTTTCCAAAGCATTAATTACATATTCCGGAACTTGAGTCGTAGCGCCGCTGTCTAAATACACCAAGCGATGACCTTTATGTTCCCTTTGCAATATAGGAAAATCTTTATAAGCTTCTGCAATCGACTTCATAATACACCCTCTTATTCTTCAATTAAATTTTGGCCCGTACGGCTTGCAATACAATCTCTTCTAATTCTTCATCATTAAGTCGATCAATAACAGGTCGCAACATGGATTCTACAATAATATGTTTAGCTTCATCTTCGCTGAAACCACGACTCATCAAGTAGAATAATTTAGTCTTATCGAGCTGACCGGCGCTGGCCGCATGGTTACCTACTACATTGTCTTCTTTACAAAGCAATAACGGTAAAGATACGGAATTTAACAGTCGGATCAAGTAATACACAAGTATCTTCTTCCGCACCTTCGGAAGCAATACTGCCGCGAATAAAGTCCAAGGTACCGCGGAATGATTTTTTTGCATTGTCGCCCAACGCACCGAGTACATGAATATCGCTGACGGATTTAGGTGCTACATGGGACATAAGCATGGAAATATCGAATTTCTGATTATTATCGCCCAAGTAAGCTAAATCATGAACAATGTGAGCTTCTTCACCTACAAGATCTTGCGTGTAGTGCAAGAAGCTTTCACCGCTACCCAATTCTACGTTCAAGTATTCTACTTTACTGTTCGCCGCTAATTGACTGTAACGATGTTCAATCTGCTGTACCCCTTCACTGAGAAGCTGTACTTTTTTGAAACTACGTTAGCATTTTCAGCTGCTTTTACTTCGGTTAAAAGGTTCAAACCACCGGTTTCGGCTTCCCCTTTAACTACATATAATACTTCCAAAGAAGCATCTTTAGCCACGTCGATAGCCAAACGAGTTCTGTCGCCTACGCTTTTACCTTCGGCATCAATCGTAATAATTACTTTTTCTTTACCGCCGGCAGGCACTGTAATAGCCATGCCTTTAGTAAAATCATCGGTAACCGCTTTTAAAGAAGTGGCTTCCGCTCCTTCAAAATCAGCTTTTAACAAGGCTTTAGCAGTAAGTTCGGTTACAACCCCTTCATTGGCGCTGACCGTTACTGCTGCCGCTGTATCGCCACCGGCAACCGTACCTTCAGTATGATTTACTTGTAACCACCGGAAAGTAGGTCTTGGGAGCTCATTAAATAATACGTTACTCATCTGTACCTCCTATCCGATAGAGCCTTCAAGCTCTAAGGAAATCAAATTATTCATTTCTACGGCATATTCCAACGGTAATTCTTTGGAAATCGGTTCAACGAAACCACGTACCAACATGGCACGAGCTTCTTCTTCACTGATACCGCGAGTCATCAAGTAGAAAATAGCTTCATCGGAAATACGACCGATTTTAGCTTCATGACCCAAATCCACATTGTCGTTTTCGATAGAAATGGAAGGAATTGTATCAGACTGAGAAATTTCATCCAACATCAAAGATTCACAAGAAACGGTTGCTTTAGCGTGTTCTGCTTTTTTACCGATGTTCAATACACCACGGTAAATAGCAGCGCCACCGCTCTTGGAAATAGATTTGGAGTTAATATTGGAGGTAGTATGCGGTGCTACATGCACAACTTTAGCACCGGTATCCAAGTACTGACCTTCACCGGCAAAAGTTACACCGGTAAATTCACAATGAGCGCCTTCACCGGCTAAAATACTCATTGGATATAAGCAGGATACCTTGGAACCGAAGGAACCGGATACCCATTCAATAGTGCCGTTTTTGCCAACCGTACAACGTTTTGTATTCAAGTTGTACATGTTTTTAGACCAGTTTTCAATGGTGGAATAACGAAGTGTCGCATTATCTTTAACAAATAATTCAACACAACCGGCATGTAAGTTGGCTACATTGTATTTAGGTGCGGAGCAACCTTCAATAAAGTGTGCTTTAGCCCCTTCTTCAATGATAATCAAAGTGTGCTCGAACTGACCGGCGCCCGGTGCGTTCAAACGGAAATAGGACTGAAGCGGAATATCTACTTGTACACCCTTCGGTACATATACGAAGGAACCGCCGGACCATACAGCGCCGTGCAAGGCGGCAAATTTATGGTCGGTTGGTGGCACCAATGTCATAAAGTATTGTTTAACAATATCTTCGTATTCATGAAGTGCTGTTTCAATATCAGTATAAATTACGCCTTGTTTTATCAAGATCTTCCTGAATGCTGTGATATACAACTTCGGAGTCATACTGAGCGCCTACACCGGCGAGGGACGTTTTTTCCGCTTCCGGAATCCCCAAACGGTCAAATGTGCTCTTAATATCTTCCGGAACTTCGTTCCAGTCACCTTTCATGTCAACTTTCGGTTTAACATAGGTAACAATATTAGCCATATCAAGGCCGCTAATATCCGGAATCCAGTTTGGAATATCCAATTCATTGTAGATGCGCAAAGATTTCAAACGGAAATCAAGCATCCATTCAGGTTCGTTTTTATTTTCCCATATTTCGCGGATAATATCTTCCGTTAAGCCGGCATCGGATTTATAAGAATATTCGAATTCATTCTTTATATCGTAGACGCCACGGTCCATATCCTCCACATATGTTTTCTTTCTAGTTTCCATGAGTGCCTCCTAAACTAACGCTTTGTAAGCATCATAGCCTTTGCTTTCGATTTCAGCCACTAACGATGCGTCGCCTGTTTTTACAATACGGCCATCAATTAATACGTGTACGAAATCAGGTTTTAATTTCTGTAAAATGGAGTTGTGGTGAGTAATGATAAGTACAGCATTATCTTTCGTATGGAAACGATCTACACCGTCAGATACGATACGAACTGCGTCAACGTCAAGACCGGAGTCAGTTTCATCAAGCATAGCCAATTTAGGGTTCAATACGGACATTTGCAAAATTTCGTTCTTCTTGCGTTCGCCGCCACTGAAACCTTCGTTTACATAACGCTGTGCATAGGATGCGTCGAAGGACAATTCATCCATTTTAGTTTTCAATTCTTTTTTGAAAGCCAAAGCACGTACGTTTTCGCCGGTTACAGTTGCTTTTGCGGTACGAATGAAATTTTCTACCGTAATCCCCGGAATAGCAATCGGGTTCTGGAAGGACATAAAAATACCGGCTTTAGCGCGATCGTTAACGGCTTCGTCGGTAATGTCTTCACCGTCAAAGGTAATAGTCCCTTCGGTTACTTCATATACAGGGTTACCCATGATAGCATTGGCCAATGTGGATTTACCGGCACCGTTAGTACCCATTACTACATGAATTTCACCTTTATTAATTGTTAAGTCGATACCTTTTAGGATTTCTTTGCCCTCTACGGACACGTGTAGATTTTCTACGCGAAGTAATTCTGACACTGTACAGTCACTCCTTTTATAAATTAATTATATAGTTAAGTCATAAATAGCTTAATTGCTAAATGTTATAAAAAAAGCGGTATCCCACCAAAGTGAAACACCGCCTTATCAGCAAAATTATTCTACCACTTCGGTAAACAGCAATTCTTACAACATCTATTCCTAATAAACATTATACAATCTAACTGTTTACTGCGCAAGTTAATTTCTACTAAAATACTATGAATTTGTTTATAATTATTGAATATTTTAAATATTATGAAAAAATATGACTCTTATTAGATTTTTTAACATTTGAAAAATCAGACTCACACTGTTTCAATACTAATTAATTATATCACAGTTTACAGTAAAAAGATAGAATTTTTACTATAAATCACTGAAATCCAATGTTGCAAATAAATCATCTAAGGTTTCGGCTCGACGGATTTGGGTTACGCTGCCGTCTTCGTTAAGAAGCAGTTCGGCGGAGCGTAATTTACCGTTGTAGTTAAAGCCCATGGAATGACCGTGTGCACCGGCATCGTGAATAACAATGCGGTCCCCCATATCAATCTTAGGTAATTTAGGTCGATGGCAATTTGTCGTTGTTTTCACAAAGCGAGCCGGTTACATCATATACATGATCAAGCGGCGCATTCTCCTTACCCACCACCGTAATATGATGGTAAGAGCCGTACAGGGCCGGGCGCATTAAGTTGGCCATACAAGCATCAAGACCGATATAGTGCTTGTAAATATCTTTACGATGAATCGCGGTAGCTACCAAGTAACCGTAAGGGCCGGTAACCATACGACCGCATTCAAAAGCTAATGAAATCGGGCTGTGACCATTGCCGATAATCATAGTTTCATAAGCTTCTTTGATACCGGCACTTAAGGCTTCATAATCTACCGGCGTTTCTTCCGGACGATAGCTACGCCGATACCGCCACCGAAATCGATGAAATCAACTTCGATGCCTGTTTCTTTTTTCACACGAAGTGCCAAATCAAATCATCAATTCAGCCGTACCGATAAGGCCGGTAATATCAAGCTCATTGGACACAACCATGGTATGCAAACCGAAACGCTCTACCCCATGATTTTTACAATAATTGATGGCTTCAATAATCTGATCGCCGGTCATACCGTATTTAGCTTCTACCGGTAAGCCGATAATCGTATTACCGCCGTGTTTTAAAGGCCCCGGGTTATAACGGAAGGCCAATCGATTAGGCAATTCACCGTGTTTTTCCAAATAGGCTACATGGGTAATGTCATCAAGATTGATAATAGCGCCCATTTCCATGGCTTTGGCATATTCTTCATAAGGTGTATCGTTGGATGAAAAAATGATATCGTCCCCCGTGATACCGACTTTTTCACATAAAATAAGTTCAGCTAAGGAAGAACAGTCTGCACCTACCCCTTCTTTTTGTAATAAGCGCATGATATAAGGATTCGGTGTTGCTTTTACGGCAAAGTATTCTTTAAAATCTTTCGCCCAGCTGAAAGCTTTAATAAAACGGCGAATATTGTCTACAATCCCTTTTGATCGTAGATATGAAACGGCGTAGGATACTCCGCTATAATCTCTTCTAAACGCGCTTCCGACACGGGCAATGTTTTTCATTCATTCTATCTCTCTCCTCAATATTAATACATTTTGAATAACTTCTATGTAAGATTATACTTAATTTTATAGGTTGTAGTCAATTCTATAGAAAAAAGGGTGTAAAAAATGGCAACTAAGCCAAAACTTAGTTGCCATCCTTTAATATTATATTAACATCAGCTATAGCTTATGATTTATTACATCATGCCGCCCATGCCGCCCATTGGAGGCATAGCAGGTGCTACCGGAGCATTTTCTTCTACTTTATCAGCTACGATGCTTTCAGTAGTCAATACCAAGGAAGCGATGGAAGCTGCATTCTGAAGAGCGGAACGAGTTACTTTAGCTGGGTCAACGATACCGGCTTTAACCATATCAACATATTCTTCAGTCAAAGCGTTGAAACCAACACCGGCGTCAGTATTTTTAACGCGTTCAACAACTACGGAACCTTCTAAACCTGCGTTGTAAGCAATCTGACGAAGAGGTTCTTCAACAGCACGTTTTACAAGGTTAATACCGGTCTGAACATCGCCTTCTTCTTTCAACGTTTCAAGAGCAGGTAAGATATCGATAAGGGTAGTACCGCCACCGGCTACGATGCCTTCTTCAACAGCTGCACGAGTAGCGTTCAAAGCATCTTCGATGCGGAGTTTTTTGTCTTTCAATTCAACTTCGGTAGCAGCACCAACTTCGATAACAGCTACGCCGCCGGACAATTTAGCCAAACGTTCTTGAAGTTTTTCTTTATCGAATTCGGAAGTAGTTTCTTCCACTTGGTTTTTAATCTGAGCAACACGCTGTTTAATAGCTTCGTTGTCGCCGGCACCGTCGATAATAACAGTTTCGTCTTTGCTTACGCGTACTTGACGAGCTGTACCGAGGTCTTCCAATTCAACGCTGTCTAATTTGCGGCCCATATCTTCAGTAATTACGGTACCACCGGTTAAGATAGCGATATCTTCGAGCATTGCTTTACGACGGTCACCAAAACCAGGCGCTTTAACAGCAACGGCTTTGAAAGTACCACGCAATTTATTAACTACCAAAGTAGCCAATGCTTCACCATCAAGATCTTCAGCGATGATGAGTAATTCTTTACCTTGTTTTACCACTTTTTCAAGGGTTGGCAACATATCGGCAATAGCGCTGATTTTGCGGTCAGTGATCAAAATGTAAGGGTCGTTCATAACGGCTTCCATTTTGTCAGGGTCGGTTACCATGTAAGGAGAAATGTAACCGCGGTCAAATTGCATACCTTCTACTACGGAAAGGTCTGTCTGTAAGCCTTTGGACTCTTCAACAGTGATAACGCCGTCGTTACCAACTTTTTCCATAGCTTCAGCAATAAGACCACCGATTTCAGTGTCACCGGCAGATACGGAAGCTACTTGAGCAATATCTTCTTTACCGTTAACCTTAATAGATTTCTTTTTGATTTCTTCTACTAAAGTTTTAACAGCTAATTCAATGCCTTTTTTCAAAATCATTGGGTTAGCACCGGCTGCTACGTTACGCATACCTTCTTGAATCATAGCCTGAGCCAATACAGTAGCTGTTGTAGTACCGTCACCGGCTACGTCGTTAGTTTTGGTTGCTACTTCTTTAACGAGCTGAGCACCCATGTTTTCGAATGGATCGGATAATTCGATATCACGAGCAATGGTTACACCATCGTTAGTGATTGTAGGAGCACCGAATTTTTTATCTAATACTACGTTACGGCCTTTAGGTCCCAACGTAACTTTTACTGCATTTGCCAATGCGTCAACACCACGGCCTAAAGCGCGGCGAGCATCTTCATTAAAAAGAATTTCTTTTGCCATGTCTATTCCTCCTGATACTCCTTGCGGCAGATCTCATTGAATATATAAATTAGAGAATCGTTGTTATTATAGATATATTATTTTTCTAAAATAGCTAAAATATCGCGTTCGCTAATTACGAGATGGTCAACACCATCAATTTTTACTTCTGTACCTGCATATTTGGAGAACATTACTTTATCACCAACTGCTACTTCAGGAGCAACACGCTGTCCGTTGTCATATACTTTGCCGGCACCTACAGCAATTACTTCACCTTCGGAAGGTTTTTCTTTAGCTGTATCCGGTAAAAAGATACCACTTTTTGTTTTTTCTTCTTTTTCAAGGACACGAATTATAACACGGTCGCCTAAAGGTTTCATCATTGTTAATCTCTCCTTTGTACTAATAGATTTAAATTAGTTAGTTTTTGATTATTTATTTTATTAGCACTCACTAACATCGAGTGCTACTACAAGTATTATTAATAGACCGAATTGAAAATTAATTG
>ENA-OQIW01000252-OQIW01000252.1-human-gut-metagenome-genome-assembly--contig:-NODE-252-length-10768-cov-1.502490_pt1 | contig 10768 bp, 19 predicted proteins | sample MGYA00242586_ERZ504751 | MGnify/ENA primary metagenome ERZ504751 (study PRJEB26092, sample SAMD00036349) | human gut metagenome | host: Homo sapiens | study: EMG produced TPA metagenomics assembly of...
ATTTTGGTCCGGCAATTATGGACACTTGCATTCGGCATTCGCATGGCGGTGGCCAGGAGGCGGTTATGTAGCGGTTCGTTCCGGCGCCGGTATCGTACGGGACAGTGTACCGGCCAATGAATATGAAGAAACGCGCAACAAGGCGCAGGCTATAATCGAAGCGATTAAGAAAGGGGTAGAGGTGACCGGTTATGATATTGTTGATTGATCATTATGACAGTTTTTCCTTTAATTTATATCAATTTATCGGAACCTTGAATTCGGATATTAAAGTGGTTCGCAGCGATGAATTAACGGTACCGGAAGTGCTTGAACTGAACCCGAGTCACATTGTATTATCACCGGGACCGGGTCGGCCGAATGAAGCGGGCATTTACGAAACCTTGATTCCGGCCGTGGCCGGTAAAATCCCGCTTTTAGGAGTTTGCTCGGTCATCAGGCCTTGGCGGAAAGTTTTGGCGGCACCGTAGGTTTTGCCAAAACGGTAATGCACGGCAAGTCCAGTGAGGTCAATATAATTAAAGACTCCAAGTTGTTTGAAGGTCTGCCAAAGCACTTCGAAGCGGCTCGCTATCATTCTTTGGCGGTAGATAGAGCAAGCTTACCGGAAGAGTTGGTGGTTACGGCGGAAACGGCGGACGGCGAAATCATGGCCATGGAACATAAATCAGAACCACTATACGGCGTTCAATTCCATCCGGAATCGATTTTAACACCCCATGGCATTGAGATTTTAAAGAACTTTTTGAACATGAGTGTATAAGTAAATTACGATGAATATGAGAACTGAGAGTATTGACAAATAAGAGAGGGCAGGGCCCGAGAGGAGCTAATCATGATAATTAAAACGGCGATTGAAACAGTGGTAGATGGTAAGGATTTGACCTACGATATGGCTTTGGGAGCCATGCGTGAGATTATGAACGGTGAAGCTAATGAGGCTCAATTGGTGCTTTGTTGGGGGCTCTTCGCCTTAAGGGGGAAACCATCGATGAGATTACCGGTTTTGCTCAAGGCATGCGTGAAAAAGCCATGCCCGTAAAGCACGCTAAGGATGTATTTGAAATTGTCGGTACCGTGGTGATAAGGCGAATACGTTTAATATTTCCACCACTGCAGGCTTTGTAATCGCTGCCGGCGGTATTCCGGTTGCTAAGCACGGCAATCGCAGTGTATCCAGTAAATGTGGCGCTGCTGATTGCTTGGAAGCCTTAGGGGTCAATTTAAATGTACCGGGACCGGCCAATCAGGATGTGCTTAATAAAGTAGGCATGTGCTTTATGTTTGCCCCGCTCTATCATAGCTCCATGAAATACGCCATGCCGGTGCGCAAGGCTTTAGGAATTCGCACCGTGTTTAATGTTCTGGGACCTTTGACGAATCCTGCCGGTGCGACCATGCAGCTCATGGGCGTATACGCTAAGGAATTAGTTGAACCGATGGCTCAGGTATTAGCTAATCTGGGGGTTAAACGAGGCGCCGTAGTTCACGGTTTTGACGGTCTCGATGAAATCACCGCTTGTGATAAGACCTATGTTTGCGAAATTAATGATGGTAAGTTAACCAGCTATGTGCTGGATCCTGCTGAATTCGGTCTTGCCTATGCCAAACCGGCTGAACTCGTAGGCGGTGACGGTCCGGTTAATGCGGAAATTACCCGCTCCGTACTGAATGGTGAAAACGGCTCCCGTCGTAATGCGGTTCTTCTTAATGCAGGCATGAGTTTCCGTTTGGCAGAAGAAGATACTACTTTAGCTGAAGGTATCGCTAAGGCGGCGCGGCTTATCGATGAAGGCAAGGCTCTGGCGGTGTTGGAAGGTTTAATCGCCGCTACCAATGAGGTGGCTTAATGATTCTTGATACGATTGTAGCAGCCACTAAAGCGCGGGTGGCCAAGTTAAAAGAAAGTGTGCCTTTGGAGCTGATCAAGGCCAAAGCAGAGGTGATAGCACGAGCCGAACTGACAAGACAGGGCGGACAATTCCCCTTTGATTTTGAAAAAGCGCTTCGGGCGGGCTCGATGAATTTTATCTGCGAGGTGAAAAAAGCATCGCCGTCGAAAGGCGTTATTGCGGAAGATTTCCCTTATTTGGCGATTGCCGAGGATTATGAAAAGGCCGGTGCCGCCGCTATATCGGTATTGACGGAACCGGAGTTTTCCAAGGGGCCGATACATACCTCACAGAGATTGCCAAGGCAGTACAGATTCCGGTGCTGCGTAAAGATTTTACTATCGACAGCTATCAGATATATGAGGCCAAAGTAATCGGTGCCTCCGCCATTTTATTGATTTGTGCGATTCTATCGGAAGAAGAATTAAAGAATTTTCATGGGTTGGCAAACAGTTTAGGCTTGGCCTGTTTGGTTGAGGCCCATTCGGAAGAAGAGATAGCTAAAGCTCTTAATATAGGGGCACGGGTTATCGGCGTAAATAATCGTGATTTGCGTGATTTTACGGTAGATATTAATCACAGTTTGAAGCTTAGAAAGCTGGTGCCTGATTCGGTTATATTTGTATCGGAAAGCGGTCTTAATACGGCCGCTGATATAGAAGCTCTTCGTGAAAACGGTATCGGCGCCGCCTTATCGGGGAGCGTTTTATGAGAGTGGCCGATAAGGGAACAGCGATTGCCGAACTCTACGGCAAAGTACCACCGGTGAAAGCAAAAATTTGCGGCTTGAAACGGCCGGAAGATATTGCCTTAATCAATGCGTTGCCCCATGAATTAAGACCGGAGTATATAGGTTTCGTATTTGCTCCCAGCAAACGGCAGGTGACTTGTATTGAGGCTAAAACCTTGGCGGCCCATTTGGTGCCGACAGTAAAAAAAGCAGGCATCTTTGTTAACGAATCATTAGAAGTTATGGCGAAGCTGGCTATAGCCGTGCCCCTTGATGTAATTCAGCTTTCCGGTGATGAAACGGAAGAGGACATTGAGGCGTTACGTCAATTGACGAAGGCGGCCATTTGGAAAGTCGTTCCGGTGAAGTCAGCCGCCGATGTAGCGCGATGGCGTGACAGTTCAGCGATATGATTCTATTTGATACGTTTGTAAAGGGCGAACGGGGCGGATCCGGTCAAAGCTTTGACTGGTCGCTTTTAAGAGATTTTACGAAACCCTTTATGTTGGCCGGCGGTTTAAATATTACAAATGTAGCTCGAGCGATGCGCATTGCCAACCTTATGGCGTTGATGTGAGCAGTGGTGTAGAGACTGACGGCGTTAAAGATGAACGAAAAATAGAAGACTTTTTGAAAATAGTAAAACAATAAAAGAGAAAGATTGGAGAGGTGAGTTTTGTGAGTGAAGTACAACGCAAGGGCCGCTATGGTGAGCATGGCGGGCAATATATTCCGGAGATTTTGATGAACGCCGTCCTTGAAGTAGAAGCAGCGTATGAGAAATATAAAAATGACCCCGATTTCGTGGCCGAATTGGAAGAACTACAGGTGAATTACACGGGTCGTCCGTCGATTTTGTACTATGCCAAGCATATGTCGGAAGATTTGGCGGTGCCAAAATTTATTTGAAACGTGAAGATTTAAATCATACCGGCTCCCATAAGATTAACAACGTATTGGGACAGGTTTTGTTGGCCAAACGAATGGGTAAAAAACGTATCATCGCTGAGACCGGCGCCGGTCAACATGGTGTTGCGGCGGCTACGGCAGCGGCGCTTCTCGGCATGGTATGCGAAATTTTTATGGGTAAAGAAGACACGGAACGTCAGGCCCTTAATGTGTATCGCATGGAATTATTAGGTGCGAAGGTACATCCCGTAACGTCAGGGACTATGACCTTAAAAGACGCAGTCAGTGAAACGCTTCGTGAATGGACTCGCCGGGTGGATGATACCTATTATGCCATGGGGTCAGCCGTAGGTCCGCATCCGTTCCCCATGATTGTCCGCGATTTCCAAAGCATTATCAGTAAAGAAGCGCGGGAACAAATTTTGGACGCTGAAGCAAGTTGCCAAGCATGGTGCTCGCCTGTGTCGGTGGTGGCAGCAATGCTATCGGCATGTTCTATCATTTCATCCCTGATGAAGGGGTTCAGTTGGTCGGTTGTGAAGCAGCGGGCCTCGGTATCGAAACGAAAGAACATGCGGCTACGTTGGCAAAAGGAACACCGGGGATTTTCCACGGCATGCGTTCCTATTTCGTGCAAAACGAATACGGCCAAATTGCACCGGTATACTCCATCTCTGCCGGTCTTGATTATCCGGGTATCGGACCGGAACATTCGTACTTACACGATACGGGTCGAGCTACTTACGTTCCGATTACCGATGAAGAAGCGGTAACGGCCTTTGAATATTTGTCGCGCACCGAAGGCATTATTCCGGCTATTGAAAGTGCCCATGCCGTAGCCCATGCTATGAAGGTGGCACCGACAATGGGTCGTGACGAATCGATTATTATTTGTATTTCCGGTCGCGGTGATAAGGATGTAGCGGCTATGGCGCGATACAGGGGGTATGACATCAATGAATAAGGTACAACAAGACAGTTATGCAATAGAACAAGCTTTTGCCAAGGGCAAAGCATTTATCGGATTTTTGACTGCCGGCGACCCTAATTTGGAAGCCACGGCCCGTTATATTAAGGTTATGGCTGATGCGGGCGCGATTTAGTGGAAATCGGCATTCCCTTCTCCGATCCGGTGGCCGAAGGGGAAGTCATTCAGCGCGCCTCACAAAGAGCGCTAAAAAGCGGTGCTCTTACGGATGCCATTTTTGCCATGGTTCAAAAAGTCCGTGAAACTGTTACGATTCCGTTGGTGTTCATGACCTATTTGAACCCGGTTTATGTATATGGCGCGGAAAAATTCTTTGCTCGCTGCCAAGCGCTTAACATTCGCGGCATCATTGTACCGGACATGCCTTACGAAGAAAAAGGTGAAATTGAAGATGTGGCGGCTGCTGCGGGAGTTACCGTGATTTCCTTAATCGCCCCAACTTCAGAACAGCGTATCGAACGCATTGCATCTGATGCGAAAGGTTTTGTTTACTGCGTATCTTCCTTAGGGGTAACGGGCGTGCGCAAAGAAATTACTACCGATATCGCAGGCTTAGTGCAAACGATAAAAAAATATACCGATGTGCCGGTGGCCATCGGCTTCGGCATTGCTGAACCGGAACAGGCGAAAGCTATGGCAGCCGTTTCGGATGGGGCTATCGTAGGCTCGGCTATTGTAAAAATCATTGAAGCTCATGGTGATGCGGCTGATGAAGCGTTAGGGGAGTACGTAAAAACTATGAAAGCGGCTGTTCTGAGTGCCGTGTAAGTTAAAACATTGTAAGGGATAACAGTTGAATAGATAAAAACGGCTTTTTACTTAAACATTAGTATGTTGGTAAAAAGCGTTTTTCATGAAATTCCGAAATGAATTTTGTATAGTGCTGTTAGGACCATATTTGCTTGAAATGGGAGGATTTTTTTGAAAAAGTTAGGGCTATGTTTGCTTGAAACAGGCGAAGCTTTTGGAAACAGGCGAATAACTTTAATTAATTTTGATAATGACTTTCAATGATAGCAAAGTTCGTAAAAACATGGTATAATATTGAAGAATTTAAGAAAATAAGGAGATTGACCATGAATTGGAAAAAAGCTTTATTAGTAGCCGGTTTATGTACCGTTTGTACTGTAGGTATCAGTCAGGCCGATAATCGCCTGGCCGATGTGAAACCGTCGGATTGGGCGTATCAGGCGTTAATGACGCTCGAAAAGCATGGGGCACTTACTGATACTAAAGGTTTAAATTTGGGTACGCAAGTATATACGCGTTATGAATTGACACCACTGGTGGCGGATATTGTGGAACGTCGTGAGACAATGAATGATACGGATAAAAATATTGCCATTCGCTTGTATAGTGAATTCCGTGAGGATTTGATGCAATATAACCGGGATCAGGAAATTCGCGAAGGTAAGCGCGGCGAAGATGCTATTTCGCAAGGTCAACAGCCGGCATTAACCCGCGAAGAAATTGCGGAAAAAATGAAGCATTTTGAAGTGGACAGCAGCAAGGTGCAAACCGGTGGCGATGTGCGCCTTCGTTTTGATAATCGCGGCCGCAGTGATGCCAGGGCTCGTGTAGGTGTGGTCATTTCGAGCAGTGGTGTGGCAGCACCGGATGCTTTATATGATAAAGTAGGCAAACAGGCGATTGCTCAGGCTGATGAAGAAGCGGCTAAATCGCGTGAAAAATTTCAGGAAAATCGTGCACGCATAGAAGCGGAAGAAAAAGCAGAACAGGCTAAACAGGATAAAGCAGCAGCTAAGGCACAGGCTAAAGCCGAATAAAGAAGCGGCTAAGGCCCAGGCTAAAGCTGATAAAGCAGCCGCGAAAGCACAGGCTAAAGCAGATAAAGAAGCTGCCAAGGAACAAGGCAAATCCGGTAATAAAGAGACCGCGCGCAGGCTCAGCCCGGCCCGGTAGTTCAGGGAGCAGCTCAAGCTGATGCGGCTAATAATGGCGCGGCCAACGCCGATGCTAAACCGGTAAATCCAAATAGTGCTGCTGAAAGTGCATCTGCTGCACAATAGTGTTTGGACTGTGACAGGAAGGGGACCCTTGCTGAAATCCAAGCCGTAATTATGAGTGTATGTGAATCGGTGTCGTTGGATTATAAAAGATAGGAAATGGTGAAGGGTATGTTGTCACGTATTAAAGAAAAACTAAATACGGTCCACAAACAGGGAGTTTCGGAAGTTTTCCGATACATTGGACCGGGGATTATCGTGAACGGTCGGGTTTATCGACCCGGGGAACTGGGCGGCCAACTTAGCGGCCGGGGCCCAATTCGGTTACAGTTTGTTATGGGTTGTTACGCTTTCAACGATTATGCTCATCTTGTTGCAACATAATGTGGCCCATTTAGGTATTGTAACCGGTCGTTGTTTGTCGGAATGTGCCTATGAAACATTGCCCCGTTGGTTGTCGCGCACTTTACTGAGTACGGCAGGGCTGGCAGCGGCGGCCACAGCGTTGGCGGAGTTTATCGGGGCGGCCATAGCTTTAAAAATGCTGTTCGGCATTCCGTCTTTTATCGGATCTATTTTGACGGCCATTGTGTGTACCGTCATGCTGTTGACAAATTCGTACAGTAAGCTTGAAAAAGTTATTGCCGGCTTTGTATCGCTCATTGCGTTAGCCTATTTGGCAGAGCTTTCCATGGTTGATGTAGATTGGGCTGCATCAGGACTCGGTTGGGTGAATCCGACATTGCCGAATGAATCGATGCTCGTTATCTTGAGTATTTTAGGGGCCGTTATTTATGCCTCATAATTTATTTCTTCATTCGGAAATTATTCAGAGCCGTGAGTTCAATAAAAAAGATCCGGAAATTATGAAGAAACGCTTGCGTTATGAGTTCTTGGATACTATTCTTTCCATGGGGATTGGCTGGGCCATCAATTCCGCCATGATTATTCTGGCGGCCGCTACGTTCTTTGCGCAAGGCGTAATGGTAGAAGAGTTAGAACAGGCTCAGGAATTGTTGGTACCGTTAATCGGGCCGTCGGCAGGGGTTATTTTTGCCATCGCCTTACTCTTTGCGGGGCTTGCTTCGTCGGCTACGGCCGGTATGGCGGGAGCCAGTATTTTTGCGGGGATGTTTGGTGAATCCTATGATATGAAGGATTTGCACAGTCGCATCGGGCTCGCACTTACTTATATTCCGGCGCTCGTGCTCATTTTATTCATTCAAGACTCGTTTAAAGCACTCCTCGTTTCACAAATGTTCCTCAGTTTGCAATTGCCGTTTACCATTTTCTTGCAGCTCTACTTGACCGGTTCGGCCAAAGGTTATGGGGGTATACAAAAACAAACCGTCTACGGCGGTTATGTTGTGGCTTATCGGGCTTGTGGTGACGGGATGAATATTTATCTCTTATTTGAAGCGTAATCGTTTATATTTGAAGCCTAATCGTTTACTGCAGATTGACCGCGTGTATGCATGACGCGTCAATGTAACAGTCAATATTGGTTATACTAAGGACTTTCGCAAATTCTGCGGAAGTCCTTTTGATTTTTGACGAAATATAATGAAAAACATATTATATGGTATTGTCCATGGGGGATATAGAATATTTTAGGTAAAAATGCTATAATTATATGGTTAGAATTAGAAAGAAGCTTGACTGTTTCGATTTAGTGTATTGATGTAGGAGGATCGCGTAATGGCAGAAGTTAAACATTCCGATTATGAAGAAGTTGTAGAAGATGTAGCGGTTCAGTTGTCAGCACAGTTGAAAACGGCCGAATCAGGCTCCGTTATAGATATGTTTTTGAGTGATACCTTAGATCCGGCAGAACAATTCTTGTTCTACGGCGCTTTGGAACAGGCTCTTTTGGAGTACCGCAAAGGACATAACCAAAAGACTGTATTTATTCGTTTGCAGCCGGAAGGCCTGGCTACTACGGAACCAGTTTCGACGCCGGCTAATGCCTTGTTAGATCGTATTATATTGCACCGCATGGACGAGTTTATGCACGATAAATTATTCATTGAAGAGATTTTCTACAATGGTGAACATATGGTATATTCCGGCATGGATTTAAAAAATCGCCATGTTGTGATTTTGACTGACGGTATTGATGAAGGTTCGCCATATTTGAATGAAGCAATTCATATGTGTAAGGAAATGAAAGCCAAGTATGTTGTAGGCTTGCCAATGATGATTTGGAGTAAAGACTTGCAGGCGTAGTTAGTAGCCGAAGACGAAGCTATGCATGAAGAGGCAGGTATGAGTAAGCATGAAAATACTCCTGTCTCCTAGTAAAACGAAAACCTTGCAGGGCAAGGCTACAGCACCGGTTTTTGCTAAAGCCTTAACCGAAGCCATTGTGGCCCATATGCAAACTTTATCGGCGGAGGCCATCATGAAGGCTCTTAAAGTTAAGGAAGATATGGCGGCTGACTTGGTCGAGTTTTATCAAAACTATGAAACGGCGCCGGAAGGGGCTGCCGCACTCAGCTATTCGGGCCTTGCCTTTAAAAATTTGGCTTGGCAGGATTTGTCTGAAAAAGCACAGGCCTTCGGTAATGACCATGTATGTATTTTATCCGCTTTGTATGGCGTAGTAACGCCGCAGAGTCCGGTTACCGATTATCGCTCGATTTGGTAGACCGGATTTTTGCCAAAAACGTGATAACCGAGCCGGTAGCTGAAGATCTCCTTAAAGACGCCAAATCACTTTATGATTGCTGGACCGGCAAGGTAACGGCCTATTTTCAAAGGAAGATTGGCTCTTGAACTTGGCATCCAAGGAATATTCAAAATTAGTGACTCATCCGCATATAGTGACGGTTGAGTTTTTAGAATTAAAACAGGGCGTGTGGAAGCAGCTCAGCACCTCGTCAAAACAGATGCGCGGCCGCCTCGCCCATTATATGATTGCTCATGAATTAACCGAATGGACCGATTTGCCCGCTGAATTGGATGGTTTTGTAAAAGATACGGACCTGCCGGCTACGCTGACAGAGCCGCTTACCGTGGCCTATGCGTCGTTCGCAATGAAGACGGTGAAGCAGCGGATTCACTGATGGGGGCCTATCGTCGTTCGGAATAAATGGAGGAATATGACAGTTCAAAAAATGACAGTACAAGATATACTTAAGAAAGATTTGGTCGGCAATGACACGTTGACCGTCGATGAGTTGCGCTTTTTGATGAGCGTCACCGACGAAGATGATTTGCAGGCTATTTATAAAAAGGCCTATGAAGTTAAGGCTAAATATGTAGATAAGATGGCGTATTATCGCGGTTTGATTGAATTCTCCAATCGCTGTGTGAAAAACTGCGAATATTGCGGCATTCGTCGTGAGAACGATAAAACGGAACGCTTTGATATGAAGCGCGAAGATATTATTAAAATGGCGCAGTGGGCCTATGACCATGAGTACGGCTCCATTACCTTGCAGTCTGGCGAGCGCAGTGATGCGGCCTTCGTGGACTATGTAGTAGACTTAATTCGTGAAATTAAATCTATCGGCGACGGCTCCTTGGGGATTACCATGTGTGTCGGTGAGCAGACTGAAGAAAGTTATCGCCGCATGGTGGAAGCGGGTGCCAGTCGTTACTTGCTTCGTATTGAAACAAGTAATCCGGAATTATATAAGAAAATCCACCCGAATGATGAACTCCATTCTTTTGAAACGCGCGTTAACTGTTTAAAGAGTCTTCGCAAAGTGGGCTTCCAGGTGGGCACCGGGGTTATGATCGGTCTTCCTCATCAGACGGAAGAAGATTGGTGAATGATATTCTCTTCTACCGTGATATGGATATCGACATGATCGGTATGGGACCATATGTGGTACATCATGACACCCCACTCGGTCAAGAAGCATTGGCCATGGGGATTGATGATGAAGCGGGTAAAAAACGTCGTATTCAGCTGGGGCTCAAGATGATTGCGTTGACCCGCTTATTCTTAAAAGACGTTAATATCGCGCTACCACAGCCCTACAGGCCCTCGATAAATTGGGACGTGAAAAAGGTCTTGCGGCCGGCGCCAATATTTTGATGCCGATTATTACGATTCCGGAACACCGTGCCAAGTACTTACTCTACGATAACAAACCTTGCGTAGACGATAATGCCGATAAATGTAAGGATTGCTTGACTCGCCGCGTTATGTCCATCGGTGATATGGTTGGCTGGAAACAAAACGGCGACTCTAAGCATTACGGTAAACGTACGGGCTTATTTTAAATTATTAATAAGATTTTTATAAAATCCCGATTGTCATAGAAAACATAAG
>ENA-OQIW01000253-OQIW01000253.1-human-gut-metagenome-genome-assembly--contig:-NODE-253-length-10767-cov-3.214850_pt1 | contig 10767 bp, 10 predicted proteins | sample MGYA00242586_ERZ504751 | MGnify/ENA primary metagenome ERZ504751 (study PRJEB26092, sample SAMD00036349) | human gut metagenome | host: Homo sapiens | study: EMG produced TPA metagenomics assembly of...
CGAATCGAAAATTCAATATTTTAAAGTTAAATTTTTAACGAAAAATTCCGAAAAAAGTTGCCGACAGGAATGAAAATTTCTGACAAAAAGAAAAAAGTCCCAAAAACCAGGCTTATCTAAGCCATTTTTGAGACATCATACCTTGGCAGGGCAGAAGGACTTGACCCCTCGGCACGCGGTTTTGGAGCGACTGTTGAAAGCTCAAAACTGCATAGACAAGCCACTATTTAAGCCAAATTCATAGCATCAAAATTACATTTTCGTGGTTTTGATGCTTTTTTGATGCTATTGGTATTTTTAAGCTTACAATATAATAGCTGATGACTTTTTTATTCTATAGAAATTTCAAATGCTGACGGTATGCTAAAATAACATCCTTTATTGCAGTGTATGGTAACATGCTAAAATCAATCTGTCAATCAATTCATAACTCAAATTTTGCGCCGCTGTAAACAAAGAATACAAAGCGGAAACAGATTCGTTTTATTTTTTCAGTATATTAAACTATATGTTTTTGCTGATTTTTATATATTCTCGCAGATATTTGAATGGGAAAGGTACAACGGTATATTGACCGTTGCGTACAAATTCAACGGAGAGAAGTGGTAGCAGGTCCTTGAATTCCATTTTCTTTTCTGATATTATTTTACGAATAATACAAGCTCTGCTGACACCGGATCTTCTAAGCGATTTTTCTCCTGCATAATAGTACACTTCTTCACCCTCTTCAAGAACAAAATCCTTTTTAAAACAGCATATATTTACGATATTACTCATAAGGTATTCGTCATTTTTTAGACTTTGGATTCTCGGATGCATCCACACACCATATTTATCGCGCATATACTGATTTAGATCAATAGCATACTTTTTTTGCATATTCATAAATCTGCGAATTTCATACTTTGTAAGAACAGGTTGCTGCTCTCTTATAATTGCTATAAGATTGTTTGTTTCATCAGCGTACTGTGGATATTCTGATGAAAATGCATTAATCATATTAATTAGATTTTCTTTTCGTACTGCTGTGTTTGGGTTGGTTTCTTTAAGTGCCATGTTGAGTTTGTAAATGTCAGGAATGGTAAATTCGCAGGTCCTCACAATTGCGTGTATATTATTAATATCAGAAAACACAAGACCTTCAACACTGTTACATACCCTGCTGTTTTCTTTGTTGTATTCTGAATACATAAGCATTATTCGTTCTTTATCAGTACTTTCTGTGGGTTCAATATCATTAAAGGTTTCAAAATTCAAATCACCTGTTGGTGTTACTGTCATCATATTGTATTCAAAGTGAGAATCAGGGTATGTATATCCTTCTATCTTTTCTCTTGTTACAAACGACCAGGTTTTGTCTGTCTTTAGTTGTGTCCAATCATAAATAGAGAGTTTACGACTATAAATATCCCCTTTAATTATTAATTCCTGGACTACCTTTTTTACCATGTTTTTTAATTTTTCCTCGCTATGGTTTTCAACTATAATATGTTGAACAATCAGACCGTTGTTATCATCTTTGTGTGGGTCCGGTAACTTATTATTTTCATAGTATTCCTCACCATAGATAATACGGATATTGTAACCGCTTTCTGAGGTTGTATCTATCAGAGGGTGTATATTGTAATCACTTTCAAGAATGCGAACAATGCTGTCAAGCATTGATTCGGACTGTTTGTCCTTGCAGTAGTCGGATATGGTAACGTCTTTTTCACTAAGCATTTTTCCGAATTCTTTTACGCTGATTTCAGTCTTTTTGCTTTTTTTAATTTCCGTTTTATCAGCAGCATCGTATGAGTCATATTCAAGTGTTAAGTAATCAGACAGTTTTAGCTTTACATCTTCAAGAAACTTATTCATTATACCCAGTTTGCTTCTGGAAAATTTTTCTGGGTTTTCATAACATAAAAATTCTACCGTATTGTGGGAATTTTTATATGAACCCGGCGCAAAGGTGTCCTTCAGGTCAACTTTGTCACTTTTCAGTTTTTTTCTGAAAGCTCCTGTTTTGGCGTCTATTATGTAGAAACTGCCCTGTTTTGAATAACTGTTTTTCCTGAATGTCTTGACATCAAGGGTTAAGTACATTCCCGGCTTAAGTGAAATCTGGAGGAATCGGAACATATATATTTCTTTAGTTGATTTGTCTCTTATCGGGGATGTGCTGTCGCCATAGTATAACTTACCTGTAAGATTATTATAGGAGAACAACTCGCCTTTAGGAGTTTTCATAGAATTTATAAGCAGTTGCGCAAGAAGTCTGTCATTGTAATAGAAAACCCTGTTTCTTTCAGCCTTATCCAGCACATTGATTTTTTCTACGGCAACATTTGGATACTGCTCTTTTATCTTTCTGCTAAAATTGAGATTATATTCTTTGCCTTTTTGAAAAAGAACAAGTGCTTCTTTTCCAAAAGAATGTTGTACTGCAAGTGCTTTGTATTCAGCGGTAGGAATATCAAGAATATTTGTATTGTATAAACCTGTTGTGCCTTTGACAAAGTAAATGTCAAAATCCCTTTCTATATTTTCATAGTTGTATTCTGCTCGAAACTTGTTGGTAAGTATCATAAAAAATCTTCACTCCTTATCATATTAATATTTGTGGTTATAGGTTTTCCGTCTTGGTCAATCAATCCCGGAATCTCTACAATTTTTCCGTCACAGCTTATAGTAGGTTTCGTATTGTTGTTTCCTACAAGGTTGATTATATATGCCCTTTTGCCCTTAATAGTATCAAGCTTTTGCCGTATTCTTTCAGTAGTGCTTTCTCTGTCCTGCAGGTAAGTAGGCTTCCAGTTTTTGAAGTCAACATAAATACCGTCATTAAGTTCAAAATCAAAGAACTCAAATCTATCAGGGTCATTAATTGGCTTTAATTTCATTCCCCGTTCTCTGCTTAGTATAAACTCGCCGCAGACTTCTCCTAATGCACCTTTATAGATGTTGTGGAAAAGCACAGGGCTCATCATATACATATTTTTTTCAAAAGTTGTTGCATAACCTAATTTAATGAAGTGTTCTCTCATACCGCTATATTTCATCGCGTATGGAAGATAAGAGTTTTTCTCTCCTGCCTCATAAATAATAGTTTCGTTTGTTATACCCTTCATTTTTGCTCTGCCACTGTTTTGAAAGTCAATTTTACTTGTACCAAAATCAATAATTACATCATCAAAATCATAGTACTGAGAGTAAAGGTATTTGTTGATTTTTTTACCGGCAGTAATATAAAGCATTTTCAAATTATAGTCAGCATTATATTGGCTTTGATTTGCAGTAGGAAAAGTCAACACCAGCTCTCTTAATTCATGCCATATTTGCATACTCCTTTCGTTCCATTTTCTGTAAAGCAAGCCTTTAATAGTCCACATTCCGGTTGAAGATATTTTTTCTGCAGTATTAAGGATGCGCTGCCGTTCATCCGAATAATCACTTCCAAGAGTTTCTCTCAAAACAGCAATAGCCTCCAGCTCAGGCGACATTATTCTTTTCCGTAGTTCACCGCTATATATCTTTTCAAGCAGCTTGTCTTCAATGTAAATATTGATGTTTCTGTTTTTCACAAATGTGCGGCACATTCTGCCTACTGCCTGAATGACTTCTCTTGTTGCCTGCATACGGATACTTTTAATTTTATATAGTTCATTATTTTCATAGGTATGCCCTGTAGAGTAGGAATTAAAGGCTGTTCTAATAAGACTATTAAGTTGTGAACGCTTGATTTCTCCGTTTTCATACAGACTTTCTATTTGTACCAACATACTTATCAGCTGGTTAACTGTAATTTTTTCATCTGTATAAATATTGGTAGTAAGATTTGTAATATTTCCAAGATACAGAGCATCAATATCCTTTGTAAAGTGGCGTTTATCCTTTGGATTTTTACATTCGGCAAGTTCAATATAGTTTGTTTTGTCTGTAACTGCATATTGCAGATTTTGCCCTGCGCCGATTGTACTGTAAGAAGAAATTATAAGAATTTTTTCTCCTTGCTCCAATTTATTAATCAGAACTTTTTTATCCTCTTCAAAATTTTTGCTTTTAAGCACAAACAGTGTATCTGTTGCGTTATAGTTTAGTCCGCAAAATAAAATTGCCTTTTCCATTAATCCTAAAAGCAGATTATAGTTCATAGATGCTTTGTTTTCCTCAGGAAGAGCCATTCCAAGGTAAAGCATGGATTTTAGTGTTGTATTTTTAAGGAAGAATACCATAGCATACAGAATATTGCAGTACCTGATTCGGTAATATATTTTTTCGCACTCATTGTCAATAATATTACCGCATACCATTGCAAAATCATTGTTTCCAAATAATTCTCTGCAAATATCTTCACTTCTGCTTTCACTGTACTCAGTACTGATAACTTTGGTGCTAAGACTAATTCCTTTGTCCTTGTATGGCTCATAAAGCCTGAACATCTGTTTTTTAACTCTGTCTTTCATATCTTCAGGTGTAGAATGAAAGTCGTTCTCCAGATAGTTTCTGAGATAATCAAGATTGTAGTTGCCGACAACAGTAGGTATTTCAGCGGTAGCTGAAAGTCCGATGACAGCATTGTGCTTTGAAATATATCCTATAATTTTTCAGGTGTATCATATAGTTTTATAAAACGGAGATTTGTAAAGTCAAAGTGTGAGTCGCTATCTTCAAATTCAAAGATTTCAATTCCTTTTTGGTAGAAAGAATCGTCTGGAATATTGTGTTTTTCTTTCTGACTTATTTTCTGCTCACATAATTCACCAAGCAGGAGTTTGCTTTGGTTACTGCTAAGCTCAAGCTTTTTCATAATAGTAGATATAGCATTTTCAATAGTCATAGCATCAGCAATAAACGGTCTTTCCTTATTGATGATGTTCATATATTCATTAGCCCAGTGAAAAAGAAATCTTCTGAAGTGAAGTAAAAATCTGTTAATATCTCTTAAAAAGCTATAAATTACAATATCGTCTTTTTTGCGGTTTTCGAAGAATGTTTTTTTATCCTCAAAGAAAACCTTAACAATGTTTTCCTCCTTATCCTTTGTTGCACGAATATACTTTGCATTTCCATTTAGTATAGAGTGGTAGGTAGCATCCTTGAACAGGAAATTTTGTTTTCTGTCAATATGATTTTCGTTTACCTTTATACTCAGATTAGTGTGATATTTATTGGCAATTTCATCCGCCTCTTTTTTCAACTTTGCAAAGGTAATTATTTTACCTTTACTATAGTCAATTGAGTCAATAGCCTTTTTAAGATTGTTTGAAAAATAATCCGTGTTAAAAGTTCTTAATATCTGCCTGAAAACAGAAATATAATCTTCTCGAACTGAAACAGCTCTTTCAATTAGCTCATTTTCAATAGTGGATTTTGTCGCATCAAATTCATCAACAATAATGATTGAATCGGTAAATAAAGGAGATTTTATAAATTCATAACTAGGTTCTACTATAACAGAATTTCGCTTCATAAATTTGCTGATACTCATAAGAATAATCTTTCTTTCATCAGTAAATACTGCAGGATAAAGTGCACCTATCCACTTGTAATTTGCATCATTCTTTATTGCTTTTAGCTTGTCTTTTTTATTTGAAAACCTCTTTTTCAGTGCATCGGAAACAAAGTGCCTGAAATTTCTTTCTGCCCTGTTAACATTATCAACTAACATATGTTGATATTGAGTATCGTTTATATTGCTGTTTTTTATTTTTGTGTAATTTCTTATTGCTTTTTCAAGTTCATAATATTCAGCGGATATAAATTCTTCAGGAATATCAAGAACAGGGATTTTATCTACAACTTCATCAAAATTTGAACGTATTCGCAGTACATCTTTATTGTATAATTTTTCATCATTATATGCTCTTTTTAAATCCTCTTCCGGAAGATTTTTGTTGAGGGTTGTAAGGTATATTATTTTTCTTGTGTTATTAGAATTTGCGGCGTATTCTCGCATACAATTTGTGATTGTGTAAGTTTTTCCGTATCCTGTGGGAAGTTCACAAAGAAAAAGGCCGTTTACATTGTCGTTTAAAACTGAGTCTATGTATTGTTTCGTAGTTATCACCTCGTTAAGATTTGTCACTATATAGTATAACATAATAAAAAGGATAAATAAGGGCATATAGTACCCCTTATTTATCCTTGACATAAATCTATATTCTTTTTTAAAAGTTCGATCATTTTTGATTTCACATTATCGGGCTGTAAAATCTCTACATTACCAAGACCAATTATCCATCCTAAAAATATATTAGACGGAACAGCATAAAAGGAAACCTGTAAATATTCTGTTTGCTCGTCATCACAAATTTCAATGTTTGTACCAAATTGGTCAAGAAATGCACCTACCAAGTATTCGGGGATTTTTACAGTAATACATTCTTCTTTCCCGGAAAACATGCCGATTCTTCGGGATACATATGTATCCGGATTGAATTCTGAAAACTGTTCCTTTCCTCTTATTTCAAATTCCAACTGTTCAATATGGTAGAGTTTGTCAACTCTGTAAACTCTTTCTTTAAAAATACCATCAGTTTCCTTGGTGTCATATCCATAAAGATAATATCTACCGTCTGCCCAAATAAGTGTAAACGGATTTAATGAATATGATTTTCCATTTCTGTTTTTCAGGACCTTATCCTTAGTCCAATGACGGTATTCAAAGGAAATCTGCTTTTTATTATTTATTGCGTGCACAATATTATTTATGTTGATTAGTATTCTCTTGTTTTCACTTTTTGCAATTATTGATACCTAAAATACTCCTGTCTAATGCTTCTGCATCATATATGCTGACGGTGCTTCTCAACTTCTTTGATATACTATCCGCAATGCCGTTTGGAATAATATTAGAGGCATAAATAGAGTCTAACAATAATTTTATTTCGGCGTTTTGTAAAAGACGGTCTCCGATAAAGTAGGTAGCATTTCTACCTCTGCCTGAAATTATTTCTACGCCAAAATCTTCACGCAGTAATTTAATATCTCTTTTTACAGAGTCATGTTCACATTCAAATCCTTTGTCGTAGAGCTTTTGTAAAATCTCCTCCATAGATAATTGATGATCTTCATCAGTGTATTTTTCCAGTATTCTGTATAGCATTAATATTCTGCTCTTATTTCTGCTCAAAGTATCCTCCATAATATTTTGGTAAGTATATTCTTTATGTTTAGTATATCACCTGAAAATAGTGTGTTCAAGGAAAAAATAACTTTTACAAAAGAAAGTGAGTTTTTTCTTATGGATAAAGTACATAGATCTGAATTTTCTTTTTTATATAAAAATAGTATTGCTATTATTCCAGAATTAGAATATAATAAAAACAGTAATATTCGAGGTGATAGAATGCTTGCTTATATGACTGCTGGTGAAGCCGCAAAAAAATGGAGTATATCCCATAGGAGAGTTATAACTTTGTGTCAGGAAAACAGAATTCCCGATGTAGCTATGCTCGGAAATATGTGGATAATACCAAAGGACGCTGTAAAGCCTGTTGACGGAAGAACAATAAGATATGACAAGAAAAATCCTGCAAAACCCTTTGTGAAATGGGCAGGCGGTAAAGGACAGCTGTTGCTACAATCAGAAAATTCTATCCTGCCGGAATGGGAACAACCATACGCAAATATTGTGAGCCTATGGTCGGAGCAGGAGCTGTGCTGTTCGATATTCTCAATACATATGAAATGGACGAGTCTATATATGCGACACGAATGCCGAGCTTATGAACGCTTACAGAACAGTAAAAGAAAATGTAACTCAGTTAATAGAATTGCTGATGAAGTACGAAAACGAGCACCTTAAAAGAAATGACGAGGGCAGAAAAGAATACTACTATCAGCAGAGAGAGCGGTTCAACGCAGAAATTCAGAAACCGGATGAAAACAATTCGTTGTTGAGGGCAGCATTGTTTATCTACCTGAACAAGACCTGTTTCAACGGTTTGTATAGAGTCAACAGAAAAGGCTTGTATAATGTGCCGATGGGAGCTTATAAAAATCCGAAAATCTGCGATATTGATAACCTCAAAAAAACTTCAGAGCTTTTGCAATGCGTTACTATTCTGACAGCCGATTATACTTGCATTGAAAATGTAGTTGATGAAAACACTTTAGTATATTTCGATCCGCCATACAGACCGCTGACAAAGACGTCAGAATTTACCTCATACAACGCCGATGACTTTAACGATGAAGATCAGATTAAATTGGCTGAATTTATAAAATCACTCAAATCGGCAAAGGTAATGGCAAGTAATTCAGATCCGAAGAATGTAGATGAAAATGACGAATTCTTTGATGGCCTGTATGCCGGGCTTAACATAAATCGAGTGTCGGCAAACAGAGCTATTAACAGCAAAGGCAAAGGCAGAGGGAAAATAAAAGAGCTTTTGATTACAAATTATTGAGGGAAAAATTATGAGAGATTTCAATGAATGGATTTCAAATTTTAAGGATAGCATAGCAACGTGGAAATACTACACCGATTTTGAAAAGGTTTATAGAAATACGGATAAAATCAAGGACGAACTTAATGTTTTGAACGGACTTATCGGTGCGGATGATATAGAAAGCGAATTCAGGAGAATTGTTAATAAGTTCCCTGCTGTATTGAATGTCATTCCTATCCTTATTGCAAAGCGTGAAAATGAAATAAAAATTACAGACGCCGATCGGAATTACATCTTTAATTTTAAAAACCCTAATTATTCAATTGACGACTATGTCAAGTTTATGGATAAAACAGGATTGTTTGATTTGTTACAAAATCATATGATTCATTCTTTAGTTGATTATGTTATGGGCGTAGAAACAGGAATGGATACCAGTGGCAGAAAGAACAGAACCGGAGATGCAATGGAAGATTTGGTTGAAGGTTTTATTAGAAAATCCGGTTATGTCAGGAATGAAACATATTTTAAAGAAATGTATATTCATCAGATTACGGATAAATGGGGTATTGATTTATCTGCAATTTCCAATAACGGTAAAGCGGAAAAACGCTTTGATTTTGTCATTAAAACACCAAATATGATATACGGTATTGAAACTAATTTCTATACAGGCGGTGGAAGTAAATTAAACGAAACTGCAAGAAGTTATAAAACGCTTGCTTTGGAAACCGATACAATAGACGGATTTACTTTTGTTTGGTTTACAGACGGTCAGGGCTGGTATTCAGCCAAACATAATCTTGAAGAAACTTTCGATGTTATGGAAAATATCTATAACATAAACGATATGGAAAACGATGTTATCGACAGTTTTGAATGATAATTTTGAGGTTTTAAATGAAGAAAAAGATAACAAAATGGGAACCTGAAGATTTTGAGTTGGAAATGACTACGCATTGGTCGTTTCCGAAACGTGGAGATTGGGCAACTCACGATGCAAAGTGGAGAGGTAACTGGTCGCCGTACATTCCTCGCAATATTCTTCTCCGCTATTCAAAAGAAGGAGATTTAGTGCTTGACCAGTTTGCAGGCGGCGGAACAACGCTAGTTGAAGCAAAGCTACTGAATCGTGATATAATCGGAGTGGATATTAACGATGTTGCTTTAGAACGGTGCAGAGAAAAGATTGATTTTGATTACGAACCTGCAACAGGAAAAGTGTATATAAAAAAAGGCGACGCACGAAATCTTGAGTTTATCCCGGATGAGAGTATTGACCTGATATGCACTCATCCACCTACGCTAATATCATCAAATACAGCGACGGCATAGACGGAGATTTATCCCAACTCAAAGTCAAGGATTTTCTTGAAGAAATGAAAAAGGTTGCAGCCGAAAGTTATCGGGTACTAAAGAAAGATAAGTTTTGTGCAGTGCTTATGGGAGATACCCGTCAGAAAGGGCATATGGTTCCGATGTCTTTTGAGGTAATGAAAATCTTTCAGGACGCAGACTTTAAACTCAAGGAAATCATCATAAAAGAACAGCATAATTGCAAGGCAACAGGCTATTGGAAAACAAACAGCGTGAAATATAACTTTTTGCTCATCGCACACGAGTATTTGTTTGTGTTTCATAAGTGACAAACTTTCATTACAAAATATTAAATGCAGTATATATTCTGTTATAATATTTTGTAAATTGCATATTTATATGCAATTTTTTATGATATATATATTATAGGTGAAAGGATTTATGGTGATGATTTAATGAAACATAATAAATTAAGAAAAACAGATTATTTAGTTTACAAAAACATTCCATGCAGTAATATGTCTGAAAAAGAGATTATTGACACATCAAATCTGTTTTCAGAACACTACGGTGTATGGTCTTCATATTGTCCAGACAGTTCCAAGTGTAATGAAAGAGTGAAATTTCCACCAAGTATGATAAAAAAAGAATTTTGTAAATAAACCAGACAGATTTGTCGCAATGGTTTATTTTGAATCAAATCTTATTGGGCATGCTTTTTATATAAAAAGGAAAGGAGAAAAGACAAAAGATATTATCTGGATTCTTCAATTGGTTGTAGCAAAGCAATTTCGCGGTAATGGTATAGGCAGTAAACTTCTTCATTCTATATGGGGGTTGTCTGATTGTTACGCTTGGGGATTGTTCACTTCAAAACCAATGACAATCAAGGCATTAGAGAGAGCAACCATGAGAAAAGTAGATCCAAATACTATAAACAAAAAATTAGATAAATTAAAAAGTGTAGCATATGATATTTTTGATGACAGCTCATGGATAGATAATTATTCGTGTGAATGGTAAATACTGAATTTATGTTGATCATAAAGACTTAAATAAACGCATTAAAAAA
>ENA-OQIW01000255-OQIW01000255.1-human-gut-metagenome-genome-assembly--contig:-NODE-255-length-10746-cov-1.244656_pt1 | contig 10746 bp, 15 predicted proteins | sample MGYA00242586_ERZ504751 | MGnify/ENA primary metagenome ERZ504751 (study PRJEB26092, sample SAMD00036349) | human gut metagenome | host: Homo sapiens | study: EMG produced TPA metagenomics assembly of...
AGCCATCCCGGGCCAGCAAAAATTTAATGGCCAGACAGCCAGAATAACTCAAAGGGTCCGTAAAGGCAAAGACTTCCCCCGGAGTTGGCTGAAATCATGGATATCGCTGTCGGCGGCCGTGATGATATAAGTTTGGTAATGAGACGTGCCATTGGTTTCGGCCATAGCCAGAAGCTCAATCGGCACTTGGCCCTGATAGGCAGCGTAAGCCCCGGTCGAGGAAAAGGCGACATCGGCATCGCCGTTGGCCAAGAGGCATTCAGTTCCTCATAAGTCCGGCGCTGGATGAGGACTGCCGGCCACTGCTGTTTTTGAGAAATATAGGTGACGATTTGCTGATACACCTGCCGTGTTTCCCGCGGCGACATGACCGACGCAAAGGCGATGCGAAGCGGTTTTACACCGGTCTGCTCTACAGCAGGCCGCGGCCCTTCTGGCTGTGTAAAGTCGATATAGCCTGAGGATGGGCACAGGCCGCACTGAAAAGACAGGCCAAGGTCAGCAGCATCATAGAAATAACCCGTTTCATAATGCCTCCCCTGCATACAATTTATATCATATATTATACCTTGAATCGGCCCGGCTGAGTAGTTTTTTACACGCCAAGTCCCGCTTATACGCAAAAAAGGCGTCGTCCTTTCAGACAACGCCTTTGCCATTAATCTTCTTTCGGTTTTGCATTCCAAACCAGGAGAGCCAGCAGTGTCGAGACGACAGCGGCACCGACCAGAATTCCGTAGCCAGTCCGAAGTCATAGACTTTGACGCCATTGACGACAGTAATGGTCATCAGTTTCCCGGTAATGAATTCCTGCAGCGCTGCCCCGGCATAGCTGAGGAGGCCAATCATACCCATGGCAGCCCCGGTAACGCGTTTCGGCACGATATCGACAGCCATGAGACCGCCCATGTAGCAAACCAAAGCCCCCATGGTGAAGCCGTAGAAGGTCATGCACAACATATCCATGGTAAACGACTGCGGTGCCCAGAGGAAACCGGCAATCGACAAGGAGTAGAAGATCCCGTATAAGAGGGCCGGCATATTGCGCTTATGATTGAAGAACTTATCCGAAATAACTCCGCACAAGAGAGCCCCGAAGATACCAGCTACCTGCATGTAAGCCATGACACCGGCAGCGCCCATCATATCATAGCCCTTCTGTGACGTCAGGTAAACGACGCCCCAGCTTTCAATGGCATAGCGGGCAACATAGACACAAAGTGAAGACAAGCCGAGGATCCAAACGGCAGGATTCTTGACGACAGCATTCCACTGCATATTGCCGACCGATTTTTGTTTTTCCGCATCGATCTGTTCCTGCGTCTTTTCACCGTAATAGACGGCGCCGTTCGGCAGGCCTGCGTTTCCGGACGGTCGCTCATGCCGAAGTAAATGAAAGCCGTCCCGATAAGGGAAATGATGCCGGCCGCAATGAAACCCATAGACCAGTTGTACATGGAAACGATGGCAGCAATGGCAAAGTAAGCGAAAGATGAGCCGAGATTGTGACTCGTAAACCAGATGCCATATAAGGTTCCGCGCTGTTTATTGCTGAACCACTGATTCAGGGAGACAATGGACGGACCGGCACCATAAGACTGGAACCAGCCATTGAGACCCCACAAGACGGCCAAGGGAACGAAGGAATTGACCAGCCCCATGCCGACCATAGTGAGTGAAGAAATGAACAAACCAAAGGAAAAGAATCGCTTGTTATTCATGCGGTCCGCCAGGAAACTGTTGGTAAATTTCCCAAGACCGTAGGTTACGAAGAATACCGAGCCGATGATCCCGATTTCCGTCGGCGTAACGATACCCGAGGCCAGAAGCGGCTTTTAATGACCGAATAACTCTGGCGGATGATGTAGTAAAAGCGTAACCGATCGTGATGGAGCGAAGACGCGCCAACGCATAGCGTTAAACTTTTTCTTGATAGCCTCGCCATCGGTCATAGGCACGGCGTCCGGTGCCGTTCTGAAAAAGTTCCAGAATTAAATTGAGCATAAAAAAAACTCCTTCCGTTGCATGAATCCGAATAATGATAAATCCGTATGGTACGGCTTTATTATAATAAACAGATTCTAACAACGGTAGCAGAAAAATTCTGATTTTTCTGTAGGAGTTTTTCTGACACTACATGATGCGCTTGGCACCTACGTATCGGGAAGACCAGTAACTGCTGTCCATGTCAGACACGCTGACGCCGTCACTGGCAGCATTGATGAACTGGTGGTTGCCGATATAAATTCCGACGTGAGAAATACCTGCCTCATAGGTCGAGAAGAAGACCAGGTCGCCAGGCTCTAAATTGGCCATGGAGACCGATTCACCGACGTCATACTGTTCGTCGGCTGCCCGGGGTAAATCGATGCCGGCTGCCGAATAGACGTAGCGCGTAAAGCCGGAGCAGTCGAAGCCCGACGGCGTCGAGCCGCCAAAGACGTAGGGAACGCCGATATACTGATTGGCGATATCGAGGATATGCGTAGCCTCCGAATTCTGCACGCGAGGTACGCCATTATAACCGCCATTGCCGAAGCGGCGGATGGGACCTGTCGGAAGTTGTTGTCCCGTCAGGGCATAAAAGGTCGACGGACCGACGATGCCGTCTGTATCAAGCCATGAGCCCCTTGATAAGAACGGACGCTTGTTCCGTACCGGCGCCAAAAACACCGTCTACATCGACGCTGTAACCGGCATTCACCAAGGCCTGCTGAATGAGGAGGATTTCATTGTCTGCCGTCGCTTTGGTAACAAAGGCTGAGGCGACAGAGTCATTTTCCGGCATAGACGAACCGGTAAGCGCTGCATACGTTGCAGCTCCGACGATTCCGTCAGAATCCAGGCCTTGGTCCTCCTGGAACTTCCGGACAGCAGCCTGCGTCGAAACGCCATAATCACCATCAGCCGCAACGGCATACCCCTTACTGGACAGTGCCTGCTGGATGGTGACGATTTGGTCGCCCCGGTCACCGGGATGGAAGGTGGCACCGACAACCGATACGGAAGTCAGGATGCATAATCCCAGTGCGGCTGCTATTCTTTTTGTCGTATTCATCGAATACCCCTTTCTCCGCTTTGTAAAATATACGTTTATTATATCATTTTTTTCTCTTTTTTAGTAGCTTTCGGGTTAATCTTTATCGTAACCACAAAAAAAAGCTTCACAACAGAGTTGTGAAGCTTTTTACCGAGTAAGGGTGAATTAGAATTTGCCGTCTTTGGCAGCGCCTTCAACAGCGACAGCAACAGCAACGGATGCGCCAACCATGGGGTTGTTGCCCATGCCCAGGAAGCCCATCATTTCAACGTGAGCCGGAACCGACGAGGAACCGGCAAACTGAGCGTCACTGTGCATACGGCCCATGGTATCAGTCATGCCGTACGAAGCAGGGCCGGCACCCATGTTGTCCGGATGAAGGGTACGGCCTGTACCGCCGCCGGAAGCAACAGAGAAGTATTTTTTGCCCATTTCGATACATTCTTTCTTATACGTACCGGCAACGGGATGCTGGAAACGAGTCGGGTTGGTCGAGTTACCCGTAATGGAAACGTCGACGCCTTCGTGGTGCATGATGGCAACGCCTTCGCGGACGTCGTCAGCACCAAAGCAACGGACATTAGCCCGTTCGCTCTTGGAATAAGGAACTTCACGGACGATGTTCAAGTCACCTGTCTTATAGTCGAACTGGGTCTGAACATAGGTGAAGCCGTTGATGCGGGAAATGATCTGAGCGGCGTCTTTACCGAGGCCGTTCAAGATAACGCGAAGGGGAACCTTGCGGGCTTTGTTGGCGTTGCGGACGATACCGATAGCACCTTCAGCAGCGGCAAAGGATTCGTGGCCGGCGAGGAAACAGAAACACTGCGTTTCATCCTGAAGAAGCATAGCAGCCAGGTTGCCGTGGCCGCGACCGACTTTACGGTCTTCAGCGACCGAACCGGGGATGCAGAAGGACTGGAGGCCGATACCGATGGCTTAGCAGCTTCTACAGCCGTCCGTGCATTAGTTTTAATGGCGATAGCAGCGCCAACGGTGTAGGCCCAGCCGGCATTTTCAAAGGCAATGGCTGTACGTCTTTGACGATTTTATAAGGATCCAATCCTGCAGCGGCACAGATATCGCGGCATTCTTCTACACTGCCGATACCGTATTCTTTCAGTACGCCGAGGATTTTATCAATTCTTCTGTCGTAGCTTTCAAATAATTCCATGGTTTTGCCCTCCTATTGCTGTCTCGGATCGATGTACGAAGCTGCTTCATCAAAGCGGCCATAATGACCTTTGGCATCTTCCATAGCCTTAGCCGGTTCAATGCCTTTTTTAATGGCTTCCATCATTTTTCCGAGGTGGATGAATTCATAGCCGATGACCTGATTTTCTTCATCAAGGGCCATGCGGGTGACATAGCCTTCGGTCATTTCGAGGTAACGAGTGCCTTTGGCTTTCGTACCAAACATGGTGCCGGTCTGGCTGCGAAGGCCTTTGCCGAGGTCATCGAGGCTGGCGCCAATAGGAAGACCACCTTCAGAGAATGCCGTCTGCGTGCGGCCGTATACGATCTGGAGGAAAAGCTGGCGCATAGCTACGTTAATAGCGTCACATACTAAGTCAGTATTGAGGGCTTCGAGAAGGTCTTGCCCGGGAGGATTTCCGAAGCCATGGCTGCTGAATGAGTCATGCCGGAACAGCCGATCGTTTCGACGAGGGCTTCTTCGATAATGCCGTCTTTGACATTGAGGGTCAGCTTACAGGCACCCTGCTGAGGGGCACACCAGCCTACACCGTGTGTCAAACCACTGACATCTTTAATTTCTTTTACTTGTACCCATTCGCCTTCTTCCGGAATCGGTGCTGGTCCATGATATGCTCCCTTTGTGACAGGACACATATTCTTAACTTCTGTTGAATACAACATGTTCTCTTCACCCTTTCAAAATCTATGAAATAAACGGCAGCAAGTATAGGACTCAGTCTTTCAACTGGTCATATATCTGTGTAAACAAAGCGCGGTACATGCTGCCCTTGCGCCACAAGAATGAAAATGCGTGCATCACGGAAAAATCCGTAATGGCGATGCGTCTGAGCTTCCCTCAGCCAGTTCTTGGTGAACTGATTTTTCATATAAGAATGCAATACCGCAGTCGCGGCAGGCCAGCCTTTACAGCAGACAGGCTGCCCACTTCATAGCGGGACGGAAAATGCTCCAGGGTGTACCCTTTTTCCGCCAGCTTCCGTTCTAAGATCCGACGGACACCAGCATGGCGTTCGCCGATGATGAGCCGATAGTGCATTAGATCCGCAAGGGTCATTTCATCGGGAGCCTCGTACCCGTCCGAACAGACGGCAACGATGGGTTCCGTAGAAAATAAAAGCGAATCGTAATGACCTTGGTCAAAAGAACTTTCGACGATGGCAAAATCAATGGTCCCCTTATCTAAGGACTGGAGCAGTTTATCAGCATCGGCAATCTCCATGCGAAGATTCATGTCCCCATTTTGCTTGAGGATGACGGACAACTTATCAAGAATGCCCATACCGGCTGTTGGCGTCGCGCCAAAAGACAAGGAGTGGTGATGCTGCAGGTCACGCAGATGCTCTTTTAAAAGCGTATCGTCATGACTGATAGCCGTCGCCGCATTCCAAAGAATATGGCCGGCTTGTGTCAACTGCAGATGTTTCCCCTTGTAACTAAAAAGTTTGGCCCCGTATTCGCGTTCTAAATATCGAATATGCTGAGAAACGGCAGGCTGCGTGATATGGAGCTCAACGGCAGCCCGGGTATAATTCATGTGACGGCAAACGCACAAAAATGTATGGATACGAAAGTCTAACATGGCACCCTTTCCTTTCTTTGCGTTTTCCATAAGATAATTTTATGATATTTCAATCGTTTTATCAAGAACAAAGTGGGCAATTTCCGTATACTGATGGGACGACATCGTTCCCAACGGAACGTATTCTCAACAAGGGACTACAAAATCACCGATACGTCAGTCTTATGTACTCTTCATGTACAAACCTCCCTTGACAGTATCACTATTAATAGATGTAATAGATGCTAACAGTAATCGATAACAACAAAATATATCTTATTAATAATGATTATTGTATAATATAAACAAAAACCCCTGTTATTTCAAGGAAAGGTACCCGATATGACAACAGAACAATATATGAATATGATTCGTAACAATCCTTATGTCATTGGGCGAATCGAAAATCCAACAGAAGAAATGCAGCTCCTGGCCGTACAACTGAACGGTCAGGCTCTCCAATATATTACCAATCCGTCTCCGGCTGTTCAAGAGGCGGCCATTGCCAATACGGCAAGAGCCATCCAGTTCATCGAAAACCCGTCAGAAGACATTAAGCTTCAGGCCGTACGCGCCGGCTGGAACAATTTAAGCTACCTCGACAATCCCTCACAGGAACTCATCGACGCCGCCTTAGACCAGTCCGGTTGGGCCATTAAATACATCAAAGATGCCGACCACGACTTACAGCTCCGCGCCGTCAACAAGAATTACGACGCCGTCAAGTACATCAAGGATCCGGCACCGGACGTCCAATTAGCCGCCGTTCGCGGCAACTACGAAGCCCTCCGCTATATCGAAAATCCGACGGACGAAGCCAAGGACTTGGCGATCCGCGAAGACGCCCAGGCCCTGCGGCTCATCCGCAACTTAGGAAAAGAAGATTTCCTCCATTATCTGGGACTCAACGTCCTGGTCAGTAAATACATCCCCAAGGATATCAGCCTCAGTCCCGATGACTGGCGCGATACCCTCAAGGATATCCTCGCTCAAGAAGACGTGTCCGAAGAATACGTCCGCAACTTCATTACCTGCAGCGCCGTCGACCTCTCGCCAGTCGACAAGATCCTCCTCGTCGATGACTATGGCAGCCAAAAAGCCCGACGCATTACTGTAGACGAAAAATTGACCTTAAAATAGGAGTAACGACTATGAACTTTACAGATACATATAAAAGCGTAGAACTCGTTCTCACGGCCGGTGAAGTTCCCCTTCTCGTCGGCGAAACGGGTATCGGCAAGACCTCGCTTGCCCGCGAACTGGCTCATCGACACGACTGGAGCTTAGTCGGAATCGACGGCAACTTATTGAAAGAAGGGGAAATCGGCGGTCTCCCGACCGTCGAAAACGGGACTACCGTCTATGCCGTCCATCATAAACTGCGCACCATCGACGAAGAAATCGCCAAGGGCAAAACAGTCCTGTTGTTCATCGATGAAATCAACCGCTGCGACCACGCCGTCCAGCAGGAATTGATGAACCTCATCTTAAACCGCGAAATCAACGGCTACGCCCTGTCGCCGTCGGTTCACATCATCGCCGCCATGAACCCGTCCGACGCCTACGATTATGAAGTCGTCGAAATGGACGCGGCTCAGCAGAACCGCTTCGTCTGGCTGTACATGGAACCGGATTATCTGCAGTGGCTCGACTGGGCGTCGTCAGCCGGTATCGAAGAAACGGTCATGGAATTCATTTCCACCTATCCGGAATACCTCGATAAGACCAACGAAGACGATATCAACGCAACGCCGCGAAGCTATGAACGAATTTCAAAACTCTAACACCATTTATAAAAATGATGCCGGCAGCATCCCCAAATCGGTCTTCCACAATGTCATCCGCGGCAACGTCGGCAAACTCATCGCCGAAGAGTTCATCCAATTCGTCAACTCTGACGCATCGCCCCTCATCACCTATAACGACGTCTTCAGCGGCGATACCCTTGCTCCGGAATTAAGCGGCCGCGTCGCCGGTGAAAGCCATACGCGCCTCTATCTGACGGCCAAAAACATCCTCAAACAGTTAGATTCTCACCTCTCGGAGGACAGCGACAACCAGGCCCTCTTATCGCGCTTCGTCGCCTTCCTCTCCCTCTATCCCGTCGATCTTCGCTTAGGTGTCATGAAAGACATGAAATCCGCCAATCCCAAAGTCTATGCCTGCGCTTTGGATAACGCCGACTTCATCGACAGTTACTTTGCAGCCTTTCGCTCCTTACGGTAAATCGGATGAAGCAGTCCATTACCGTTGAAGCCACTCTCCTCTACCAGCAGGCATCGATAATCGCCGACGATATCCTCCAAGATAATGTCCGTCCAAATCCGGACGCGGAGATACCGGCTGATTTTCAAAATAAATTCTTCGCCTTCCTCGGCCGCATCACCGGCCATCTCATGGAAGACAAGGATAATTTTTTCGGATACTTTCTCTTTCAGATGACCAAGAGCATCCGCTTCGATTTAGCTTCGCCGACAGGTGTCAACTTTAAGGGCACCCGCTATCAAATTCACTTCAATCCCCTCATCTTCCTGACCCTGTCACCGGAACAGATGGAAAGCACAATCAAACACGAAATCCTTCACGTCGTCTCCCTGCACCTCATCCGAGCCAAGGAACTGCGCGAAAACTACAGCAAGCAAGCCATCACCTTTGCCATGGACGTCGTCGTCAACACCTACCTCGACCACCTGCCGCCCTTTTCGACGACTTTGGAATGGGTCAACACCAACTTTTCCCTTCTCCTAAAGCCCTTCGAAAGTCTGGAATATTACGTCGACAAGATTCAGACCGCTCTCGACCTGCGTACGGAAAACAAAAACCTTCCAGAACCGGAAAGCGATTCCGACGAAACGGTCGCCGTCTCCTATAATCCCGTAACGACCCACGACCTGTGGGATGAAAGCGATGAAATCGACGACGAAACGCTGCGGGAATTCACCGAAAAATACGTCGACGCCTCGTCCAAGGGCGATCTTTCCAACTACCTGGAAAGCATGATCAAAGCCTTAAAGGACAACAAAGACGGCCTCCCCTGGCACTGGTACCTGAAAAAACTGGTCGGCTCCGTCGCCAGCCGTTGGAAACGGACACCCATGCGCCGCAACCGCCGCCACGCCGGACCGCCTCGACCTGCCCGGCAAGCTGCGCTCCCATACGGCCAAGATCATCGTCGCCCTCGACATCAGCGGCAGCATCACCGATGCCGAATTTCGCCAGGCCGTCAGTGAAGTCCTGCAGCTCGTTCGCTGCTATGACCACGAAATCATCGTCGTCGAATGCGACGACCAAATTCGCCGCACCTACCACGTCCGCGACCTGGAAGACGTCAAAGGGCGCCTCGACATCCGCGGCGGTACCGCCTATACACCAGTCTTCGACTTTGCCAACACCCAAAACATCGACCTTTTAGTCTACTTCACCGACGGCAAAGGCGAAGAAACCCTGCAAACAGCCCCTCATGGCTATAAAGTCCTCTGGGTCCTCTCCGGCCATGGAGAAAGCTATCCTTACAGAAACCCTACGGCCTGGTAAAACGCTTGGCCAAACTCCCCGAATACGATCCCAACCTCGACTTCGACGACGTCCGAGGCGGCGGTTTCTCCATGAGTAACCAAGAACACACGAGTAAGCTCTAAATTTACATCAACAAAAACAAGGGATTGTATTCAATCCCTTGTTTTTAATTTACAGCCACAATTCATCAGAAAGATCATATCCATTTTCAAAACGTTATATGGGTTCTGGCGTAATGCTGCCTAACCTTAGTTTCTTGCAAGGCTCTGATCATCCATTTCTGAAGAGTGAACTTCCCTGTCCTAAGTAAACATAATCCATTCTCGCAGTAGTATCTGTATAGAAATTTAATGATCGGCAAAACGTTTCCCTAAATCTACGGCATAGCACATGCTGTCTGCTTGGCGATGCCTTTACCGGCAATGTCAAAGGCCGTGCCATGATCGACGGAAGTACGAATGATGGGAAGTCCCAAGGTAACATTGACTCCAGAATCAAAGGCCACCATCTTCATGGGGATATGACCTTGGTCGTGATACATCGCTACGACGATGTCATAAACACCGTGATACGCCTTTAAGAAAACGGTATCCGGTGAAACGGGGCCGTCAACGCAAAGGCCTTCGCTTTTAGCTTCAGCGATAGCCGGCATGATTTCATCAATGTCTTCATGTCCGAAAATTCCGGCTTCCCCACTGTGCGGATTCAGTCCGGCAACGGCAATTCTCGGTGTCGTAATCCCTAACTGTTTCATCGCCTTATCTGCCAAGTGGATACATTCCAAAACCCTGGCCTTCGTCGCCCGATTACACGCTTCTCGCAGGGAACAGTGGGTCGATACATGAACGACTGACATCTTTTCACTCCAAAGCATCATCGTATAGGCCTTGGTTCCCGTAAGGGTTGCAAAGATTTCAGTATGACCATCGTAAGCGTGTCCGCCTTTATGCAACGCTTCTTTATTCAAGGGAGCCGTTGTAACCACTCGCACGTCACCCTTCATGGCATCGGAAATGGCTCGTTCGATATATCGGTAAGCAGCGTCTCCAGCAATGGGAGAAACCTTTCCGATTTCAAGATCTTTGCCAAAATCTAAATCAACAACAGAGATAACATTGATTTTCCCCGGTTGAAATTCTTGAACATTTTGAATCTGCACCAAGGGTGTCGATAAGTTAAGTTGCTGATGGTAATGTTGGAGAACTTTATAACTGCCATAGATTAAGACAGATTGTTGATACTCTTTTTTAGCATCTATCGCTTTGAGCGAAATCTCAGGACCAATACCAGCCGGATCGCCCATGGTAATGCCAACAAAATGTGTTCTCACTATACCTCCTCCTTATCCAACATCGTATGTTTATTTTATTGTTCCATAGTGTTTTTATTGTTTGTTTTGTTGTTTAATTATATG
>ENA-OQIW01000256-OQIW01000256.1-human-gut-metagenome-genome-assembly--contig:-NODE-256-length-10742-cov-1.632407_pt1 | contig 10742 bp, 12 predicted proteins | sample MGYA00242586_ERZ504751 | MGnify/ENA primary metagenome ERZ504751 (study PRJEB26092, sample SAMD00036349) | human gut metagenome | host: Homo sapiens | study: EMG produced TPA metagenomics assembly of...
TCGTGTGCAATGATAGGGAGATACCCAGATGAATCCCCAATATGCCGAAATAACAGGCTGTCCATAGATTAAAGCCTACAGACATGCCGGCTAAATCCACCGTGCTGAATTGGCCCGTAAGGACTACTGATACGAAGGATCCGCCGGTTATAGCGAATTGCGTCAAAATAATGGGGATTGTTAACGCGACAAAGTGTTTTATTTTATCAAATAGTGTTGTTGAAATTGGTTGTTCCATACGTTTGCTACCTCAAAAAAAAACACACCAAAGTATCTATCTTCTAAGACCTACGATAGACGCATTGATGCATTAATGCCGCTTACCCGCATCCGGTGACACAAGGTAAGACTGTGTATTACTAAATTTTAAAACTAAAAGCTTTTATCTGTCTGTTATTCTAACATAGAATATATGAAAAGTCCATAGTCATGACTAATAGACGAATGTCCACTATTTTGATGAGTGGGTGATGTCATAATAATAGATAAATGACAATAAAAAATAATAACGAAAACGCCCCGTTCTTAAGGAACGGGGCGTTGGTGTTATACAGATTTAATGTTACTATTTAGCTGCTTCCACAATAATTTGTAAAGCTAAGCGGGCGGAATTATATAAATCTTCTTCCTTAATGCATTCTTCTTTCGTATGCACATTGGTCATACCAACACCGAGAACGGCTGTCGGTACACCATAGGCATTGAAGAAGCTGGCATCACTGCCGCCGCCGGATTCAACTACATTAACGGTGAAGCCCAATTCTTCGGCCGCTTTGGAAGCGAGGCGAATTGTTTCGGAATCTACCGGCACATCGAACGGATCGTAAGCCGGTAATACTTCTACTTTAATGGACGTATTAGTGTCTTTAGCGCCCTGTTCGAAAATAGCTACCACTTCGTCGGTTAATTTAGCTAATTTTGCTTTATTACGGCTGCGGGTTTCCATAAAGATAACCGCTTCTTCCGCTACGATATTGGTAGCACGACCACCACTGATGGTACCGATGTTGCAAGTCGTTTCTTCGTCGATACGGCCTTGCGGTAATTTTATTAAAATATGACCGGCCGCAACGATAGCGTTAATGCCTTTTTCCGGAGCGTTGCCGGCATGAGCCGCTTTACCGGTGATGGTGGCACGTACTTTGTTCTGGCCCGGTGCTTTATGTACGATACGGCCCGGTGCACCGGAGGTATCAAAAGTATAACCCAATTTAGCTTTAAGTAAGGACGAATCCATATTCTTAGAGCCGTTTACACCGCCTTCTTCAGCGATAGTAAAGACAACCTGTATATCGCCATGAGGGAGATTGTCTTCTTTAACAACACGCAAGGCTTCTAGGATAGCTACCACACCGGCTTTGTCCGTCACCCCCGAGGATTGTAGTGCCGTCCGAAGTAATGAGCCGTCTTTAATTTGTGGTTTAATATTGGCGCAAGGTTCTACGCAGTCCATGTGAGCGGTGAGCATAATCATAGGGGCGGAAGGAACATTTCCTTTAAGAGTTGCCACTAAGTTACCTGCATTGCCACCCAATTTTTCACCGGCATTATCTTCTTCAACGGTAAAACCGAAAGCTTCTAAACGCTTGGTCAATAAGTCGGCGATTTCACGTTCTTTAAGGGTGGAGCAAGGAATTTGAATCAATTCTAAGAATTCATCAAGGATACGCTTTTCTTGGATCATGAGAACCTCCTAAACATAATGTGAGAGAATAAAATAAAGAAATTGTATAATGTGAGAGTTTTCAGTTATAAATAATTAATAGTACCGGTTAATATAGTAATGAATAGGGGATGCAAATTTCAACTTAGAATAAAATAAGGAATGTAATAACGCCAACTAACATTGGCACGATATTACGTTTGGCAAGCTCCATAGGACCTACATTGGCGAGGGATGCACAAATAATGGCCGCACCCGCTACCGGTGAAGTAGAACGACCGATAGCCCTGAAATCTGTGCCAAGGAGCCAAGGTCGACCATGTTCATGCCGAAGCTGGCTGCATGCGGTGTGATGGCACCGTTGAAGGCAAGCGCTGCTGCGTCGCCGGAACCGCTTAAGATAGCGATAATGAACGGACCGAAGCTGCCGGCAATTTTAGCGAATGATTGAGAATCCTTCATATACGTTAATAACGCATCGGTAAGGCCCATGGCCTGCATGCCTTTGGTGAAAACCGCAGCGGCGATGATAAGACCGATGATGCTGCCGTAGGCATCGCCCATGCCTTGAAGAAGTCTTTCGTTACTTCTTCAAGGGCATGGGCGCGGGCAATAATGAGAGCTACTACACAGCCGATAATCATAGCGGCCGGTACGCTTACTTTAGCAATCCCCATATCTTTGAGCGCAGCAATGTTTAAGTTGGTTACAACTAAAATAACGAGCGGCACAATCGGTGCCATAGCTTTAAGACCGTTAACTTTGAATTTACTTACGATAGAAGCGGTACCTTGTTCTGCTAACGCTTCTTGGCGAGCCTTGCTTGGGCCTTCCTTGCGAAATGCCGCTACTAAGGTAAGTGATACGGCTACTACTAAGGATGCGATGATGGCCGGTAAGGCAGTTTCAAGGACAACGAACATAACATCTACATTGGCCATCTTGGAAATGAAGGCCACATGCGTATTGCCGGGGCTGATGGCACTGCCCCAAGTGCCGGCTAAGATAGCGGCACCGGCCATGGCCGGATGTACGCCGGCCGCAATTAAAGCGGGAATCAAGATACTGCCGATAGCCGCAGCGGCACCGGCTGCACTGGTAACGGCGATGTTGAGCCACCAGGTTACGAGCATGGCAAGCGGAATGATAATGGCATGGCTTTTAGAAATAAGGCCTGATAATGCATGCACTAAATGTTGGTCACATTCCGTATGCTTCATAACGAAAGCAAAGCCCATTACGGTACAAATAGTTGGGACTAAGGAACCGTGAATCATGGTTTTGACAAACGAATCCATGAATTGGCCCATTACGCCGCCGATGAAACACATAAGTGCGCCGGCTACAAGTAGAACGGTGCGGGTTTCATACTTTCTAATGATGGCGGCAAATGCGATGATTACGATAATACCACCTGTCAGTTGCATCATAGGTAACACCTCCGTAAGAAATACCCCCCTACTATATAACATGGTATAATACTACTATAGGCTAAATTAGAAAAAAATGCCACATTTAAATGATAAAATATAATTTTGATTATGTTAATTTTGCATACATTATGAGTGTTTTCAATGGCGTATATGATTTGAGTATTTGCAATTATGTTTAAAATATGCTACTTTACGGTGGAGGTAGACGTATGACAACCGGCAGAGAATGTGCGTGGGCTAAACGCAGCTTGGAAGAGCAAGTATATCATGATACCGAGTGGGCGTGCCAACCCATGAGGATTCCGTTTTGTTTGAGTTTTTAGTACTGGAAACTATGCAGGCCGGACTCAGTTGGATGTTAGTACTAAAACGTCGCGAAGCCATGCGTGAAGCATTTGATGGTTTCGATATAAATAAAGTGGCGGCCTATACGCCGGACAAAGAGTCTCAATTATTGGAGAATCCGAATATTATTCGGAATCGACTTAAGATTGCTTCACTTCGTAAAAATGCCTTGGCATTTAAGAAAATTCAGGCCGAGTTCGGATCTTTTGATGCGTATATCTGGGCGTTTACGAACGGCGAAAGTTTAGTTGGTCACTGGCAAACAGAAGCGGACGTGCCGGCTATAACACCGTTGGCGGAGCAAATCAGTAAGGATTTGAAGAAACGCGGTTTTACCTTTGTGGGACCTACGATTGTATATTCTTTTTTACAGGCTATCGGCATGGTAAACGACCATATTGTGAGTTGCCCTTGTTATGAACGTTTAACAAAGTAGGAGGAATCATGCAATTTTATAATTTTTTATACCAACATGGACATATAGCCTTCAGCCAATATATTTATCGGATTGGCACGTATCATTATAATTGGCATCCGGAGATTGAAGTGCTCTTAGTACTGCAGGGAGCGGTCGAGGTATGTCATGACAATGAGTACACCAATTTGGGCCCCGATGATTTTATTATCTTGCCGCCGCAGTGTGGGCATGCTACGTTGGCTTTGGAGCCGGATACGATAGCTATGGTGTTACATTTACATCCGCAAATGCTGGCGCAATATGACAAGGAATTTAGGCAATCCAGTTTCTTTTTGGCCACCGATGAAATGACTCGATACGATTCAGGGTATGACAAGTTGCGGACACAACTTAGTGAATTGATGCGGCAGTTGGCTAAACATAAAGTTGATGAGGTTACGACCATTAATGTGGTAGAAGAACCGGATATTGCAATAGAAAGGGAATTTTTAGGTATTCTCCATTGTTTAATCGATTTGTTAAAGCCTGTTTCCTATATGCCTCAGGGAATCCGGTGCCTTGCAACAGGCGGCTACCTTTGAAAAAATGATTACTTACATTGATCAACATTATAAAGAACCGTTGACTTTGGGGGAGATAGCCGATATTGGCGGCTATACCGAAAGTTATGCGTCGCAATTTTTTAAACGGCAGTTGGGCATTTCGTTTAAGGCCTATGTACTGCGCATGCGCTTAAGAGAGGCAGCGGTACAGTTAGTTAATACGAAGCAGCAAATCGTAGACATTGCCAATGAATGTGGCTTTTCTGATGTGAAAGCCTTTAATACGGCCTTTCGCAAGCATTTTCATACGACGCCGACGGAATATCGTCAGGTAGCCGGCAAGGTAGAGCGTCATACGATGATGGATAATTGGAAGGAATATATTGCCGTCGATGATGCGGGGATTAATGAGCGGTTAGAGACTTATAGAAAAAATACGACTGAAAATGAGGCGACCCCGACTGATAAAGGCGCGCATCCTATGAGTGAGTCAAGCAGCGCTGATGCTGAATTGGTGGCCGCTCGTGAACAATTACGTCTCGCATTAGCTACTTTGGATGAAATTTTAGATAAATAAATACGGCTATCTAAAAAAAAGTGGAAGTTGGCATTTTTTTATATTATTTGAAATAAGAATACGGTCATATGATAAGTAGGGAGTGATGATAATAGCCGGTTTTTAAAAATAAAAGCCGGTTGTTTTTTTATATCATTTGCATTAAAAGTATATAACAAATCGCATAATAAAGAGTAATTGATAATAATTTTCATAGCGTAATTTGGATAGCTGAATTATGGTATATGCGTATAATGAAAGTATCGAATGCATTCACAGTATCACCAATACAATTAGTGTACGAGAGGAGACAAAGATGGATGGTGTTATTGTAACCCTAGTTCTTTTAGTTTTTGCCATTATCATGTTCGTTTGGGAGAAAATCCCCTTGTCCATAACCGCTATGACGGTAGCCGTTTGCTTGACCTTGACCGGTGTGCTCACACCGAAAGAAGCATTCTTAGGCTTTGTGGATTCCAATGTATTGCTCTTTATGGCCATGTTCATTGTAGGGGCCGCCTTTTTCGATACCGGCGTGGCTCATGCGGTGGGCGGTTTAATCAATCGTTTTGCCAAAACGGAACGTCAGTTAATTATTGCCGTAATGTGTATCACGGGTCTTATGTCTACATTCTTATCCAATACGGGTACAACCGCCGTATTGATTCCACTGGCCATGGGTCTTGTGCAGCGCACCGGCATTAAGGCAACGAAACTGTTAATGCCTTTAGCTATTGCCGCATCTGCCGGTGGTAATGTGAGTCTCATCGGTTCACCGGGCAACATGATTGCTCAATCCGGTTTGGCACAGCAGAATTTGGCCTTCGCCTTCTTCGACTATGCCTTGGTAGGTTTGCCGGTATTGCTCGTAGGTATTGCGTACTTCGCTTTAATCGGTCATAAGTTATTGCCGGAAGAGCCAACTCACACACCGGCTACGGAGTATACGACTGACGCCGATTACAGTAAAGTGGTCATGTGGCGCAAAGTATTTGCTGCCGGTACCTTGGTTGCGACCGTACTGGGGATGATTTTTGAATCACAATTGGGCATTAAATTACACGTTATTGCCTGGATTGGGGCTTTATTCCTCGTAGCGACGCGCACGATTTCTGAAAAAGTAGCCGTTAATGCTATTGATATGAAAACGATTTTACTCTTTGTAGGTTCCTTGGCCTTAGCTCAGGCTCTTGTGAAAACCGGCGCCGGTGCTATGATTGCGGATACGATTATTCAGAGCCTCGGTGATAATCCGTCGCCGTTTATGTTATTGGCCGTTGTATTCTGTATCGCTGCTATTTTGACTCAGTTCATGTCCAATACAGCGACGACTGCTTTATTGGTGCCAATCAGCTTGGCCTTGGCACAGCAGGTTGGGGCCGACCCGAAAGCGGTACTCATGGCGACCGTTATAGGCGGTTTCGTAGCCTTTGCTACACCAATCGGTTGTCCGCCGAATACGATGGTATATAACGTAGCAGGCTATAGTTTTATGGACTATGTCAAAGTAGGTGGTCCTTACACAATCTTAGCAATGATCACTTCACTCATTTTATTACCGATTTTCTTCCCGTTTTACCCTTGATTTTAAGCGGCAAAACATTTTTGATAAAAATTTTTCTAGGTTTTTCTATATGTACAGATTGTAATTTGGGATCGGTACATCCCATAAGTTAAAGGAGGATATGTAATGGATAAGGAAAAAATGAGTCAACGAATGACTCAAATTCTTGCGGATTTTGTAGCTATTTTTCTAAAGTATTGCCGGATGATGTTGACGCTAAATTAAAAGAATTGGCAGCGGACGAAAAGAATCCGTTGGCAAAAACGATTTATGACACAATGCACAAGAATATGGAATTGGCTAAAGAATTGAGCCGTCCATCCTGTCAGGATACAGGCGTATTGCAGTATTGGGTAAAATGTGGTGCCAACTTCCCGTTAATCGGCGAATTGGAAACTATTTTGCGCGATGCTACCTATCAGGCTACGCAGGAAACTCCATTGCGTCATAACTGTGTAGAAACATTTGACGAATTCAACACGAAGAAAAACATCGGCTTAACGGCTCCATACATTCTTTGGGACATTGTTCCTGACCGTGACGATGTAGAAATTTACCCTTACATGGCCGGCGGCGGTTGCTCCTTGCCGGGCAGCGGTAAAACTTTAATGCCGGGCGAAGGTTACGAAGGGTTGCCAATTCGTACTCGATTTGATGACGTCTTACGGCTTAAATGCATGCCCACCGTTATTGGTAGGCGTAGGTATTGCTACCTCCATTGACACCGCAGCTTTATACTCCAAAAAAGCGATCATGCGTCCGGTAGGTTCTCATAATCCTAATAAAAACGCAGCGTATATGGAACAATTGTTGGAAGATGGCATCAATGCCCTTCATTTAGGACCGCAAGGTATGGGCGGCGACAAATCCGTTATGGGTGTTAATATCGAAAACGGTACCCGTCATCCTTCCGTTTTGAGCGTAGCTGTTAACGTTGGTTGCTGGAATCACCGTCGTGGTCACTTAGTGTTTACTAAAGATGGTCAGTGTACTGTTTTATCGCATAGTGGGGTGAAATACTAATGGAAAAGAAAATCTTAACAACACCGATTTCCGCAGAAGATTTAGAAGGCATTAAAGCCGGTGATATTGTATATTTAACGGGCCACATTACAACTTGCCGTGACGTAGCTCATCGCCGTTTGATTGAATACGGTCGTGAACTGCCGGTTGACGTTCGCAACGGTGCTATTTTGCACGCTGGTCCGATTGTAAAAACTATCGATGAAGCTAACGGTAAATACGAAATGATTTCCGTAGGTCCTACGACCAGTATGCGTATGGAAAAATTCGAATACGATTTCGTAAAACATACCGGTGTTCGCCTCATCGTCGGTAAAGGCGGTATGGGCCCGGGCACTCAAAAAGCTTGTCAGGAATTCAAAGCGTTGCACTTGGTATTCCCGGCCGGTAATGCCGTATTGGCCGCTACAGAAGTAGAAGAAATCGAACAAGCTAACTGGAAAGAGTTAGGCATGCCGGAAACATTGTGGACTTGCCGTGTTAAAGAATTCGGTCCATTGATCGTGTCCATCGACACCTATGGCAACAACTGGTTCGAACAGAAAAAAGTGGAATACAACGAAACGAAAGAAAAAGTGCTTGCTGAAATTAACAAACACGTAAGCTTCATTAAATAAGAATTCGTTTATACCTAATTATTTATTAACCCGTTCATGGTGTTAACCATATACATCGTTTACTGCTAATTGCGATGCATAAGGGAGAGCCATACGAGGTTACAATTTTATACTCGCTGCAAAGGTCGTCCCGCAAGGGGCGGCTTTTTGCATTTTAATAATAATTTTCAGCAAGGCCTCTTGAAATGTAGTATACTGTTTTTAGAATATAATGTAATAGTCAAATCGCCGGTTGAGATTGCCATAGTGGATGGCTGGAATTAGTTGCAGTATTTGGCCGGTAGGGGATTACATTAAACGTATTAATGGTGATTAGGTATAGCTACAGGAGGTTTCATTATGAATATAGAAGTGGGATTAAAGGGTGAGGCAACAGTGGTTGTTAATGAGCACAATATTGCCAAAACGATGAAAAGCGGTACTCTTGAAGTATTCGCTACGCCTGCAATGTGTGCCCTTATGGAAGAAGCGGCGGTAGCGCTTTGGCCGGTAGATTACCGGATGGTGACGGTACGGTGGGTATTTCCCTCAGTATTTCCCACGATAAGGCATCGGCTATGGGTGCTCAGATTCGTGCGGAAGCGAAGGTATCAGCTGTGGATGGCCGTAAAATCAGCTATGAAGTGGCTGCTTATGAAGGCGATACTTGTATTGGGAAGGGAACGCACGAACGATTTGTCATCAACAACGAAAAGTTCATGAGTAAGTTAAAATAGGAAGTTTAATGGTGATGTGCCGGAAACATAATGACGTCGAGCCGGAAACATAATGGCGCCGTGCCGGAAACATTATGGAGCTAGTGTTGGAAACATAATGGCGCTAGTGTTGGAAACGAAACATAATTTCTGTAATATTGAATTATTTTCTCAATAAAAATGTCCGGATGGAGCTGGAATGTAGCTGTGGCTACCGTTTTAAAAGAGGATGAGGTATACAATAAAGATACCCCATCCTCTTTGTTTTACAAAGGTTGTAGACTTTTAGTGCACATCGATAACTATCGTTTAAGTGAAAGCTATAGGTTCTTTGCTTAAATTTCATAATTGAAAATAACTGTCAATTATATTGACAGAACAGCGCTTTGATTGTATGATGAATTAAGAAGATAGTTAGCTTAATTATTTTAAAACCAAGTCATAGTAGCTTGGTAAAAGCTACTATTCATAATCCGGATTTACTAGTATGACAGCCTTGAGAGCAAGTGTTCTCCTGAAAACATTGAGAGGCAGGGTGAACTATGGTAAGCGAAATAGATTCTATTATCGGTTATCATTGTGCGCCGGCAATACGGGGAATCAAGGTGGCGAATCTTGTGGCCATTCCACGAGATATGGATTTGCATTTGACAACGGCTTTGTCGGCGTATAATGAGAAATTTAATGATCGCGGCTTGTTCTTTTATGAACTGTGTCATTGCGATCGGCGAAGATTATTGTTGGTGTTCCGCAAACGAATGTTAGAGGAATATTTACGTCGTCCCGAACATGCTGCGTTTTTAAAACTCTACGGCTATTTGCGACGGAATCTTTGGAAACGTGGTTTGAGCGCTTAAAAGGTCGTTTGGAAGAACGGATGGACTTTCCTCATGAAATCGGTCTGTTCTTGGGCTATCCACTCCACGATGTACGCTCTTTTATTCGTATGAAAGGCGCGGGCTATAAGCTTTGCGGCGAATGGAAAGTCTATGGCAATCCTATGTCCGCCATGCATTCGTTTCACTGTTTTCGGGCATGCAGAAATTACTGTCATACCCAGCTTTTAAATGGTAAACAATTAGAGTCTTTGGTAGCCGTAACGGCATGCTAGTAGGAGGTAATCACATGATTGGTGTAATTTATTGGTCTGGTACAGGTAACACACAAGCAATGGCAGAAGCAATCGGTAAAGGTATTGCCGGTGCAGGTCAAGAAGTAGTCGTTAAATCCGTGTCTGAAATTTCCGCTGATGAAGCAGCTGCTTTTGACAAATTAGCTTTAGGTTGTGCTGATATGGGTGCTGAACAGTTGGAAGAAATGGAATTCGAACCATTCTACACAGCTTTGGAACCTAAATTATCCGGCAAAAAAGTAATTCTTTTCGGCTCCTATGGTTGGGGCGGTACTTGGCTCGAAGATTGGCTGAACGCGTAAAAGCAACCGGTGCTGAAATCGTAGCTGATAACTTGCCTGTTTTCGGTGCTCCTGATGATGCTGCTTTGGCAGACTGCGAAGCACGCGGTAAAGCATTGGCTGACGCATAAAATTAGAATAAGCAATAACTTAAAATAGTACATAGCAAAGTTTTGTTGTGTAAATATATTAGGGGGCTGTAATTGTAAGATTACAGCCTCTAAGCATATATAGGTAAGAGGATACTAATCTGCTGGATACGGTGCAGAATTTGAAAGCTGAAAATGAAGGCGTTAAAGAAGCGAGATAATGCGCAAGATAGTATTATTGCTCAGCTACGCCAAGAATTGGATGCCTCAAGGATAGTTTGAATTAAATAAAATAAATATGGAAGGATATATAATACAATTTTAAAATGGGGTTGTGATAAAATATATCCTCAGACATAAAAATGCGGTTTGAAGACAAGTGCT
>ENA-OQIW01000257-OQIW01000257.1-human-gut-metagenome-genome-assembly--contig:-NODE-257-length-10697-cov-1.724976_pt1 | contig 10697 bp, 12 predicted proteins | sample MGYA00242586_ERZ504751 | MGnify/ENA primary metagenome ERZ504751 (study PRJEB26092, sample SAMD00036349) | human gut metagenome | host: Homo sapiens | study: EMG produced TPA metagenomics assembly of...
ATCGCCTGCGCCGGTGCAGCCGCGACCGGCTTCGTGGTCAAGAAGCTGCATATTGCCCGCCAGCTCCCCGGCACGGCGACCTCTACGGTGCGGTGCTCATCGGCTCGCTCATCCAGGGCAACGCCTGAGCGCGGCGGCAGACAACGCGGCAGAGTTCGTGGCGCTGGCCATCCAGAAAACGCCCTGCGACCAGGACACCCGCTTCGGCGTCTGGTTCGAGCCGCTGCTGCCCCGCCTGTGTCCGATGGGGGAGGAGTAAACAGCGATGAGTGAAAAACCGACCCTGAACATCGTTCTGGTGGAGCCGCGTATCCCCCAGAACACCGGCAACGTGGCCCGCACCTGTGCCTGCACGGCCTGCCGCCTCCATCTGGTGGGGCCGATGGCTTTGCCATCGACGACAAGAAGCTCAAGCACGCCGGGCTGGATTACTGGCACTATCTGGACATCAGCTACTACGACAGTTTGGATGACTTCTTCTCGAAGAACGATGGGCCTTTCTACTATTTTACGACCAAAGCGCCCCGGCGCTACACCGACGTCGCCTACCCGGATGGGGCTTACCTCGTGTTCGGGCGGGAAGATGCCGGTCTGCCGGAGGCGCTGCTGGCAGCCGATCAGGAGCACTGCATCCGGATGCCCATGCGGGACACCTGCCGCAGCCTGAACCTGTCCAACAGCGTCGCCGTGGGCGTATACGAGGTACTGCGCCAGTGGGACTTCCCGGAGCTGCTGGACCACGGCCGCCTGCGAGACTACGAATGGAAATGAGGAACACTATGAGCAAATCGCGATTTGACCGCTCCTCCTGCGACATCCCGCAGGAGCTGGCCGAGAATACGGCATCGACATTATGGGCTTCCACATCCTGCTGGACGACGAAGACATCGTGGAGCGTGAAAAGTACACCCCCGAGGAGTTCTACGACAAGATGCGCGCCGCCAAGGGCATCCCCTCCACGGCTGCCATCACCCCCATCCAGTTCTGTGAGAAATACTGCCAGTATGTGGACGAGGGCTACACCGATGTCATCCATGTCCCCATCAACCGCTCCGGCTCTTCCACCTACAACAACGCCGTCATGGCCCAGGGGATGCTGCGGGAGGAGCGCCCGGAACACCACCTGAACATCCATCTGCTCGACCCCCACACCTACTCGATGGTGTTCGGCTGGTATCTGTGCGAGATGGCCCGCAAGCTGCAGAACGGCGCGGAGCTCCGCCACGTCATCAGCGAGTTTGAGACCCAGATGAACAAGATGGAGGTCATCCTCGGACCCTACAGCCTCAAGCAGATGAAGAAGAGCGGCCGCATCTCTGCCGCCGCCGCGGTCATGGGCGAGCTGATGGGCATCCGCCCCATCATCACCCTCATCGACGGCAAGACCAGGGTGGAGAGCAAGGTGCGCGGCGACGACAAGGTCATCCCCGCCCATAATCGACCTGTGCAAAAAGCGCACCGAGGGCGTGGAGGACTTCGATTATATGATCGGCCACACCTCCATCCCTCAGGCCGCTGAGCTGGAAAAAGCCTGCCGCAAAGCCTTCGGCAAGGCTCCGCTCACTACCTTCAATCTGGGCGGCGTCTCTCGGCCAACCACCGGCCCCGACACCCTTGCGCTGGTCTATGTGGCAAGGCCCGAGACTGAGCATATCACGGAAAGACTGCTGCTGTGCGGCAGTCTTTTTTCGTATCGCCGTTGCATTCCGGCCCAAACTATGGTATAATTTTTCACGCCGTGCCTGCGGGTACGGCTCCTTAAAGAGCAACTTAGGATTTTAGGCTCCCCGGCGTGTCTCGAACCATGCCGGGCCAAACCCACGGGGGCTGGCGGTCCCCGCGCGGTCAAAATCAAACCGCTGGAGTTATACGATGAAAAATCAGAACCTTTCCGTCCGTAAACTGGCCCGCTGCGGCATGGTCGCAGCCCTTTACGTCGTGCTCTGCATGGCACTGCAGCCGTTCTCTTACGGCGCGGTGCAGGTGCGTGTGGCCGAGGCGCTCTGCCTGCTGCCCGTGTTCGGTGCCGAGTACATTTTCGGCGTGGTGCTGGGCTGCTTCCTGGCAAACCTGCTGGGCTCCACCATCGTGGACGTCATCTTCGGCACTCTGGCCACCCTGCTGGCCTGCCTCGTGACCTACAAGCTGCGGAACATCCGCTTCAAGGGTCTGGCCCTTGCGGCCTCGCTGCCCCCGGTGGTCTTCAATGCCGTCATCATCGGCATCGAGATCGCGGTGATGTTCCCGGACCCCTCTTCCAGCGCACCCCTCTGGCTGGCCTGCGTCACCAACGGCATCTCCGTGGGCATCGGTGAGCTCATCAGCTGCACCGTGCTGGGCGTTCTGCTGGTCCGCATCATCGAGGCAAGCCCGGCGGTCAGGAAGGTCTTCGAGTCCTGAACTTGACTTATTCCGGCGGGCGGGCCTGATCGAGCAGACCCTCTGCCGGGGAATGAAAGGCTATTTTATCGGGTTGCTCGGCCTTTCGGACGATCGATATAGAACGGCAAAGCGCCGCACGGGAAACTGTGCGGCGTTTTTTCATAAAAGAAACGAAGGGGCGATGATTCTACCGCCCGTCGGTTGCGCGGGAGGGTGCGGCCCGGTATAATAAGGCCAGAAAAGGGGCGGCAGACGCCCGCAAGGAGGCAGAAGATATGTACGAACTGGATAAGGCCGCATTCGGCCATTTTCTGGCACAGCTGCGCAGAGAAAAGGGGATGACCCAGAAGGAGCTTGCCGCGACGCTGTACGTGTCCGACAAGGCCGTCAGCAAGTGGGAACGGGGAGTTTCCCATAGTTAAAGATACCACACCCAATATCACAAACTCACGCTTAAACAATATTCCTTAGTCAACCACATACAATAGCAAATACAAAAAAGCTGGAAGCAGACTTGATTTTGCTTCCAGCTTTTCTATATTATTTAGTTTTGATGCAGTCGTTCTATTATACTTGTTTTTGCGATCTTTCGATATATGATTGCCGGAATAATAACCGTTAGCGCAATCAAAAATGGATAGATAACAAACATAGGGAAAATAACAAATTTATAAGTGAAAAACCAAATGCTATTTGAAATTGCTCTTACAATGATAACCGATACCAGAGAACCAAATACGATTGACGCAACAACTGTTCCCGCAGCATAGTATAAGCCCTCAAATGATAGCATTTTCTTTAGCTGCTTTCCTGTCATACCAATACTTTGAAGCATAGCAAGTTCTTTTCTGCGTGTAATAATACTGGTAAGAACAGAGTTTACAAAATTTGTAACCCCTATTAAGCCAATGATAATGCTTAACGCTCCCCCTATGGTAATAATCAGAGAAGTTAAATCATTAAAGGAATTGATATATGTTTGTTTAGAGTCGTAATTCATACTCGGCTCAATATCCTCAACATAGCTGCTTAAAAATTCCTCCATATCAGCTTCCATACCGTCAACTGCATTGAATGGGAAACTCACCAAATGAGGTTGATCGCAAAGAGGTAAGAAAACCTCTGTCGGCATATAAAATTTTGCAAATCCGGTACTTCTTATCGTATCGGTGTTTTCATTGATTAGCACCTTTGCCATAACCTTGCAGTCAAAACTATTATCTATACTACTGGAAAGTCCGTCCATTTGCACATGATTAAAGTGAAGTGTATCTCCAACATGAATATTAGGGTCATCAATAATGTTTCCATTGTCATCTGCGGTCAGAGCATACAGTACATAATTCCCGGATTTTAATGCTTCCCAATCAATCGTTCCCTCTATAACATCCATTGAGTTCAGTAAAAAATCATCTGCTCCATATAATTGAACCAAAGGATTTCCCTCAGCGTCTTTGTTGTAATTTGAGGTAACTCCATTCTCGACAGAAAATGTTTCTTCCAAAATCTTTGTGGTATATAACTCGCCACCCTCATCAAATGCCGGATTTTGCTTAACTGCTTCAATAAAAGAAGTGGAAAGGTCATTTTTGCTGTCGCTATTCCCAAACTTAAAATTGAAGTAATCCGCAGTAGAAATGATGAAATCCGTGTTTACAAATTTTTCTACATATTTTTCCACATCAAAGCCGCTTGCAAGTGTAAATACCGTATTAAACAATACCAAACTCAAAGTCATAGAAATAATAACCAAAATTGTACGTTTCTTGTTCCGACCAAGATTTGATAATGCCATGCGATGAATTTTGGCTCCATGTATAGACTTTTTATCAGACGCCTTTTTGCCTTGAAATGCTGCTGTGTCATTTCAGTATAGCGGATTGGCTCCAATAGGCGATACTGAACCCGCTATTTTGGCAGGCTTATTTACACTAATAATCACTGTAACAAGTGCAAATAAGGCAGCTCCGATAAAAATAATTGGATTGGCAGTTACTTTTACTCCTGCGTCCGAAGCATAAACTGTGCCATTCATTAAAAATGGTACTAATGCTCGTCCAACAAAGAAACCAATTAGTAAGCCGAATGGAATACCGATAAAGGAAAGTAACATAGCCTGTTTGCTGATAAGTTTCTTTATTTGTCGTTTTGTTGTGCCTAAAGTTTTAAGCTGTCCGTAGGATTGAATATCTTGAATGACAGAGATTTGGAAAATATTATATATAATCAAATACCCTGTTATCATAATTAAAAGTATGCCAACAATCCCCGAAATCAATAAAGCTGGATTTTCTAAAAAGTTACTGCCTTGATATGCAGGACTAACACGAGCGATCACATAATTGTCATCCGATGGACTTCCGCCCATAGTATCACAAGTATAGCCCGTTTCAGCAAGAAGCTGATGTAATTTTGATTCGATAGCTCCGTTTCCATGAAACATAACATAAGCGGCGACTACGCCGGAATAGTCATTATCTTCGGGGTAGGTGTATGTTAAAAGTTCAGAATTATTGTCAACAAAGGCTTTAGAAACAATAAGTCGTCCAATATTACTTAGGCTGTCTGTTTCCCAAAATCCGCATAGTACAAAATTCTTTGAATATGAAATTCCTTTAATTTGATAGTCCAAAGTTACGGTTGCTCCGATTTCAGCAGGAATACCAAGTGCGTCCAGCGTTTTGGTATCAGCCATAATTTCATTCTCTGCTTCAGGACGGTGTCCCGTTGTTGGCTCATACCGTGCAAACTTCAAAGCAGTATCGTCCATAAACCACATATCAGCACGCCATTTTTCCAGTCCGGGATTATTGATATGATAAGACACTGCCTTTGTATAGGCAATCTGTTCAATCATCTCATTGCCTTTTATATTATCAAAAACCTCATCGCTTATATAATTCAAAACCGCTTGACCGTCGCCACCTTGTTTTCTGATATTTTGGTCGTGAACGGTATCTATCAAACCAGAGCCTAATGTAAAAATGGTTGTAAAGAGTATAGTAGTTAGAGCGATTGCAATAATTGCAATGATATTTCTACTCTTTCCTGCTTTGAAATAACGGTTGGATAATTTTTTGATAACAGGGCGATTGCTATTTCCAAATAAAATATCATTCATAGTTTTCGCCCCTTATTCTACAATTTTCCCGTCCTCAATGCGGACAATACGGTCTGCAAGCTGGGCGATCTCGCTATTGTGGGTAATCATCACAATCGTTTGATGAAATTTCTGGCTTGTTACTTTCAACAGTCCCAATACATCGTTGCTTGTTTTACTGTCAAGATTGCCCGTTGGTTCATCGGCTAATATAATGGCAGGCTTTGAGACAAGGGCGCGAGCAATCGCTACACGCTGTTGCTGACCGCCGGATAAGTTGTTCGGCATATTTTGCAGCTTATCGCCGAGTGCCAGCATTTGCACAACTTCGTCCATGAAATTTTTATCTACTGTATCGCCATCCAATTCTACGGGCAAAACAATGTTTTCATATACATTGAGAACGGGAACAAGGTTATAGTTCTGGAAAATAAAACCGATATTGCGTCTGCGGAAAATCGTAAGCTGTTCATCGTTCAGCCCTGACAAATCTTTTCCTTTGACCTTTACATTACCGGAAGTGGGAACATCCAAGCCCCCCATCATATTGAGCAATGTGGATTTTCCGCTGCCGGAAGTTCCCACAATGGCAACAAATTCTCCCTGTTCGACAGTGAGAGTTACACCATCCAGAGCTTTTGTGATATTCGGCTCGGTGCCATAGTATTTTTTCAAGTTTTTTGTTTCTAAAATGCTCATAGAGAACACCATCCTTTCTTGTGATGGCTTCATTATAAAGGGCAATCCTCACAGAAATGTCACAGCCGACATAATAAATTGCCCTGAAATGTCACAATCCTGTGACATTTCAAAAAAACAGGTTATTCATGGGGAAGAAAAACGGAGAATGTTGAGCCTGTTCCTACTTGAGAAGTTACTTGTATATAACCGTTCTGCAAGCTAATAATTTCCCTTGCGAGATACAGCCCAATGCCGATTCCCTCTATATCGTGGACATTTTCTTCCCGATAAAAGCGCCTAAAAATTGCTCCCTGTTGGTTTTCGGGAATACCTTTGCCGGTATCAGTGATGCTGACTTTCAGGTGCATTTCCCAGCTTTCAACGCAAACACGGATAGAACCGTACTCCGGCGTGTACTTAACTGCATTATCCAATATGTTAAATAGGGCTTCTGCCGTCCATTTGCGGTCATGGGAAACAACCAATGTTTCCGGGCAGTTTACTTCAACTTGTATGTGCTTCCTTTCAGCGTTCAGAAAGATACCACCCAGAGCCATAGCAAGAGTATCATAAATGGGCTGCTGTTTCTTTTCAAGTGAGATAACACCCGTTTCAAGCCGGGATGTTTTTATCATAGCCTGCATTAAGAAATCCAGTTTATCAAGCTGTGTGCCACTGGCAAGCAGAAATTCCCGCTGTTTATCCGATGGCACTTCTTGTTCTAATAAGGTGGCATTTACCATTTTTAAGTTTGCTATCGGTGTCTTTACCTGATGAGAAATATCGGAAATCAATTCCTGTAAGTCAGCTCGTTCACTGGCAACGCTGTTTTTGCTTTCCTGCATAACCTCATAAAGACGCACCAGCCGATGATTGATTTTATAAAATAGGTTTTCTTCTTCGGCAACCTGTGATATATCTATTTTTCCATTCATCATTTCGTCTAAGGTGCAGCAAAGTATTTCAGAAAACAAAGTCAGCTTTCGCCGTATCAGTATCACAAAAACAGTAACACAAAGCAGAAAAAGCAGACAGAACGCCATGCTACAAAATACCACAGACAGTTCTTTTGTCAGGATATATAGAACCGAAAACATGACCACGGATAAAAGTAAATGGTAGTTGCCAGTATTATGCAGACTTTATTTAAGGAGAGTTTTTTTGAAATCATTTTTGCGCTCCTCCAATCCACATATAGCCCATACCGTAAACGGTTTTGATGTAGGAATGCTGGTTCGTTTCAATTTTACTGCGGATGCGGCTGATCGTTGTGGTAAGTGCGTGTTCATCCACATAATTTTCATCTGCATCCCACAGCTTTTCAAGCAATACCTGCCGGGTCAGGACAGTTTGAGAATTTCTTGTCAGCACTTTTAGTAAACGATATTCCAATGATGTAAGGGTAATCGGCTGTCCTGCAAGACACGCTGATAATTCGGAAAAATTGATATACAAATTCCCATCATCGTAGAAATCTCCGCCGGATTGTGCTGAAATGCGGTTCAGTAAAGCAGATACTTTCTTTTGGAACACGCTGATAGGAAAGGGCTTTGTTACATAATCATCTGCGCCCAATTCAAATCCTTTCAGCATATCGCTTTCCATATCATTTGCGGTTAGAAAAATCACGGCGGTATCGGGACGGCGTTCTTTTACCTCGCGGCATATATCAAACCCGTTCCCATCCGGCAGATTGACATCCAAAACGATTAAATCATAGTCCTGTTTTTCAAGAAATCTTATGGCAACAGCCTTTGACATAGCCCCATCCACGGAATATCCGACAGCCGACAGATTATAGCTTAATGTCTTATTCAAAAGCTGGTCATCTTCAACAACCAGTATTCGCATAGTATCACATCCTTTTTCTTTTTATAGTATCAACAAAATGTCACAGAAACCTCACAACGAGAAAAAAATTTAGTATTCAGTCAGTTCCACAATTACATTACTCTGCTGATACAGCCAGTCCGTAAATTCTTTCGGGCTGGCTGTTCCTGTTTTTACAGCCTTTTTTCTCTGCAATGCTTCTTTCTTAAAGTCGGAAAAGGCAGCCTGTATTTTTTCCAGACGGTCAGCCGGAAAGCCTGCGGTATTTTTTACCCGGTTTATTTTGTTGCGCCAGTTCTGGCATTCATTTTTATAAAGCAGGTCATAGTTGTTTTCTCTTGCCCTCTCGTCAAATTCCCGCTTGTTTTGAAGCGCCTGTACTTTTCGGCACTTGTCGCTGCACAGCTCATACCGCTGGCTCTTTGCCAGAAAATATTTCCCACAGACCTTGCACTGCCGGAAGCAAAGCCCCCAGTCATTCAGCCTGTTCAGATAATAGGTAATCAACGGGTAGAGGGACGCATAGGCAGACACACATTCTTCTGTGCGCCGGTTGTCCGGGAACCAGAGGTCAAGCCGGGTATCTTCTGACGGTGCGCCTTTGAAATAAAGGCTGCCAGTTTGAAAATGTTTCGGTTTTCCTGTTTCTCTGTCAAAGCTCATGGTTTCGTTATGGAATACCCCGGTCAGGCTGCTCATTTTATCCATGAAGCGGTCACAGGCAGCGTTACGGTCACGGGGTTCTCTGGCAAGCAGATAGCTGTTCCAAATACGGAACGCCACATACATTTTCAGAGGGTCATTGCTAAGATATTTTCCCCAGAGAAATTCGCTTGCCGCCTGCTCCAGCTCCGGCTGTTTCCATCTGTTGGAGTGTAGGGCTTGCCGCAGCGGAGAAAGCCCGTATAAGTTCCAATCTCTGTCCGTGTCGCACTCAAAGTTTATCAAAAAAGTCCCCAGCGGGCGTGTCATATCACAAAGCACCTCTGCGTTTTGGCTCCCGTTCAGACGGAAGCGGATCTGCTGTTCTTCCCCAATCAAAATCCGCTCTTTCATTTTCTTCCTGTCCAGCGTCAGGACAAACAAAATCCTCTCAAAACATGCTCATGCCGTATAACTGATTCTCCATCCCTATCCCCTGCCTTTGATTATGGTAATTATATAATTTAGTTATATCCGTTACACTCATGGTATCGCAGAAGCATTGTTTTGTCAAGAATAGTCCGCTATGATGATTGCAGTTGGTAATTTCGTGCCACACAGTACCTTGACAAGTGAATGACCGTCCAAAAGGGATATGACCGGCAGGAGAAGTGACGCATTCGGCGCACCAAGCAGGGAAACACCGCAGGAATGGGGCAGGAAAACGGCTTTTGGGGAGAACGGCAACAGGAAGCATTTTAACCTATTTGATTTATGGGAGGAACAGAATGAACGATAAAAAGAGATTGAACAGCTACGAGGATTTACCGCTGGTTCTGGATGTGGCGGACATCCAGCGGATTATGGGAATTTCAAGAGCGAGCGCCTATGAGCTGGTACACACCCCCGGCTTTCCGGCGTTCCGCAGGGGCAGGCTTATCAAGGTCAGCAAAATTGCTTTCTTTGAATGGATGGCAAAAGGCTCCGAAACCGTACCGGGAAGCGACAAATAAGCGTGAGGTATCATTCCCTGACTGCAATACTGCCGCACTTTCCAAAGGGGCATACAGAGGGAAAAAACCTTAAAAATGATACCGAGACGCTACACCAAAACAGCCTATCTGCGTACATCAGATAGAAACGGAGAAAGGAGCCGGTTATGGCAAGAATGAGTAACAAGCGGCGGTTGGAATGGTCTTTCTTCTTAAATGACCGCAGCCGTATCACTTACAACGAACTGTGCCGGAAATGCCAGCACGAATGTAAACAGAGCTTCCGGGCGGTTGTGGTTGACTGCCCGAAGTATCTTTCCAAGCGTTCCAAGAAAAAGGACAAGACTGCCGGAAACGGCAAAATCCCTTAGGAACTAAGGGCGCACTTCTATACATAGTCTAAAGACCATGTATCGTGCGTCCTGCGGAGCTTACCTCTGCCGCTGATAAAATCAGCAATCCGAGGTCTGCGTTCGCTTCGCTCCGACAAGGTGGCTACACCCCCTTGCGCCGCTAAAGCGGCTATCCCCTGTGTACCCGCCGAAAAGAGAAATTCCGCTCTGCGTTTTTCCCTTTTCATCGGGTTTTATAGAGCACTGACACACAGACTGTCTGCGGATGGTCTTTCTTTATCTTATAAGCAAAGGATGTGAGAACATGGAAAAATCTTTGGAACAGTTAAAGCAGGAATATGAAAAAACCACTGTCCTGCTGGAACGGGAAAAACGGAAAATGCAGCGTTTGAAAAACCGGCAGGCGTATCTGGAAAGCGGTTCCCGGAAACAGAGGACGCACCGGCTGATTACCCGTGGGGCAGCCGTTGAGAGCATTGCACCACAGACAAAGGAGCTATCCGAAGCGGAATTTTATTCCCTCATGGAAAACATTTTGAATCTGCCGCAGGCGGAGCATTTCATCCGGTCTGCCACAGAGAACCACGCCCCGTATTTCCGGGCAGGAGAAAGGGCCGGTGACTAAGGATAGCACTTTATCATTTTTCAATCGCACAGATCAACGCAGCGCCGGTCAGAGCGCCATTGGCCAGCGCAGCCTATCGAAGCCGGGGGACG
>ENA-OQIW01000258-OQIW01000258.1-human-gut-metagenome-genome-assembly--contig:-NODE-258-length-10591-cov-1.633696_pt1 | contig 10591 bp, 10 predicted proteins | sample MGYA00242586_ERZ504751 | MGnify/ENA primary metagenome ERZ504751 (study PRJEB26092, sample SAMD00036349) | human gut metagenome | host: Homo sapiens | study: EMG produced TPA metagenomics assembly of...
TGATCCAGAATCGACTCCAAATTGCGCTTGCCCCGTAATTTACGATGATACGTAATGGCAAAGCGGTGAGCTTCGTCACGAATTTGTTGCAATAACTGCAATTCCGGCGAATGATGAGATAATATGATACTTTCCGACTGACTTCCACAAAAACTTCTTCAATTCGTTTAGCCAGCGAAATAACCGGCACATCCGTCACACCGACTGCTCTGATTAAAGGCAAGGCTGCGTTGAGCTGCCCCTTACCGCCATCGATGATAATTAAATCCGGCATAGGCCAATCCGTTTCATTGCCGTAACGGCGTTCCATAATTTCAGCCATGGATTTAAAGTCATCCGGTTTGCCCTGAACCGTCTTTAATTTAAAACGACGATATTCCTTCTTCGCCGGTTTACCGTCTTCAAAGACAACCATGGAAGCCACCGTTTCACTGCCCTGCGTATGGGATATATCGATGCATTCCATACGTTCCGGGAGTCTCGGCAAGTCGAGGACTTCCGCCAATTTCTTAACGGCGCCGCCGCTCTTATCCAAATCATATTGCCATTGACGACGACGCTCTTCCAGGAAGTTCTGGGCGTTTTCCGCCGCCATCTTAATCAAATCATGCTTATAACCTCGTTGTGGCACCGAAACCTCAACATTTTGGCCCTTCATTTCGGTGAACCACTCCACAAAGATTCCCGTTCTTCCGTTTCATAAGGCAACAATACTTCTTTTGGCACGAATGTGGTGCCGCCATAGTATTGTTTTATAAATTCCGTCATAACCGTAGCGGCGTCATCACCTTCATTTTTAATGAAAAAGTTTTCACGCCCCAACATACGGCCGGAACGGATGAAAAAGACCTGCACACAGGCCATGAGGCCTTCCATGGCGATACCGACTACGTCAATATCACCGCGTTGGGTTACCATGCGCTGTTTTTCACGAAGCTTTTCCAATGCCTGCAATTGATCGCGCAGTTGAGCCGCCTTTTCAAAATCAAGCTCTTCCGCCGCCGCTTCCATTTGCTGCTTCAATTCGCCTAAAAGAGGAATCGGTTTACCCTCCAATACCTGTACGATTTGATCGATATAGGAGCGGTATTTTTCCGGTGATACCAAGCCTTGACAAGGAGCCTCACAATAACCCAAATGATACTGCAAGCATGGTCGCGGTACATTCATATTTGAACAAGTGCGCAAGGGGAAATGACGGCGGAACAATTTTAAAGTCTGATGTACGGCCGTCACATCCGTAAACGGTCCAAAATACTTGGCCCCGTCACGCACCATGCGGCGCACCATGAGCACCCGCGGATACTCCTCCTGCACCGTCACCTTCACATAGGGATAGGTCTTATCATCGCGGAGCATAATATTATACTTCGGATGATGTTCCTTAATGAGCGTATTTTCCAAAATTAACGCTTCCATTTCCGTCTTGGTCTGAATGACCTCCACATCAACGGCGCGTCGCATCATGCTGTTACCTTTGGAGCCCGATTGATATCATTGCGCACATAGGAACGGACGCGATTGCGCAGATTTATGCTTTGCCCACATAAATGATACGTTTATATTGGTCCCGCCATAAATATACGCCCGGCGTGGTCGGCAAATGGCTGATTTTCTCCAATACTTCTTCCGTAACCATTATTGACCTGCTTTCTTAGCTTCATCCATAAATCGTTTTGTTTTTGCCAAAACAGGCCCCAAGAACTTTCCGGTATAACTGCCTTCCATTTTGGCGATTTGTTCCGGCGTGCCCGTACCGACAATGGTACCGCCGCGTACGCCCCCTTCAGGACCTAAGTCGATAATATGGTCCGCCGTTTTAATAACGTCCAAATTATGCTCGATAACGACTACTGTATCGCCGGCGTCAACTAATTTTTGTAACACATCGAGCAGCTTGCGAATATCTTCCGCATGCAAGCCCGTTGTCGGTTCGTCCAGGATATATAAAGTCTTACCCGTACTGCGACGAGCCAATTCGGTAGCCAGTTTTACACGCTGTGCTTCACCACCGGACAAGGTTGTCGCCGGCTGGCCCAAACGAATATACCCCAAACCTACCTGTTGTAACGTTTCAAGCTTGCGATGGATTTTCGGAATGGATTTAAAAAACTCAACTGCCTCATCCACCACCATATCCAATACATCGGCAATGGATTTACCTTTATATTTAACTTCCAAAGTTTCCCGATTATAACGAGCTCCTTTGCAGACTTCACAAGGCACATACACGTCCGGTAAGAAATGCATTTCAATTTTGATGATACCGTCACCGCGACAAGCTTCGCAGCGACCGCCACGGACGTTAAAGCTGAAACGCCCCTGCTTATAGCCCCGCATTTTAGCTTCCGGCGTTTGACTGTACAATTCACGAATGGAATCGAATACACCCGTATAAGTGGCCGGATTGGAACGCGGCGTACGTCCGATCGGACTCTGGTCAATATTGATGATTTTATCGATATTTTCAGTGCCGCGAATCTCTTTATGAGCCCCTACCTTGTGATAGGAGCGATATAAATGATTCGCCATGCCCTTGTAGAGAATCTCATTAATTAAGGTGGATTTACCGGAGCCGCTCACACCGGTTACCACCGTGAAAACGCCAAGTGGGAATTTTACATTAATATTCTTTAAGTTATTTTCCGAGGCACCGCGAATTTCCAACACATTGCCGTTGGACTTGCGTCTGGTTTCCGGCAACGGTATAAATTTACGACCGCTCAGATACTGCCCTGTAATGGAGTTTTCATTGGCCATTACTTCCTGAGCCGTCCCTTGGGCGATGATCTCCCTCCGTGCTCACCGGCGCCCGGTCCGATATCTACCAAATAGTCGGCCGCTAACATGGTGTCTTCATCATGTTCCACGACCAATAAGGTATTACCGAGGTCACGAAGACCCTTCAAAGTCCCGATTAAGCGATCATTATCGCGTTGATGGAGACCAATAGACGGTTCGTCGAGAATGTATAAAACGCCTACCAAGCCTGAACCGATTTGGGTAGCCAAGCGAATACGCTGAGCTTCACCGCCCGACAAAGTTCCGGCATTACGATTCATGGTGAGATAATCGAGACCCACATTATTGAGGAACATGAGGCGTGCTTTGATTTCTTTTAAAATCTGGTTACCGATAAACTGTTCGCGCTCCGTAAGCGGCACGGTATCAAAGAAGTTCACCGCATCACTGATGGTGAGCTGCGTCACTTCGTTGATGTTTTTATCGCCTACGCGCACGGCTAAGGCTTCCGGTTTTAAGCGGGCACCGCCGCAAGTTTTACATGGTTTGATGGACATGAATTCTTCAAAGGCTTCACGCATAGAGTCGGTAGAAGCTTCGCTGTGACGACGTTTTACCATAGGCAAAATACCTTCGTACTCCGTGTGGAACGTCTTTACTTCACCGCGCATATTTTCATACTCGAAGGTTACTTTATCGGTACTGCCGTTCATCACCATTTGTTGTAATTTCTTCGGTAGTTCATTATACGTAGCCGATAAATCATAGCCATGAGCCTTCAATAAACCTTCCAATTGACGCATAAACCATGCATTCGGATTGGAACTTAAAGGCAATACGGCGCCGTCCGCAAAAGACACATCGCCATCCGGAATTACCCGCTCTTCGTCCACTTCCATGGTGCTGCCGATACCCAAGCAGGCCGGACAAGCACCGAACGGGCTATTGAAGGAGAACATGCGCGGCTCGATAGCCGGTAAAGAAATATGGCAATCGGGACAGGCAAAATGCTGGCTGTACATATGTGACGGTCCATCCACTTCCTGCACCACCACAATGCCTTCGCCCCATTTGGCAGCTGTTTCCATGGAGTCTGATAAACGGCTCTCAATGCCTTCTTTCACTACCAAACGGTCAATCACGATTTCTATATCATGCTTTTTAGTCTTTGCCAATTCAATATCTTCGTCCAAGGTGCGAATATCACCATCTATGCGGACACGGGCAAACCCTTCTTTGCGAAGACGTTCCAATAATTGCTTATGTTCCCCTTTTTTGCCGCGCAATATAGGCGCCATAATGAGCAATTTAGTGCGTTCCGGCAAGGTCATTACGTCATCGGCCATCTGCTCGATAGATTGCTGCGTAATTGGCTTACCGCACTGCGGACAAAAGGCATGGCCCACACGAGCAAACAATAAGCGTAAATAGTCATATATTTCCGTCACTGTCCCCACCGTAGATCGAGGGTTGCGACTGGTTGTTTTCTGATCGATAGAGATGGCCGGTGACAAACCTTCAATATAATCCACATCCGGTTTATCCATTTGGCCCAAAAATTGACGCGCATAGGCCGACAAGGATTCTACATAGCGTCGCTGCCCTTCCGCATAAATCGTATCGAAAGCGAGCGACGATTTACCGGAGCCGCTAAGCCCGGTAATGACAATAAACTTGTCCCGTGGCAAGGCACATCTATATTCTTAAGGTTATGCTGACGCGCCCCTTTTACTATAATTTGTTCTTTCACGATAACCTCCCGATTATCAAATTAACGGACAAATAGGCAAGACAGAATGCCTTGCCCATAAGTTCCTATTTTTTACGACGTACATCCTGTAAGTCAGACAATTGCTGCCTTAAAATACCGAGTTCATCACGAAGTTCGGCTGCTTTTTCGAATTCAAGCTGTTTAGCGGCCGCCTTCATGAGACGCGTAGTTTCTTCAATCTTGTTAAATACATCTTCCACGGTTAATTCCGGTGCCGCTTCATAAGTAGCGGTGCCATCAGCCACAGCTTGTACCCCTTTAGCCTTGCCTGACGTTTTGGCGCCGCCTTTATTACCCGCTTTAGCGCCTGTTTTGGCAGTGCGCCCTTTTTTAGCGGAAGCAACAGCCGCTGCGCCGTCATCGTAGCCATCATTTTTACCGCGACCGGTGCGCTTAGCACTACCGGCTTTACTACCGGCCTCTTCTTCTTCCAATTTAGTCAATTCAATCAATTCTTTAACTTCTTTATGAATCGATTTTGGCGTAATATTGTGTTTCTTATTGTAGGCGTTCTGTACTTCACGACGGCGTTCCGTTTCAGTGATTGCCCGATCCATAGAACCTGTAATACGGTCCGCATACATAATAACACGACCATTTTCATTACGCGCCGCACGACCGATAGTCTGAATCAAAGAGGTATCACTGCGGAGGAACCCTTCCTTATCCGCATCAAGAATAGCCACCAAGGAAACTTCCGGCATATCCAGACCTTCACGAAGTAAGTTAATACCCACCAACACATCAAAAACACCGGCCCGCAGGTCACGAATAATATCGGCACGCTCAATGGTGGCAATATCGGAATGTAAGTAGCGCACACGAATGCCCACTTCTTTGAGAAACTCCGTCAAATCTTCCGCCATTTTCTTCGTCAATGTCGTTACGAGGACACGCTCATTCTTAGCGGCCCGCACTTTAATTTCGCCTAACAAATCATCCATTTGCCCTTTAATGGGACGCACTTCAATAAGCGGATCCAATAAACCGGTAGGACGAATAATCTGCTCCGCAATATTGGTCTGCACTTCCATTTCATACGGGCCCGGTGTAGCCGATACGTATACAATCTGATTAATTCGCTCTTGGAATTCTTCAAACTTCAACGGGCGGTTATCCAAAGCGGAAGGCAAACGGAAGCCATACTCGATTAAGTTTTCCTTACGAGCCCGGTCGCCATTATACATGGCCCGCAATTGTGGAATCGTTACATGGGATTCGTCAATCAAAATCAAAAAATCATCCGGAAAATAATCAATCAACGTATAACGGTGCTTCCCCCGGTTTACGATTAGATAAAAGGCGGGAATAGTTTTCGATGCCTGAGCAATAGCCCATTTCCTGCATCATTTCAATATCGTAACGAGTTCGTTGCTCCAAACGCTGGGCTTCCAGTAAACGGTCCCGTGATTTAAGAAATTCCAACTGCTCCGCCAATTCTGTTTCAATACGCTCAATGGCGAGTTGCAATTTTTCACGGGTCGTTACATAGTGAGAGGCCGGATAAATGGCCACATGCTTGCGATCGGCAATTACTTCACCGGTCAAAACATCCACTTCGGACAAACGGTCAATTTCATCGCCGAATAATTCAATGCGAACGACTCGTTCACTATTGGCTGCCGGAAATACTTCTATCGTATCGCCGTGGACACGGAAAGTACCACGGGTAAAATTAATATCATTGCGACTGTATTGAATATCCACCAGTTTTTTCAAAATATCGTCACGACTTCGTTCTTGCCCCAAACGGAGCGATACAACCAAATCGCTGTAGTCTTCCGGGTCACCTAAGCCGTAAATACAGCTTACAGAGGCCACAATAATCACATCGCGACGCTCAAACAAACTCATTGTAGCCGAGTGACGCAATTTATCGATTTCATCGTTAATGGATGCATCTTTTTCAATATATGTATCGGTTGACGCAATATATGCTTCCGGTTGGTAAAAATCATAATAAGACACAAAATATTCCACCGCATTATTGGGAAAAAAGCTTTTAAACTCACTGCATAATTGCGCAGCCAAGGTTTTATTATGAGCAATAACTAAAGTCGGTTTTTGCACGCCTTCAATTAACTTGGCCATGGTATAGGTTTTACCCGTACCGGTAGCCCCCAACAGAACCTGTGCCCAGTCGCCGTTATTGACGCCCTGCACCAACGATTGAATGGCTGCCGGCTGATCGCCATTGGTTCAAAAGGTGCTTCAACCTTAAAAGGAGTCATATTACCTTCGTAATTACGATGAATATGTGGATGTGCCATATTATTTACCTTCTTCACGCATGAGGCGTTCTGCTTCGGCCTGAGCCATGGCAGCTTCTTCCGCTCTCACCTTTTCGATATGCTCTTGCAAACGTTGCTTTTCCAATTCATTCATTTCCGTGCGTTTACCGTCAGCTTCTTGAATGGGTGTATCCACACCTTCCAAGACTTCAATCAATAAGGCTACGGCTTTTTTATCAAGCCCTTCTTTATTGGCAATCTCAGTTGGTAAAATCCACTCTTCCGGCGTAAAATGTTCGATGCGATCATTCAATTGATTCCAATTTTGAAGCATCAAGCGTGTCACCGGACGATACATTTCATTGCGATGTAAGCCAATAAATCGCCTAATGTATCCAGCGCTTCGGATGGTGCGCCGAAATGATTAGCTATATTTTCAGCCCGTGCATAAGCTACCAACTCAGCACGGCTCATTTGATTATTCATTCGTACTCATTCCTTTATCAAACAAGGCATTGGCAAATTCTTTCGCATTGAATGGTTTTAAGTCATCAATTTTTTCACCGATGCCAATCCAACGAACGGGAACCCCCAGTTCTTCTTTAATGGAAATTACGACGCCCCCTTTGGCGGTGCCGTCTAATTTAGTCACAATAATACCGGTAATCGGTACAGCCTGGCCGAATAATTTAGCTTGGCTAACCGCATTCTGACCGGTGGTGCCGTCCAAAATCAATAGGGTTTGATGCGGCGCTCCCGGAACCTGACGGTCTGCTACGCGGCCGATTTTCTTCAATTCTTCCATCAAGTTGGTTTTTGTGTGCAAACGGCCGGCTGTATCGATAATCACAATATCTGCATTACGTGCTTTCGCCGATGCCAAGGCATCGTATACGACAGCGGCCGGATCGGCCCCTTCCTGATGTTTTACGATAGGCACATCGGCTCGTTCCGCCCAGATAGTGAGCTGTTCGGAAGCGGCTGCACGGAACGTATCGGCTGCCGCCAACACCACCTTTTTGCCGGCTTCTTTATAATAATGAGCCAGTTTGGCAATAGTCGTTGTTTTACCTACCCCATTAACGCCCACTACCAAAATAACTTCCGGCGAATGCATTTCCAAAGTTTCTTCCTGTTCTTCCAGTAACTTCGTAATGTATTCTTCAATGTAGTTCATCACTTCATTGGTATGATTGATTTTGCCTTCCGTAACACCGCGACGAATTTCTTTCATCAAAAGTTCCGTCGTCTTACTGCCCAGGTCGGCGGTAATCATGGCGACCTCCAAATCATCCAAGAAGTCGTCGTCAATCTTGGCATAGCGATAATGACCGTTTCAATGGCTTCGGTAAACTTCTTTTTCGTATTTTCTAAGGCATCGCCGAAACCAAGAAATTTCTTGGTTTTATTCCAAAAACTCATTACATATCCTCCTCTATTTCATCAAAGGCTACTGTTAACAATCGGGAAACACCTCGTTCCACCATGGTAACACCTTGTAATACCAAGGCCGCTCCATAGTTCGTTTACGATGCGATACAACAATAAACTGCGTATCGTCACCCAGTCGTTGTAAATAGCTGCCAAAACGTTCTACATTGGCTTCGTCCAACGCCGCGTCCACTTCATCGAGCACACAGAACGGTGCCGGTCTGTAATCCAAGAAGGAGAACAGCAAGGCTATAACTGTAAGGGCCCGCTCACCACCGGACAACAGCGTAACTGTTGGCGTTTTTTACCGGGTGGTTGAATATAAAAATCAATGCCGCTGGTCAAAATATTATCCGGATCGGTGAGCACTATCTGAGCTGTGCCGCCGCCGAACAACTTGCTGAACACGGCCTGAAAACGATCGCCCACCACTTCAAGGACTTCGCCGAGCTGTAAGGCCATCGCTTTATCAATCTCTGCAATAACCGCTTCCAACTGAGCCTTAGCCTGTTCCAAATCGGATTGCTGCGTTTCATAAAAAGCCTGTTTCGTCTGCGCCGCTTCATATTCAGCTACCGCTTCCGGGTTAACCGCCCCTAAGGCTTCCAGTTCAGCACTCAACTTACCTTCTTCGAGACGCCAATCCGCTACAGCCCCTTCCGGCTGTAAAGCCTGTGCTTCTTCTCGTGAAAAACCGAGTTCGGCGATTTTTTGTAAAGCCTGTTCGCTAATCATTTCATATTTTGCCAGCTGACCTTCCATCTGCACCAAACGCTGTTGAACCCTTTTTTGACGAGTATCCAAAGTTTCGCGCTCCGTGGAATAATCAGCTAACGTTCGCTGCTGTTCACTATGTGATTCATACAGCGCGTCGCGCTGCTTGGCTAATTCCGCCGTCGCCTTAGCTTGGGCTTCATAAGCATGCTCCAAATCACTCAATTTCTGTGGTAATTCAGTATTTACCTGTTGTTCACGAACATCCAGCTGCATTTGTAACGGCTTCATACGCGCTACATTTTGCTCGATAGCGCTTTGCCAATCATTGATTTGCTGTTCACCGTAACTTTGTTGCTGCTTTAATTGTTCATAGTGCAAACGTGCATCTTGACGCACCTGACCGACTTCGTCCTGCGCTTTTTGACAGCGCTCCAATTCAGCCAGGGTCACCGAATGACCGCCATCAGCCTGAATATTTTCATTCAAAGTCTTAAGAGCACTTTCCGCTTGTGCCAATGTCATCGTAACACGAGCCTGTTCACCGGTCAAACGGTCCTGCTCCGCCAAATTGTTTTGCAGCACCTGTTCCTTGCGCAACTTTCGTTCCCGCGTTGTTTTTAAAATGGATTCCGCCGTCAAAGCAAGGTATGCTGCTCATCCCAACTATTTTGTTTCGCTGCCAACTGTTCACTTAATTCTTCAAACTGTTTTTCGTAGTCAGCGGCAGCTTGTTGTTTTTTAACTAACTCTGCTTGTAATACCTGCAATTTGGTATTTAACAGGCCCATCTCTTCTTTTTGAGCCATAACGGAGCTTTACGCCGTTTGGTCACACCACCGGCTAAAGAACCGCCCGGTTGGAATTGTTCGCCTCCCAGTGTCACTAAACGAAGCTGTTGCTTATATTTTTTCTGTAGAGCAATAGCCTGCTCCATCGTTTCCACTACGAGAGTACGCCCCAACAAGTAGGTGAAAACACCACGATACGTTTCATCAAAAGTAATACAATCTACGGCCCGCCCCAATACGCCCGATTCATTGAGAGCCGGTGTATTAATGGCCTGACCGTGCACCGTTTCTAACGGTAAAAAGTAACGCGACCGCCTTGAGTCCGTTTTAAATAGGCAATACAATCAGCGGCAGCTCGCGAGGTACGCGATACTACATGGTTAATACTGCCCCCTAAGGCAATATCGAGAGCCGTGGCAAATTCCGGCTTTACCGTAAACAAATCACCGATAGCCCCCAGTAAGTCCTGCTGCCACGGCTCCTTAGCGGCCAGGGCGTTACGCGTACCGTCTGCATAACCTTCATGCTGTTCAGCCCACTGCGCCAAGAGTTGTAAACGTCCTTCCATGCGTTGTTCTTCACGGCGCCCGGTTTGAACGTCCCGTTCCAACTGTTGACGAAGTTTTCGTAATTCCCCTAATGTTTGCTGCTCTTGGTCCCGTTCGGCGCGATTAGCTTCCTGCTGCTCTTGCAAAGTCTGCTGCTTCGTTAAAGCTTCCGCTTCTTCGGCCCCCACCGTTTGCAATTCTTCCGTCAAAGTGGTTACCAGTTCGCCTGTTTTGGTAAGTTCGCCGTTTAAAGTTTGTAATTCTACGCGGAATTTTTCCACTTGACCGACTAACTGTAATTGTTCATCATGGCGTGCGGCCACCGCTTTTTGCGCCGTTTGGAACTCACCTTGAATGCGCTGC
>ENA-OQIW01000261-OQIW01000261.1-human-gut-metagenome-genome-assembly--contig:-NODE-261-length-10537-cov-1.503266_pt1 | contig 10537 bp, 16 predicted proteins | sample MGYA00242586_ERZ504751 | MGnify/ENA primary metagenome ERZ504751 (study PRJEB26092, sample SAMD00036349) | human gut metagenome | host: Homo sapiens | study: EMG produced TPA metagenomics assembly of...
TAAAGTTAAGGAAGTCTTTCGGGCGAAATTCATAATGGAGCCATTCAGAATAGGGTGTAAAATATGAAAATTGCATTAGATGCTATGGGTGGTGATTTTGCACCGTTTGAAATTGTGCGTGGTGCAATTGATGCGGTTAAAGCCTTCCCTAATATTGAAGTAGTTTTGGTGGGTGACGAAGCACGAATTTATGAAGTATTAAAAGAATTCGGGCAGGAAAAAAATCCGCAACTCATTATTCACCATGCCAGTGAAGTAATTGAAATGAATGAACATCCCGGCACAGCTGTGCGCAAGAAGAAAGACGCATCGGTCATTGTCGCTACGCGTTTAGTTAAACAAAAAGTATGCGATGCGGTCATTGCGCCGGGCAGTACCGGGGCAGCCGTAGCGGCAGCTTTGTTCGGCTTAGGACGTATCAAGGGGATTGACAGACCTATGATTGCCACGCCGATTCCTACACCACAGGGTGTTACCGTTATGCTTGATTCGGGTGCTAACGCGAATTGCAAGCCAAAACATATGGTGCAGGGGGCTATTATGGGCTCCGAATATGCACGACTTATGTTTGGCCATGAAAACCCTACCGTCGGTTTGTTGAATATCGGCGAAGAATCTACTAAGGGTAATGAATTGTGTTTAAGCAGCTATCCGTTGTTGGAACAACTTAAAACCATTAACTTTAAAGGTAATGTGGAAGGTCGTGACATTCCTAAAGGTACGGTTGATGTTGTTGTATGTGACGGCTTTACGGGCAATGTAGTTCTTAAGTTGGCAGAAGGCCTTGTAGGGGTCATGACGCAACTTGTTAAGGAAGGCATCAAGGATGGCGGTATATTAGCCAAACTGGGGGCATTCCTGATTTATCCGGTGTTCAAGAAGATTCGTAAACGCCTTGACCATACGGAAAACGGCGGCGCACCATTATTGGGCGTAAACGGCGTATTCATGATTTCGCATGGCAGTTCCAAGGCTAAAGAAATTTTGACAGCTATTAAAATTGCCGGCGATATAGTTGATCGTAAGAATTATTGAAAACATTCAACACAGTATAGAAGAAGAAGGAGCTATCAAATATGACGATGTGGACTAAACCGGTAGGTATCATCGGTACCGGAAGTTTTGTACCGGATAATATCGTAACCAACGCTGATTTGGAAAAAATCGTAGACACGAATGACCAATGGATTCGTGAACGCACCGGCATTGAAGAGCGCCGCGTTGCTCCGGAAGGCATGAATGCTTCCGATATGGCAACGGAAGCGGCTAAACGTGCCTTGGACGCAGCCGGCTTGAAGGCGGAAGATATTGATTGTATCATTTTAGCAACTTTAACCGGTGATATGTCGGTTCCTTCCACAGCTTGTTTAGTACAAGCTAATTTAGGAGCTACTAATGCGGCCGCTTTTGATTTAGGCGCTGCTTGCTCCGGCTTTGTATATGGATTGATTACGGCCGGCAGTTATGTGAATAATAACTTCTTCAAAAATGTGCTTGTAATCGGTGTAGAAGTTATGTCCCGCGTGCTTAACTGGAAGGATCGCAGTACTTGTATCCTGTTCGGCGATGGCGCCGGCGCAGCAGTAGTGTCATCTGTACCTGAAGGCTATGGCATGTTGGGTATGGATATGGGTGCCAACGGTGCCAGCGGTATGGCAATTTGCATTCCATCCAGCGGTACGGCGATGGTGCCTAACGATAAACGTATCGAAGAAGCTTGACCTATGTTCACATGGATGGCGCCGAAGTTTATAAATTCGCGGTTAAAATCATGGGACGCACCGTGCTTAACGCGTTAGAAAAAGCCGGTTTACAGTTAGAAGATTTAGATCGTTTCATTCCTCATCAAGCCAATACACGGATTATCGATTCCGCAGCACACCGGTTGAAAATGCCGGCAGAGAAAGTGTTTGTTAATTTGCCGAAATACGGCAATACATCGGCCGCTTCGGTAGCTATTGCTTTAGATGAAGCAGTGAGATCCGGCTTTGTTGAACGAGATCATACAGTCGCCTTTTCCGGCTTCGGAGCCGGATTAACTTGGGCCGGCTTGGTAATGAAATGGTACTAAGGAGGACAACCATCATGATTAAGACTGATATTTGCGATTTGTTAGGGATTGAGTATCCTATATTCCAAGGTGGTATGGCTTGGCTTGGTACCGCTGAACTTGCTGCGGCTGTGTCCGAAGGGGGCGGTCTCGGTATTATCGGTGCCGGACATATGCCACCGGACGTATTCCGTAATGAAATTCATAAATTAAAAGAACGTACCAATAAACCTTTCGGTTGTAACATCATGTTGATGTCGCCGTTTGTTAAAGAAGTTATGCAAGTTGTCTTGGAAGAACGCGTTCCGGTAATTACAACCGGTGCCGGTAATCCGAGTACATACGTGCCTGCATTAAAAGAAATCGGTACTAAAGTTATTCCTGTAGTAGCTTCCGTATTGCTCGCTAAACGTTTGTTGCGCGGCGGTATTGATGCGGTAGTTGCGGAAGGTACCGAATCGGGCGGTCACGTAGGGGAAATCACAACTATGTGCTTAATTCCTCAGATTGCTGACGCTGTAAACGTACCGGTTATCGCTGCCGGCGGTATTGCTGACGGTCGCGGTGCGGCTGCAGCCTTCGCTTTGGGCGCCAGTGCGGTACAAATGGGCACACGTTTTGTATTATCCGAAGAATGTATTGCTCATGCTAACTAATAAAGAAGCCGTATTAAAGGCAAAAGACCGTTCCACCGTTATGACTGGTCTTACGACAGGTCATCCGGTTCGTATTTTAGAAAACTTATTATCCCATCAGTACCAGGAATTGGAATTCAGCGGTGCTCCTAAAGAAGAATTGGAAGCTTTGGGTGCCGGTGCACTTCGCAAAGCGGCTATTGAAGGGGACGTTAAAAACGGTTCCGTTATGATTGGGCAGATTTCCGGTATGTTACAGGATGTAAAACCTTGTGCATCAAATCATTCGCGATATTATGGCCGAAACCGAAACCGTAATCGGCGGCTTACAAAAGATCATTAAATAATACAGGAGGCGTTACTAGTGAAAACAGCATTTGTATTTCCTGGCCAAGGTTCTCAAAAAGTAGGTATGCTTCAAGATTTATATAATGCCTATGACATTGTAAAACAGCGTTTTGCTGAAGCTGATGAAGCATTGGGCTACTCCATTACGAAGCTTTGCTTTGAAGGTCCTGATACCGAATTGGTTAAAACGGCTAACACACAACCGGCTATTTTAACAGCCAGCGTTGCTTGTTATGAAGTATTGAAAGAAAAGGGCTTTACTCCTGATATCGTGGGCGGTCACAGCTTGGGCGAATACAGCGCTCTAGTGGCAGCGGCGTACTTGATTTTAAAGATGCTGTTTACCTCGTTCATAAACGCGGTGAATTCATGCAGGATGCTGTTCCATTGGGTGAAGGTGCCATGGCGGCTATCTTGGCTTTACCTCGTGAAGAAGTAGTGGCGATTTGTGAAAAAATCGACAAAGAAGTCGGTTCCGTTCAGGCAGTAAACTTCAACTGCCCGGGTCAAATCGTAATTGCCGGTGCTACGGTTGCCGTAGAAAAAGCTGCTGAAGAAATGAAAGCAGCCGGCGCGAAACGTGCCGTTATGTTACCGGTAAGTGCTCCGTTCCACAGCCGTTTGATGGAACCGGCTGCGGCCCGTTTGAAAGACGAATTGGACAAAGTAACTGTTAACGATGCCAAGATTCCGGTAGTAGTTAACGTAACCGGTGAAATTTTGACCGATGCGAACGCTATTAAAGAATCCCTCGTTATCCAGGCGGCTCATCCTGTTCTTTGGGAAGATTGCGTAGCTACCATGATTAATTATGGCGTAGGCAACTTCGTAGAAGTAGGTCCGGGCAAAGTTTTGACCGGTTTTACCAAAAAAATTAACAAAGAAATGCAATTGGCTAATGTAGAAGATGTAGATTCCTTAGGGAAAACTATTGAATTTTTAGAAGGGGTTCGATAAAATGCAGTTAACAGATAAAGTTGCTTTAGTTACCGGTGCCTCTCGTGGTATTGGCCGTGCCATTGCTTTGTTAATGGCTAAACAGGGTGCCGACGTAGTAGTGAATTACAGCGGCAGCGAAGGGGCTGCGCAAGAAACCGTAGATGCTATTTTGGCTATGGGCCGCAAGGCTATCAAAATTAAAGCTAATGTAGCAATGCCGAAGAAGTAGCGGCTATGGTTGACGAAGCGCACACAACTTTCGGTCGCATCGATATTTTAGTAAATAACGCCGGCATTACCCGTGACGGTTTGCTCATGCGTATGAAAGACAGCGATTGGGATGATGTTATCAACATCAACTTGAAAGGTGTTTATCTGATGACCAAAGCGGTTTCCAAAATTATGATGAAACAGCGCAGCGGTAAAATTGTTAATATGACATCGGTTGTAGGTGTGACCGGTAATGCAGGCCAGGCCAACTATAGTGCCTCAAAAGCCGGCGTAATCGGTTTTACTAAAACTTGTGCTAAAGAATTGGCATCCCGCGGTATTACCGTGAATGCGATTGCACCGGGTTTTATTCACACCGACATGACGGATGTTTTACCTGATAAAGTGAAAGACGCCATGGTTCACACGATTCCGTTGGGCCGTATGGCAGAGCCGGATGAAGTAGCTGCTGTAGCTGCTTTCCTAGTCAGCGATATGTCGAGTTATATTACGGGTCAAGTCATTAATGTTGACGGCGGCATGGTAATGTAGCTAATATATATAGAGCAAACAATGAAAGGAGGTGAAATCACAATGACCACGTTTGATAAAGTTAAAGCGATCGTTGTGGAACAGTTAGGCGTTGACGAAGCTGAAGTTAAGATTGATTCTACATTCATTGACGACTTAGGAGCTGACTCCTTAGACATCGTTGAATTGATCATGGCTTTCGAAGAAGAATTCAATGTTGAAATTCCTGATGATGTAGCTGAAAAAATTAAAACAGTGAAAGATACGGTAGAATACATCGATTCTATCAAAGAAGCGTAAGACTTACTTGTGCACCGGTAGGAGGCGGCAACGCCTCCTAGTCGGTATACGTAACAGGAGGAATTTATAGTGAAGCTCCCTGAACTTCGCATCGGAAATCTGGTAGCAAAGGTGCCAATCATTCAAGGCGGCATGGCAATCAGATTGTCTACGGCTCGTCTTGCAGCAGCTGTAGCTAATGAAGGTGGCATCGGTCTAATTGCGGCCTCCGGTATGCCATTTGATGAATTACGTTATGAAATTAAATTAGCTCGAAAATTATCACCTACGGGTATTATTGGTATAAATGCAATGGTAGCAGCTTCCGAGTTTGCTGGCCTAGTGCGAACGGCTATTGAAGAAGGTATTGACCTCGTTGTAGCCGGTGCAGGTTTTTCTCGTGATATGTTTGGTATGGGGAAAGAATCGGGTACTCCCATTGTTCCGATTGTGTCCTCCGGGAAATTGGCTCGTATTTCTGAAGGCTTGGGTGCGGCCGCTGTCATCGTTGAAGGCAGTGAAGCCGGTGGTCATTTAGGTACAAATCGCTCATCGCGTGAGATTGTACCGGAGGTGTTGAAGGCCGTTAAAAATATCCCGGTAATAGGAGCGGGTGGCGTTCTCGACGGGAAAGACATTGTCGAAATGATGAAATTAGGAGCAAACGGCGTACAAATGGGTAGTCGTTTTGCAGCTAGTGAAGAATGCAATGCATCGGATGAGCTTAAAAAAATGTACTTACGTGCTAAAGCGCCTGAAGATGTTGTATTGATAGAGAGTCCGGTAGGATTGCCGGGGCAGGCGATTCGTAACAAATTCGCTGCTTCTGTATTGGACGGTACTGTACCGCCACCAACTGAATGTGACCGTTGCTTAAAGCATTGTTCTCACAAATTTTGCTTGATTAAAGCCTTAGAACGGGCACAGCAAGGTGATGTGGAAACCGGTTTGGTATTCTCCGGCAATAATATGCGCAAAGTAGATGAGATTTTGCCGGTTAAGGAGATTTTCCGTCGTTTGTTAGCGGAAGTATCTCAGATTGATTAATGTATTTCAATGCATAGTTTACATGTGAGGTGAAATAATTGGAAAAACGTGTTGTTATTACCGGTTTAGGGGCTGTAACGCCTGTAGGTATCGGTAAAGATGCTTTTTATGAAGCTTTATTGGCGGGTAAATCCGGGATTGGCCCGATTACTCATTTTGATGCTTCTGAATATGCTACCCGCATTGCCGGTGAAGTTAAGGATTTTGATATTACGCAGTATGGTGTAGAGAAGAAAGAGTCTCGTCGTATGGACCGCTCCTCTCAATTTGCAATCGCCGCAGCAGTTCTTGCTTTACGCGATTCCAATCTCGATTTGGATAAAGAAGATCGCGACCGTTGCGGTACTGTAGTTGGTACCGGTATCGGTGGGATTGACTCCATCCACGATGTTTATGTTACATTATTCCAGAAAGGACCTAATCGTGTAAGTCCTTTTGCAGTACCTATGATGATTGCCAACATGGTATCCGGCCGTGTGTCCATCGAACTCGGTCTTCGTGGTCCGGCTATTACGGATATTACGGCTTGTGCATCCGGTACAAATTCCATTGGTGATGCATTCCGCATCGTAGCTCGCGGTGACGCAGACATTATGTTTGCCGGCGGTACTGAAGCAGCTGTATCTCCAGCAGCAGTGGCCGGTTTCGCAGCTATGAAAGCTATGTCTACCCGCAATGATGAACCTGAAAAAGCATCCCGTCCATTTGACGCCGATCGTGACGGTTTCGTTATGGGTGAAGGCGCCGGTATCGTTGTGCTTGAAGAATTAGAACATGCTAAAGCGCGTGGTGCTCATATCTACGCTGAAGTAATCGGTTACGGCAGCAATGGTGATGCTTACCACATTACAGCTCCGGCTCCGGGCGGTTTACAAGCTCGTAAATGTATGGAATTGGCCATTAAAGATGCAGGCATCGATCCTAGTGAAATTAACTACATCAATGCTCATGGTACTTCCACAGGTCTTAACGACAAAAACGAAACTATGGCTATTAAGGAATTATTCGGTGACCATGCTAAATCCTTGGCAGTTAACTCGACTAAATCCATGACAGGCCATTTATTGGGCGCAGCCGGTGCTATTGAAGCCATCGTTATGGCTATGGCGATTGAAACCGGTAAAATTCACCCAACCATCAACTTGACTAATCCGGATCCTGAACTCGATTTGGACTATGTTAAAGAAGGGGCTCGTGAATTGAAAGTGAATTGCGCATTATCCAATTCCTTCGGTTTTGGCGGTCATAATGCAACATTACTCGTTCGTCGTTACGAGGACTAATTGAAGGGCCGTAAGACTCATAAGACAATCTCGCACCAAGCTCGCGAAGCAGCGCTTCGAGAGCTTGTGGCGCGTTTGCGTATCCCTTTGACAGATATAAATTTGCTCGACAGACGTTTACGCATACGTCTTATGCAAATGAAATAGAGCAGCTCGCGTTAAGCACAACGAACGTCTGGAATTTCTGGGCGATGCCGTTTTGGACTTAATCATCGGTGAGTATCTGTTTAAAACATATCCTCAAATGACTGAGGGTGAACTGACAAAAATAAAGGCAGCCACTGTTTGCGAAACCTCGTTGGCCACATGTAGTTCCAAATTACATTTTGGTAATTATTTATTGCTTGGGCGAGGCGAAGCGACTTCGGGCGGTCGGGAACGGGCGTCGATTTTAGCGGACACCTTTGAAGCCGTTATCGGTGCTTTATATGTAAATACTTCCTATGAAGTAACGGCACAGTTCGTATTGAGTCATTTGCAAGGATATTTGGAAAAAGCGAAAGACGGTAAAGCTCGGCAAGGATTATAAGACTATGTTGCAAGAATATGTGCAGCAGGAAGGCGAGAAACAAATCGTCTATACCTTGCTCAGTGAATCGGGACCCGACCATGATAAGATTTTCTGCATGGAAGTGCGGATTGAAGGCAAGGCCTATGGTTCCGGTACCGGTAAAAGTAAAAAAGAAGCTGAACAAAATGCGGCTCAAGTTACACTTGATTATTTAATCGGCAAAAATGCTTGTCGATTGACGCAGGATTAATTCAGGTATATGGTAAATAGAGGAGCGGCTAATCCGCTCCTTTTTCATATTCTGATATAATGTATAGTGGTAGAAATTTTAACAAAAATGAGGTAGGTAAAAATGAAACCAACACAAAAATAACAGCATAGCTAACGATAAGCCTCACGGTTTGATTCCTTTTTACATACCCCATGCAGGCTGTCCGCAGCAATGTGTATTTTGTAATCAGCATCGCATTGCCGCCGGCGGAGCAAGAGCTTCTGAGGTTGATGTGAAAGCTACCATAGACGAATATATCGGCAACGAGCGGCATGAAAAATATTGGGAAGTGGCCTTCTATGGCGGTAGTTTTTCCGCGTTGCCGGAAGACTTACAACGCTCTTTGTTGGAACCGGCCTATGAGGCCTTGCAAAACGGTGAGATTGATGCCATACGTTGTTCCACTCGTCCTGATGCGCTTGGCGAGACGGAGATAGCACTGTTAAAAGCCTATGGTGTGAACACCGTTGAGATTGGTGTGCAGTCCATGGACGACACGATTTTAACGAGAGCTAAACGAGGTCATTCGTCGGCAGAGGTTGTGGGAGCCGTTCAGCGATTGCAAGAACATGGTTTTACCGTTGGTATTCAGCTATTACCGGGGTTACCCGGTGAAAACTGGCATACGTTAGTGAATACGGCGGTAGCGTGGCTGAGTTGATGCCTGATTTTGTGCGCATTTATCCGGTTCTAGTCATTGAAGATACGGAGCTGGCCGATGATGTGAGAGCCGGTCGCTACACGCCGCTAACGGTGGCGGAAGCGGTAACGTATAGTGCCTTTTTAAAAGAGTATTTTGAAGAGCATCATATCACGGTGATTCGTACGGGACTGCAGAGTACGCCGGAATTGGATGCAGGTATCGGTTTAGTAGCGGTCCTTACGAACCGGCCATGGGGGAACTGGTGACGAATTATCAGTGGTTACAGCGATTTTTAAAAGTCTTACGGGACCATAGAGCGGCGAGCTTACCAATGCATTCGGTGACCGTCCTGTATCCGCGTCAACTTACATCAAAAGTGCGTGGCGAAAAGCAACGGAATATGAAATATTTGGCAGAATGCTATACAGACTGCACTTGGCAATGGTATGAACAGGGCTCTAAAAAAGCGAAAGCTATGTTCGGAATAAAGACAAACAAATTTTCGGATAATGTTCTACTTTTTATCGATAATTTTAGGTATAATGTGATATAATAAAAGGTACGTTATTAGATATATTTAAAGTGACTTAAGACACACGGAAAGGTGGTTTGCATGCAACTCTTACGATTAGAGTTAAAAGGATTTAAATCCTTTGCGGACAAAACAATTGTAAAATTTTCACCCGGCATGACGGCTATCGTAGGTCCTAACGGGAGCGGCAAAAGTAATATTACCGATGCCATGCGTTGGGTGCTGGGCGAATCCAATGTGCGCCATTTACGTGGTCAAAAAGCGGAAGATATAATTTTTGCCGGTACGGAAAAGCGTCGTCCCATGAGCACCGCGGAAGTAACCTTGGTGTTCGATAACAGCGACAAACGTTTACATCCCGATTTAGCGGAAGTTGCCTTGACGCGTCGTATCTACCGTAGCGGTGAAAGTGAGTTTTTTATCAATAAAAAAAGCTTGTCGCTTGAAGGATATTCAGGCTTTATTGGCTGATACAGGCTTAGGACGCGATTCCATGGCCATTATCGGGCAGAATCGGGTAGATGCTATTTTAAACAGCAAACCGGAAGATCGCCGCCTTTTTTTTGAAGAAGTGGCCGGTATTTCCCGTTTTAAAATGAATAAAGATGAGTCATTGCGCCGCATGGGGCAGACGGACCGCAACATGGAACGGGTGGCCGATTTGATGGCGAATTTGGAAGAGCAAATGGAACCGCTCCGAGAGAAGGCGGCCAAGACACAGGCTCATGCCGAATTAAGTCAAAAGAAACGCCTCTATGACGGAGCGTTGGCTTTTCACGATTATAAAGTGGCGGATCGTTTATTCACAAAACAGGAAAATGAAAAGATTGCGTTGCAGCAGGAAGAAATAGAAATCAATACGGAACTGGCCGGTTTAGGTGCACGGGAACAGCAGTTAAAGTTAAAATCCGAGGAACAACAGCAAGCTTTGCGGCAACAAGAAGAATTATATGCGAAAGCTCAAAAAGAAGAAGCCCGGCTCGAAAGGGGAAAAAAATGTGCTGGCCGAGCAATTGCGGAATGCGGACAAAGAACTGCAGGAATAGCAAGAATAGCAAGATCTGTATCGGGTAACTCCTTTGCATCGGCAAAGGAAGGCACTCCCTGCACTTCTCTTTCTTTGGGGTTGACAGCCCGCAGTTCTCCCTGATAACCACCGTTAATCAGATTCTTCAGAATAGCGCCGCCCGGCTTATGTGTATTGTTCGAAGCCCCCACTACGACAACTGCTCTGGGGACGGAGTAACTGAGTTGTAAC
>ENA-OQIW01000262-OQIW01000262.1-human-gut-metagenome-genome-assembly--contig:-NODE-262-length-10513-cov-1.928750_pt1 | contig 10513 bp, 10 predicted proteins | sample MGYA00242586_ERZ504751 | MGnify/ENA primary metagenome ERZ504751 (study PRJEB26092, sample SAMD00036349) | human gut metagenome | host: Homo sapiens | study: EMG produced TPA metagenomics assembly of...
TCGCTGAGCTCCTACTCCTACGCCTCCGAGGCCCGCGCGCCATCAAGCTCGTCGCCGAGTCCGGTAGTCTCAAGGTGGATTCCCTGAAGCTCCACCACATGAAGTCCATCGGACTGGAGTAGCTCTCTCACCTCCCTCTGACGAGGGAGGTTTTTTTGTGCGCCCTGTCGTTCGCCTTCGCCTATACTGATGGACGGCATATAACACGATCCATCACACGACCGGCAGGCGCGCAGGCTCCTCACCTTACTGTTCCACGCCCCGGCCGCAAGCGCCACCAGCAAACCGGACTGGCGCGGAAAGCAAGGTGACATCCCATGTCCATCGCCAAGCGCCTCAAGCGCCGCATGCCCACCGTCATCGCCGTCATCGTATTGCTGGCAGGTCTGGGAAACGTGGTGGATCTAGGACATGTCTCCCCCACGATGATCTCCGCGCCAAGCGAGATTTTCGCCGCCACCATCGAAACATGGAACACGCTCGGCCCGGCCGCGGCAATCACCGGCTATGAGGGCGTGGTCGGCTTCCTGTTTGCCGTGTTCTTCGGCATTATGATCGGCATTGCACTGTACTGCTCGCACACGTTCAACGCGGCGTTCTATCCGCTGCTTGCCGCCGCACAAACCATGCCGCTGATTTCCATCGCCCCGTTGTTCCTGATTTGGTTCGGTTTTGAGATTTCCGGCAAAATCGTAATCGTGGCGGTATTCGGCCTCTTCCCCATCGCCGTGCAGACTGTGCGCGGACTAGAAGCAGTGCCCCAGTTCTATTCCGACGTCGCATTGACCTGCGGCGCGACCCCGGTCTGGACGCTCTGGCACGTGAAGCTGCGCGTTGCCGCACGTCAGATCTATGGCGGTATCCGAGTATCTGCCGCATACATCTTCGCCACGGCATCCACCGCTGAATACCTTGGCGCACGCAAGGGCTTGGCATCTGGCTGCAGGCTGCCTACAATTCATTCCGCACGCCGCTGATCTTCTCCGCCACCATCGTCATTATCCTGATGACATGCGTACTGATGCTGGCGGTAAACGCCAGCGAGCGCATCCTGCTCGGCCCGGCCGGCGACGACGAAGACCCCGACGCGGACCAGTAGTTCTTTTTTACCGTCAAAGGCACGAGCCGGCAGCCAGGACCGACTGAACGCGCGGCTTCTCATGAGGTCTCCAACCCTGTCTCTATAATGGAACAGCTTTACCAGCGTGTGGCAAACCGGCTTTCCCGAGCTTTCATAGGGAATGTCGGGGGCGCTGGTCGAACGGAAATCAAGGCCCTCCATATCGTTTTCTGCCGACTTCCGTTCGAAGCAATCCCAGAGAACGATAGAGAGACAACGAATTAGGGAACCATCATTATGAAGAAAAGCCTTGTATCCAAGGCCGCTGCCCTCGTGGGCGCCCTTGCCATGACTTTCGGTTTCGCCGCATGTGGCCAGACCAACACCGCCGACTCCTCCAACTCCAACACCTCCGACCTCAAGAAGGTCACTTTCATGCTTTCCTGGGCACCCGATACCAACCACATCGGCGTGTACGTGGCCAAGAACAAGGGCTACTTCAAGGACGCCGGCCTTGACGTGGATATCGTGGCCGTGGCCCAGGCCGGTGCCGAACAGGCCGTGAACAACGGTGTGGCCGACTTCGCCCTGTCCAACCTGACCAACGTGGGCGTCTACACGCTGAAGGGCGCTCACATCAAGCAGGTGCTGCAGGTGCAGCAGAAGCCGAGCGCCATTTGGTGCGCACTGGCGTCCAACACCGCCGTCAAGTCCCCTAAGGATTTGGATGGCAAGACCTTCGCCACCTTCGGCTCCAACGAGTCCGATGCCGTGGTGCGCCGCATGGTCCAAACCGATGGTGGCAAGGGCGAATTCGACAAGGTGACCGTCGGCACCTCCACCTTCCAGACCATGGAATCCGGCAAGGCCGATTTCGGAGGCTTCGTACGCCACGTGGGAAGCGTGCAAGCGACATGTACGGCCCGAAGCTCAACTGCTTCACCGAGCCTGACTATGGCGTGCCCGGCAACGCCGACACCATCGGCATCATCACCAATGACAAGACCATCAAGAACAATCCCGACCTGGTCAAGAAGTTCACTCAGGCCACTCAAAAGGGTTACGAGTACGCGTACGCCAACCCGGATGACGCCGCGCAGATTCTCGTGGACGAAGCCCCTGACGCCAACCTCAAGCCCGAATTCGTCAAGAAGAGCATGCAGGTTATCGTCGACGGCCAGTACTGGGGCGATCCGGCCAAGATCAAGGACGGTTCTTTCGTGCTCGGCACCAACGACTTCAAGGGCGCTCAGGAATACTTCGACTTCCTGGCTGAAGAAGACGCATACACCGACAGTCATGACAAGATAATTCATGAGGCCCCGCAGGCCAAGGACCTTGCCACCGACGAATTCATCGGCAAGTAATTTCCGATATTCCGAGTTTGAATCTACGCAAAAATGCGTCCTTCCCATGAGGAAAGGACGCATTGCGTATCGGCCGATAAGGTTATTCATAGCGGATTACGCTAACAAGGAGACGATTCTATGGTCCAATGTCCTGACCGCATTATTGCCAGCATAGATACGGGTGTTGATGATGCGTTGGCGTTGGCGTATTTGTTGGGGTCGACGGATGAGTGCGAGTTGGGCGGCGTGATTGCCGGTTATGGCAATGTGGATGCGAACACGGCTTATGCCAATACTTGCGCGGTGCTTGATTTGTTTGGTCGGGCGGATATTCCAGTGTTTTTAGGGTCTGAGCATCCTTCTTGGGCTGATGCGTTTATTCCTGATGCAGGGTGTGCCCAGTTCCATGGGGATGATGGACTGGGGAATACTCGGCTGGCAGGGTCCGGGGCTCTGACTGATGGAGCTGGTGTGTCTGGTGATGATATGTCTGGTGATGACATGTCTGGTGATGATATGTCTGGTGATGATATGTCTGGTGATGATATGTCTGGTGATGATATGTCTGGTGATGATATGTCTGGTGATGATATGTCTGTGGATGTGCCCGATGAGGTTGTTTCTGTTGGCGGGTATTTGGCGGGGGATGTTCATGCTCATCCGGCGTTGGGTGCTTGTTCTCGTGTGAACCGCTCTCGGTCGGTGGGCCACCCCCAGTCGACTATGCCGACAGCTCTCGCCAGCGGGGGCAAAAGGAGATGCTCCGTTGACGCTGCGGATGGGATTGAGTATCTGATTGAGCAGGTTCGCGAGTTTGGCCGAGACGTTACCGTGCTGGCTACCGGGCCGTTGACGGATGTGGATGCGGCTATTACTCGAGCACCGGATATTGCATCGAAACTCAGGCTGGTGATGATGGGCGGTACGCTTACCCAACCCGGTAATTGTTGGGATGCGGTAGCTGAGACGAATATCATCCAAGACCCTGAGGCCGCGAATCGTGTATTTCATTCCGGCGCAGACATCACAATGGTGGGACTTGATGTGACTCACCAGTGTTTGCTACCGCAATCGGCGGCCGACCGGTGGCGTGCGACGGGGACCAAGCGCGGGCGGTTCTTGGCTGATCTCGCGGACTTTTCCATCAAGGCAAATTTGGAAGCCGACCCCGCACTGTTCTCTGGCGGCATGCCGTTGCATGATCCGTTAGCGGCGGCGGTTGCACTTGATTCTTCACTGGTCGATTGTTTTGATCTTGCGTTGCGCGCGGAGACCAATACCGGTGATTTCAATGGAGTACGAGGCCGGACCACCGGAGACCCGGTTGGGCTGGTGAATCATTCCATGCCGCATGTGCATGTGGCACTTGGTGTGGATTCGGAACGTTTTTTGGATGAGTTTGTAGAGAGGATGGCTGAGGTGTGCCGGTAACTCCCCTCAGTCCGCTACACGGGCAGCTCGACCGCAATTACGGACAAGCTGCCGCTCGCATTCTTCTGGCTTGACTCTCGTCTCGCCTTCGCCTACAAACAGCCCACCGGGCTGTTTGCTTTACGGCTCAGCCGTCAGAGGGGGCCTAACAAGGACTATTTCACACCCCCAGCAATCAAGGACCGGCTTCGCCGGACTCATCATTACCTGGTCATGTCCTATCGGCCTCGGCCAGGCGGCGTGAACGAACAGTCCACTGGACTGTTCTTTATTTCACGCCGCCAAATCGGCGATCGCGGTGGATGTAATGGTCGATGGAGCGCCATAGCACGTCACGGCCGCAGTCCGGGAAGAGTTCGGGCACGAAGTCGAGCTCGGCGTAAGCGGCTCCCACGGCAGGAAGTTGGAGGTGCGCTGTTCGCCGGAAGTACGGATCACCAAGTCGCAATCGGGAATGTCCGGATTGTACAGATGGTCGGCAATCATCTTTTCAGTCACACGGTCGCCGGAAATCTTGCCATCGCGCACTTCGCGAGCGATGGCGGCGCAGGCGTCGGCGATTTCAGCACGGCCACCATAGTTGATGCAGAACACCACATCGATGACCTTGTTGTTCTTGGTGCGCTCCTCGGCGGCTTCAAGCTCGTCGATCACCGACTTCCACAGCTTGGGGCGACGGCCGGACCAGCGCACGCGCACACCCCACTCGTCCATCTGTTCCACACGACGGTGGATGATTTCACGCGAGAAACCCATGAGGAAGCGCACTTCCTGTGGCGAGCGCTTCCAGTTTTCAGTGGAGAACGTGTACAGGCTCAAATACCGTACACCGGCTTCGATGGCACCGGCGATAGTGTCGAACACCACCGGTTCGGCGGCCTGATGACCATTGGTGCGGACCATGCCGCGCTGCTTGGCCCAACGACCATTACCGTCCATAATCACACCGATATGGCGGGGTACCTTGTTCTTGGGGAAGTCGGGAATACGAGCGGGGTCGCTGAACGGAGCTGCGGGAATGTCCAACGACGTGTAATCAACGTTCTCAAAAGCCATACTCATGAATCTATCAAGCGCAGCGAACGAATCGGGCGTTCGAGGTAATACTCCCCCCAATCTTCAACCCAACTCCTGCACAACCCGCTCCACAACGGCGCGGCATCAAGCAACCGACCAATCCGCCACGAATCCAAGTGCATCGAACTGGTTTAACACGAACGGTGCGATACGGCGCGCATCGGTAGTGTGGTCGGCTTCGCACATCACGCCGCCGGACGCGATGGACAGGTACGCCGCTCCGCCTTGCCGCATACCACGCAAGTGCCAATCGCGGCGTCCAACCGGCCAAGGCCAAGGCGCGCATCACGTAGGAGTCTCCTATGGCTTGCGGGGCGTGGGATTGTTTGGCGAGCGCGTTCAACGCGCCGATGAGCAGCCGATATTGGTTCGGCAACTGCTCATGTTCGGTGCTGGCGAGTTTATCGATAGTCTCAACGATGACGTTGGCGGCCTCATACGCCGCATAATCCGCCGCGATCGGAGCACCATAAGCGGCGACCGCTTCAGCTTGGGATACCACGTCAAGCGAGCGGCCTTCAGCGATAAGCACATCGACGCGCATGAACGGCTCGAGCCTGGCACCGAAGCGTGATTTGGTGCGACGTACGCCTTTGGCGACCGCCCGAATCTTGCCATGCCCACGCGTCAGGATGGTGATGATACGATCAGCCTCGCCCAGTTTGGAGGTGCGCAACACCACACCTTCGTCTCGGTACAGCGACATCTCATCTCCTTTCCCCGCGACGCCCGGCAGACTCCACTCAATGAAGTAGTCAGTAAATAAACAGACCCCAGAAAGCGAACACCAACAGTATGTACAGCATGGTGAAGGTCACCAGCCAGAACAGGATTCGGCCCAGACGGGTGGAGGCGAGTACCGGGTCGGCACCGGTGACGATGTCTCGAACGGATTCGCGACGAGGGGGTATCTGAATCAGGCCGCGGACGGAAGCGGCTTCTATCAGGTGCATAAAGACGCGGGACCAAGCCCATAGCACCAGCACGGACACCACTTGGATGACCGGCCAGCTCCAATACATGACACCCGGCGTCTCGGTAGGTGCGCCACCCCATGCAAGTTTGACCACGCCCATGATCACCTGCCCGAGTCCGGCGAAGAAGATGAGCAATGTGGCAAGAGTGGTGAGGGTCAAAGTCAGCAGCGCATTGCCGAAACCATGTGCGAAACCGAGTACCACAGGCCGTTCCGGTATCAGCATGCCCGCACGTTTGGCCTCGCGCTTCTCTCGCCGCCATCGGGCATCCGCCGCGATTTTGCGACCCAGCGCCACCAGTGCCAGCACGATGGATGCGAGCAGCAGCAGTACCACCGTGACGTGCAGAATCACACCATATATGGTGCCGACGCGTCTTGCCTTCAAAGCGCCCGGCAGACCGATTGATTGGTACAGATTGGTGCCGGCCACCTTTTCGCTGGTCTGCGTGAGTCCGGCGGAAGTGCCGACGGCCCAGTCGATGAGATCGTCCACATAGGCGTCCGCAAACGGGGTGCCCGCTTCGGACTCATCTCCCAAACGCAGCACATGGTTGGCGACCGGGTAGCTGCGCACGGTCACATTCCAGTTATCGGCTTTGTGGGCGTTGTAGAGAATCGCACGCACGCCGTCGACCTGCGCCGTCATCACGTCTTTCGAACCGTAAGCCACATAGGTGGGTACGGCGTAGGCGGCGGGTTTGAGTGTGGCGAGGTCGAAATTGTTCAGTCCGAACAGGCCGGTGTCCGCGCTGAACACACGTTGGACGATGGATTGATAGCCTTCGTTCGCGCCAACAAGGGTGAAGTCCTGGGTGACGAAAAATCCCAGTGATTGGCGTGGGCTGAACACCATCGGGCTCAGAAGAATCTGGAAGGCGACGTCCGGATCGTCCTCGAGCAGATACGAGGAGATCCATGTCGATTCGGAGGTGGCATAGATGCCGACCTTGGCCTCGTCTACATCGCTTTGGTCTCGCAGGTATTCGATGACCTGATCATAAGCCTTGGCTGAGGCCGGATAATCGCGGTTGATGTCGGTGGTGTTCCAGACGGGTTTGTCGAGCACTGCGGTCACAAAGCCGGCCGAAGCCATACCGGAGGCCACGTCGCCAAAGGAGTTGTCACAGGTGCCGTATCCGGCACCGTGCATGAACACCACGCCGGGGCGCTTGCCTGATGCGTTCTGAGGTTCCCGAATCAATACCTTGATAGCTTGGACGCCGTCCGCATTGGCCTTGCCCCGAGCACCGGACTCCTTGGTCAGATTGCCGTCGCTGGTCATGTTCAGCGTGATGTATCGCTCGGTGACCTCATACGTGCCTTTTGCCGGCAGCGTTTCTCCGGACGGGTTATCGAAGGTGACTTCGGTATCGTCGGTGAGCGTGGCCATCGACTGGCCGGTGGGTTCGATGTTCCAAGGCACCCGTGGTCAGATTGGAAATGGAGACCAGCACGCCAATCAGGATAATGAAGATGGGCAGGCTGACCATCAGCCGGTGGGTGCTGGTCCACGGCTTGGATCGAACAGTCAGGCGATGCTCTTCTTCTTGCGGCACGTGCGCTATTGTAATCTGACCGCGATATTTATGCCGAGGGCCTATTCGGCCGAATCAGTGACCGGGGTGCTGGATTGGGACCACGACCGGGCCGGTGGAATTGACGGGGACTTGACCGTCGGCCTCCATTTGGGCGGCGATATCGTTCGCTATGGTGAGCAGCGTGTCGACGATCTGGTCTTCGGGCACGGTCTTGATGACCTTGCCCTTGATGAAGATCTGGCCCTTGCCATTGCCGGAGGCCACGCCGAGGTCGGCTTCGCGTGCCTCGCCCGGACCGTTGACGATGCAACCCATGACGGCCACTCGGATCGGCGCGGTCACGTCCTTCAGGCCTTCGGTGACGGCGGAGGCGAGCTGGATCACATCCACTTGGGCGCGGCCGCAGCTCGGGCAGGAGATGATGTCGAACTTGCGGGGGCGCAATCCCATGTATTCCAAGAGTTTGCAACCCACCTTGACCTCTTCGGCCGGCGGCGCGGAGAGAGACACGCGAATCGTGTCGCCAATGCCCTCGGCCAAGAGCGCACCGAACGCCAGGCAGGATTTGATGGTGCCTTGCCAAGCAGGGCCGGCCTCGGTGACGCCGAGGTGCAGCGGCCAATCGCCCTTGGAAGCGAGCAGTCGGTACGTTTCGACCATGGTGATGACGTCATGGTGTTTGACGGAGATCTTGAAATCGTGGAAGCCGACGTCCTCGAACATGTGCGCTTCCTTCAAGGCAGAGGCCACCAATGCTTCCGGAGTCGGGCCACCGTATTTGGCGTAGAGTTCCTTGTCCAGCGAGCCGGCGTTCACACCGATACGCAGCGAGATGCCCGCGTCGGTGGCGGCCTTGCAGATGTCCGGGCCGACTTCGTCGAACTTACGGATGTTGCCGGGGTTCACGCGCACGGCCGCGCAGCCGGCGTCGATGGCCTGGAACACGTATTTGGACTGGAAGTGGATATCGGCGATGACCGGAATCGGCGATTTGCGGCAGATTTCCGGCAGTGCGTCGGCATCGTCCTGACTCGGCACGGCCACGCGCACGATGTCGCAGCCGGCGGCGGTCAGTTCGGCGATCTGCTGCAACGTGGCAGGTACGTTGGCCGTGAGCGTGTTGGTCATCGACTGCACGGAGATGGGCGCGCCCCCGCCCACCGGCACCGGGCCACCATGATGCGGCGGGACGTTGCGGCGCGGGTGCAAGGGCGATTCGCTGGTCAGGTCGACCGGATCACCGGTTTTGCGGAACGGCTTTTCGATGGGATTTTCCGTATTCAAGGTATTCATCATTGCTTGTTTATCAGGTCGTCGGCGCGTCGGCGGGCTTCAAGCTCAAGCTGGTTCATTTCCTCCACGTCCGTGAACAGCGGGTTACCACGAAGCTCGGCGTCCATCTGGTCCAGCACGGCTTTGACCGTGTCCACGATGCCGAGGTATGGCAGACGATGCTCGAGGAAGGCATGCACGGCCTGTTCATTGGCTGCATTGAGCACCGCCGTATGCTTCTCGGAGGCGGCCAGGCAGTGGCGGGCCAGTTGCACGGCAGGGAACGCCTCATCGTCCAACGGTTCAAAGGTCCAAGTTGCGGCTTGCGTCCAGTCGCACGCGGCGGCCACATTGGTCATGCGGTCCGGCGCGGACAGGCCCAGCGCGATGGGCAGACGCATGTCTGGGGGCGAAGCTTGGCAAATCGTGGCGCCATCCACAAATTCGACCATGGAATGGACGATGGACTGCGGGTGCACGGTCACGTCGATGCGTTCAGGCGGCACGTTGAACAAGCGGGACGCTCGATGACTTCGAGGCCCTTGTTCATCAGTGTGGAGGAGTTGATGGTGACAACCGGCCCCATGTTCCACGTCGGATGATGCAGCGCCTGCTCGGGAGTGATGGTCTCCATGTCAGCACGTTTCCAGCCGCGGAACGGTCCGCCGGAGGCGGTGACCACAAGCTTGGCGGACTTCGGCGTGGGTTCCGGAGCGCAGGGATTGCCAGATGGCGGAATGCGTCGGAATCGACCGGGTTGATTTGGTTCTCGCGCACTTGCGCGCTGAACAGCAGATGCCCGCCCGCGACTACGGACTCCTTGTTGGCCAATGCCAGCTGGGAACCGGCCTTGAGCGCCGCGATCGACGGTTCGAGTCCGATGGAGCCGGTGATGCCGTTCAATACGACATTCGCACCGGAGCCGGCCATGGCGATGACCGAATCCGGACCGCCGGTCACGCGGACACCTTGTGCGCCGGCCTGTGCGAGAGCTGCTTGCAGCGCTGGAACCTTGGTCTCATCAAACACCGCGACTTCGGACACATGGAACTGTGCGGCCTGTTGCGCCAGCAGCTCGATATGTGCTCCGCCCGCCGCCAGACCGGTGACGGTAAATCGTTCAGGATGACGCGAGATGACGTCAAGTCCTTGGGTGCCGATGGATCCGGTGGATCCGAGAATGATGACAGTGGAGTTGGAGGCTATGCTCACTGTTCCTTCTTCGTATCGTCATTGTTCAGTGTGGGGAACGACAGGTCGGGGATATCCGAATCGAAGTTACCGCCAAGCGGGAACAGCAGCGGGAACGAATCGCTGGAATCGTGCTTATCCTGTGACGGCTGAGCTGCTTCCGTGTCATGGGAGGCGGCAACGTATTCAGATGATTCCGCAGCCGGACGGGAGATCGTGCTGTCTGCAGGCTGACTATCGGATACGCGAACCGGAATGGAGTTCGTGTTACGATCCGGCTTGCTGGTGGGAGCAAAGGAGACCGGCATAGCAGCGGACGCAGCCTCGTCAGCAGTGCTATTCACAGGCTGTACTGCCGGGGCGGAGGGTGCCGGGGATGAAACCGAACCCGGTACCTCATTCAATTTCAGCGCATTCGGTGCATCAAGGCTGGGCATCTTAGGAGCGAAGGACGGTGCATCCACTGCCGGAAGTTCCTGAGAAACCGCAGCCATGTGGGCGAGAGCGGCCAAAGAGGAATCGTTCTGCACCATATCCACGGGCTGTTCCGCGAACACCGACGGGGTCGATGACGGAGCTGCGGTTCGTGAGCTGCCTGTGCCGGAGCAAACGAGGG
>ENA-OQIW01000263-OQIW01000263.1-human-gut-metagenome-genome-assembly--contig:-NODE-263-length-10512-cov-1.636206_pt1 | contig 10512 bp, 13 predicted proteins | sample MGYA00242586_ERZ504751 | MGnify/ENA primary metagenome ERZ504751 (study PRJEB26092, sample SAMD00036349) | human gut metagenome | host: Homo sapiens | study: EMG produced TPA metagenomics assembly of...
TAGACTTTTACCAACTCATTTGTCCACCCTTTAAATCTAATAAAAAAATTTAAAAGAACCGATGAGACTAGATAAATACTAGTCTCATCGGTCTAAAAACCAACTCAAAATGTCCTATAGGCTCAATCTGCAGCCTTTACCGGCCGGCATCGATTAAGTCAAACTTTTAATTAAAGGCTATCGTCATAACGAGCCATATTTTCTTGTCGAATATCTTTTAATACTGCAAGCAATTCGTCCGTATCTTCTACGCGAGCAAATAATTCACCAAAGTATTCAGAATCTTCTACTGTCACACTCCACTGAAACGAATCCATATCATCATATAGGTTAAAAATAATCGGTTCATTCAACGAAGTCGGCACACCGCCATCTTCATCGGTAATCGTGGCATAATCACCATCATCATCAATTTGATAAAACAATGTTTCCCGATCGTCAATTTCAACTAATTCAAAACCTAAATTCTCATAAAACGATTCCAGCGCGTCGCCGTCCATACGAATCCTCCTTTAATACAAAACCCCATTCCCCTTCGGGATGTTTAGTCCATTGTACAAAAAATTCTAAAGCTTCGCAAGAGAGTTTTTTACATCCCCAACAGACGTATTCACATTACCGACAGGCTTTTTACGTTCATCTAACAAACACTGAACTGCTCTGACAATATTGGCTGCCCCATCCAGCTTCCAATGCAATTCTTCCCTCGACATCTCATGTAATCGTTCCGGATTAGCCAATAAACCGGTCACTACAGCGTGTAAATTATGAATATCGCGCACCCAACGGGCAAAACCCTGTTGTTCAAAAAAAGCAGCATTGCCTTCTTCTTGCCCCGGAATGGCGCTGAAGAAAACCATCGGTACACCAACCGTAACGGCTTCCATACAGGTCAAACCACCCGGTTTGGTAACCAACATGGCCGCTTCCCGCATCAATTTGGCAACTTCCAAAGTATAGCCGTATATCGTCGTAGGAGTGCGCAAATTCTTGCGCATGCTCATAAGCCCTTCGTAAAGCTCCGCATTACGTCCGGTAATAACAATGAGCTCATCAATACCGGATACTTCATCTAAATGCTGCAATGCCGATTCCACGCAACCGAGTCCGAGACCACCGCCCATAATGAGGACCTTTACCGGATAGGCATGCTTATACTCGGTTAAACGATGCTCATAAAATGTACGGCGTACGGGAATACCCGTGATCGTAATTTTATTCGACCGGAATACCGGCTTTACATAATTCATCCACCATCGAAGTGGTGCCTACAAAATAGGCATCAATTTGTTTGTACACCCAGAATTGATGTACTTGAAAATCAGTAATTACCGCTACCAAAGGAACATCAATTAAATGCTGGCGTTTTAAAATACAAGCCGCCCCACAGGGAAAAGGATGAGTGAAGATAATAATATCCGGCTTTTCCCGATTAATCAGTTTTAACATACGACGCTTCAACATCCATGACAACGCCGTCTGCGCGGTGCTGCCTTTTTTATCCCCTTGCGACATGCGATAAATAACATCGTACAGCATAGGGAATACGTCAATCATCTTAATATAAGTTTCTTTAATCAAGTTGTCAAAAGAAAAACTGTTCGTATTTAAAAAATCTACATGGGTAATAATGGCATCAGGATTTTTCTGTGCCCAATACTCTTCAATGGCTCGGGCTGCTTGCGTATGCCCTGTACCGATTGAAGCTGATACTATGAGTATTCTGTCTGGCTTGCTCATAAATGTCTCCTTCCCTGTTCTTCAATTATAACATATTTTTCGAATTAGAAACGGGAAAGAACTTGTTTTTTGCATAAAAAAAGAGACCCCCTTATTGCCGATTGGCAATCGTAACAGCCGTCTTAACGACGCTATCATCATGGGCGGTCTCTTCTAAAACCGGGCAAATTATTTTTTGCGAGGTTTAACTTTAGTTTGTACGTTTACTAATTCTTTTAACTGTTTACCGGCTTTGAATGCAGGGGATTTGGAAGCTGCAATTGTAATAGCTTTACCAGTCTGTGGGTTGCGGCCTTCACGAGCGGAACGTTCGCGAACTTCAAAAGTACCGAAACCGATAACCTGAACTTTTTCGCCTTTTGCTAATTCTTCAGCTACTGTGTCGAACACAGCTTTAACTGCTTTTTCAGCATCCTTTTTAGTTAATTCGGCTTTCTGAGCAACACTTGCGATTAATTCTGTTTTATTCATGACAGAACCTCCTTAAAAAATAGAATGTATCCATTCATTGTAACTTGTAAGAGTATATCACGCCTTACGAATCATTTCAATGAATGTTTTTGTTCAGACACTTTAGCCGATTCCCAAAATAAGTCCAATTCTTCTAATGAAAAGTCCTTCCACGATTTTCCACTGTCTTTAACACAGCGTTCTACATGGGCAAAACGTTGGCGGAACTTATTGTTGGTGCGGTTTAGTGCATTTTCACCGCCTATTTTATACCATCTTAGAAGATTAATCAAGGAAAAAAGCACGTCCCCGCCCTCTAATTCTGCATTTTCATAGTCTTTTTCGGCGATGGCTCCTTAAATTCGGCAATTTCTTCTTCAAATTTGGCCCACACCGGAGGCTCAGTATCCCAGTCAAAACCTACCTTCGCGGCCTTTTCTTGCAGTTTTTGAGCCCCCAATAAAGCCGGTAAGCCCTTGGAGATGCCGCCAAGCAAAGTTTTTTTGTCATGACCGGTTCTTGCGCCTTCAAAGCCTCCCAGTTTAGCTGGGTTGAAGCTAATTCTTTCGATGTAGCTTTGGCAAAAACATGGGGATGACGGCGAATCATTTTAGCCGTTATATCGTCAATAATATCTTGGACGGTAAAAAGTCCCTGCTCTTCCGCTAGTCTTGCATGGAATACAATTTGCAATAAAACGTCGCCCAACTCTTCGCGAAGATTGGCCATATCTTGATTGTCGATGGCTTCAAGGACTTCATATACTTCTTCCAAAAGATAACGGCGCAAGGTACTATGCGTTTGCAAACGATCCCAAGGGCACCCGTCCGGCGCTCTTAAAGCCGCTACCACGTCAATGAGAGGTTGTAAGGTAAATTCATACCCTTCTTCAGTTTCCGCCCCTTCCAGGCCCGTTAAATCGATTTTAGAGGCATTTTCTGAAGTCCTAACAGTATTTTCAGCCGAGCGATGAAGCAATACCCAAGTCAGGGATTCACCCATGTCTGCTTCCAGTTTAGTCATATAGGAGGCGTCTAACGTGCTTAAATCACTCACCGGCAACCCTTTGCCGAGCGCATTATTTTCACTAAGCGCAACGCCATATAAATCAACTTGACTATTGGTACCGAAACGTTTTTTCAAAACATCAGTAAGATTCGTCAACGCTGTTTCATCATTTATTAAATCAGTGACTAACAAAGTGCCTGTTAAGTCAAAGGGTGTTTCCTCAATTTGATCGGCACCCACAATAAACAGTCCCTGAGCCACATCTATATTCAATTTAACCAATAAAGGGCCGATATTTGCTGTATTCATACAATCTCCTTTTCTGCTTCTCCGTTTCTATGTGCCATAGCCGCTCTTCTATCAGTCCTTATGAGAACGTTTTTTCAAACGCTTCCCGATGACCGGCATGGCCTGCCATTCATCGTCTTTAACAGCTTTTGTAATCAGAAGGCCTGCTCCATAAATGACGATAGCCACTACAATAGCGCCAAAAACCGCAAAATTACCGCCCAGAAGCGGTTCAAAGAAGGAATAGGTCATTACGGTCGCACCGCCCATGGCAAAGGCGGCTAAGGAGATTTTACTCAATTCGAGCCAAGGCACCTGATACTTGATGTAGCGGCGCACAAAAATCATATTTAATAATGCGGCCAAACCAAAGTCAATATTCGTGGACCAAGCCGCCCCGTTAATCCCCCATTCCGGCAAGGCCGTCAAATACCAGCTAAGCGGAATTTTAATGAGTGTACTGATGAACAGATTCACCATAGGAATCGCCGTATGGCCGAGGCCTTGTAAAATCCCCGTACTCACTTGCTGTACACCTAAGAGGAAGATGCTGAGACTCATAACCGCAATGGGGCCTCCCGCATTCGGTGTGGCATAGAGAAGTTCTGAAATCGGCGTAGCAACACATAAAGCCCCACAAACGCAGGCACCGTAATCAAGGTGGTTATTTTGAGCGCCACATGGCTGCGATTCTGAATTTCCCCCATGTCTTTTTTGGAAAACGCCTCAGAAATGGCCGGCACAAGACTGGCCGCCAAGGACGTAGTCAAAATAATCGGCAAGTTCACCAGCGAGGTAGCCATGCCCGTCAAATAACCGAATAAGGTGGTTGCTTCGCGAACGGAATAGCCGCATCAATGAGGCGTTGCGGTACAACGCCCAGATCAATGCCCGACACGATGGGCATCATAATGTTGGCCATGGAAACGGGAATGGCCAAAACAAACAAACGCTTCATGATTTGCCATGAGCTTTCCGGAATGATGTCCGTCGCTTGCTCAGCTAATAGTTTAGCCCGCAAATGACGTTGACGTCGGTAAAAATAAAGGAGTACCAATATGCCCCCTACACGCCCGGAAAGGTAGCTAACGTAGCCCCTGCCGCCGCCATTGGCAGTCCATAAGGCAAGAGGAATAGAGCAAAACCTACCATACAGGCAACGCGTAAAGATTGTTCCACAACCTGCGATGCCCCGGTTGGCAGCATGTCCTGAAACCCTTGGAAATAGCCGCGCAAGCAGCTCAAAATCGTCACTACCACAATTGCCGGCGCCAAGGCCATGAGCGCAAAGCTGCTGCGTGGATCTGTAAGCCATTCCGACTCAACCAGCCACGGTACCGCCAGAAACAGTGCCACGCTGAAAAAAGCACCTAAGCAAATAAAACCGTAGCGGATACTCTAAAGATTTTTGACGCACCGCGTACGTCTTTATAGGCCAGTTTATCGGCAATCATAATCGATATGGCTACCGGTAAACCTGCTGTAGCCAGGCTGACAATAATCTGGTAAATGGGATAGGCCATCTGATACAGCCCAATCCCTTCACCGCCTAAAATGCGTGCCAACAGCACCTTGCTGAAAGCACCGATAATTTTCACAATTATGCCCGCTAAAGTAAGAATCATAGCCCCTTTTAAAAATCGATTCATACGGTTCCTCCTGAAGCTTACTGAGATTGTAAAGCAGGGTCACGTTTTTCCAATTCCCCCATTAACACCTCAACTGTGGTCAATACGGAAGCACCCTCTTCAATCGGGCTGTAACGTAACACATTATTTTTATCTATTTTAACATGTTGCCAAACCTTTGTCGCTACTAAGCCGGGATCCCAGCCGGCCATCTTCTCTAAGTCCGCCCAGTGAATGATTAAAACACCTTCACGAATAACCATGCTCTTAATGCCGATGGCTCTGGCTCGTTCTTTAATGCGCGCCAATTTCAAAAGTCGTTCCACCGGCGGCGTCGGCGAACCGAATCGGTCAATCAATTCATCGGTAAATTCGTCAAAATCTTCCAGCTTGCGAATCTGCAACAGACGCTGGTAAATGGTAATCTTCCGGGCCGTATCATTGATATAGGCTCATCAATGAAGGCATCGATGCAAGATCGATAACCGGATCCACTTCCACCGTTTTGGTAACCGTTTTATGCTGGGCTTTGGCAATCGCTTCTTCAAGCATAGAACAATACAAAGCAAAACCGACTGATGCGATATTGCCGTGCTGCTGTGAGCCCAGTAAATTACCGGCGCCGCGAATTTCAAGGTCACGCATAGCCAATTTAAAGCCGGCGCCCAGTTCGGTGAATTCTTCAATCGCTTTCAAACGTTTTTCCGCCGTTTCACTGAGCATTTTATCGGGACGATACAAGAAGTACGCATAGGCACGACGACGGGAACGACCTACACGCCCCCGCATCTGATATAACTGCGACAGACCCAAACGATCCGCATCGTACACGATAATCGTATTGGCGTTTGGAATATCGAGCCCCGTTTCAATGATGCTGGTACATAGCAATAAATCATAATGACCTTCATAAAAATCAACCATGATGGCTTCCATTTCACTGCCTGCCATCTGACCGTGGGCAAATGGCAAAGCGCAAATCCGGCATAGCCGCTTCCAAAAGTTCGCCCATGTGCTCAATGGAAGCTACACGGTTATACACGAAATAGACCTGCCCACCGCGCTGAATTTCGCGACGAATGGCTTCGGCAATGAGCTTCATGTCATATTCCACCACATAGGTCTGCACCGGTAAACGGTCTTCCGGCGGCGTGTTGATAACACTCATTTCACGCACCCCTACAAGCGACATGTGGAGGTTCGCGGAATCGGCGTGGCACTCAACGTCAAGACGTCAATATTATTGGCCCAACTCTTCCACTTTTCCTTCTGCGCTACACCGAAACGTTGTTCTTCATCCACAACGAGGAGTCCCAAATCTTTGAAAGCTACTTTTTTATTTAAAAGCGCATGGGTTCCGATTAAGACATCCACCGATTTATCGGCAACCCGTTTAATAATATCGCGCTTTTCACCGGCGGAGCGGAAACGGTTCAACACTTCAACGCGTACTCCAAAGGCACCCAAACGATCGGTAAAGGTCTGAAAATGTTGTTGTGCCAATACAGTTGTCGGTACTAAGACGGCTACTTGTTTACCGCTTTTTACCGCTTTAAAAATAGCGCGCATAGCCACTTCCGTTTTACCAAAACCAACGTCACCGCAAAGCAGCCGGTCCATCGGATGCGGCTGTTCCATAGAGGCCTTAATTTCTTGAGATGCCTGCAATTGGTCTTCCGTTTCTTCATACGGAAAGGCTTCTTCAAATTCCATCTGGAAGGTATCATCCGGGTCAAAGGCAAAGCCATCCACAACCTCACGTTGTGCATAGAGTTCTACCAGCTTTTCTGCCAAATCGTCAATGGATTTTTGTGCTTTTTGACGAACTTTGCCCCACTCACGGCCGCCCATCTTATGAATTTTAGGCACATCACCTTCATTGCCGATATATTTCTGTAATTGGTCTAAATTGTCAGCCGGCAAAAACAACTTGTCTGTGCCCGCATAGGCAATTTCAATGTAGTCCTTGTGAATGCCTTCTGTTTCAATCGTTTTGAGGCCCACGTACTTCCCGATACCGTGCAAAGCATGGACTACATAATCGCCCGGCGTTAAATCGGTAAAGTAAGTAATCTCCTGACCTTTTGGCACTTTTTTACGAAGCTTTCGCTTCTGTTGACCAAAAATATTGCCTTCCGTAACTACCACCAGGTTACAAAGTGGTAATTCAAAACCTTCCGATAAAAGCCCGCTTACAATGAGAACCGCCTCTTTAGTTGCTTTCAATTCGGCGCTCACTTCATAGGCAATATTCGCTTCGCTGAGGGCTCGTTCTAACCTTCGCGGCGTTGCAAATTGTTCATAACGAGCACAACTTGACGCCCTGGGTTAGCCACACGTCTATTTCATCAATTAAAAGCGGCATTTGACGCTCAAAGGACATCATAGACTTACTCTGAAGCCCAATGCTGTCAAAACCGGCTAAACCGGACACGCGCTGCTGCAGGAAGTTAAATGCAATTTCACTTTTAGCCGCATTAGTCCCCATAAACTCGGACCAGGTAAAATGCTGCTGACGGTGCACGGCGTCTTCTTTCAAAAAGCCTTTTAAGGCATCTTGCAAACGATTCGGTTCATCGTACAAAAGCAGGGCGTTTTTGCCATAGCTCAATAAAGAGCCTTCTTCCGACGTATCGTTCAAGTGGAACGGCATAACTGTCATATGTTTAACGGACTCGATTGAGCGCTGCGTGTCGATAGCAAAGGTGCGAATGGTATCGATTTCATCGTCAAAGAATTCAACACGATACGGATTATCGCTGTTTACCGGGAATACGTCGATAATGTCGCCGCGCACGCTAAAATGACCACGTTGTTCCACCTGGTCTGTTCGTTCATAGCCTAAGGTTACCAATTTCTCGAGCATAATTTCACGCTCAACAATGTCACCGGTGGCTAAATGTATAACACTTTCTTTTAATTCTTCCGGCGTTAAAATACGCTGGGTTGCCTCATCAATTGTAGCGATAACTACAACCGGTTCATCGTGTAATAAGGCACCTAATGCTCGCATCTGCAGCCCCTGATTTTCCAGGCTGCGCGCCGCCGTAATGAATGTGACTTTTTCCGTAATAGGAAATGGCATTACGTCCACATCCGGCAAAAAGAATGCCAAATCGCGTTCCCATTGTTCTTTATGGTTCTTATCATGCACCAATACAATAGTAGGCCGCTGCTCTATAGCCTTCATAGCCGTGCTGTAAATGAACGGCTTTTGAGAGCCTCCAAGCCTGATATTACATGCTTTCCCTTTTTACCGAAAAGTCCTTCCGCCTCTTTATAGGCAGGGTATTTATATAATAATTCCTGTAATGTTTCCATTGGATTTTCTATTACCTTCTTCTTTTTACGCTCATATAGCAACGACAAAACGGGCTTTAGCTACGCCAAAGCCCCTTGTAATTACAAAGTATATGTTTAGTGTACCATAGGAGTCATGCAACATCAATACGAAAAGGTGGTTATTAGGCCCGTCACATCAGTAAAAATATTAATATTGTCCAATGCATTCCCCTTTTGTCTTTGCTATTTTTTAATTATCTATTGACGATATGGCGCCCGATATGATAATATATCTTTGTTGCGGGAGTGGCGGAATTGGCAGACGCACCAGACTTAGGATCTGGCGCCTTCGGGCGTGGGGGTTCAAGTCCCTTCTCCCGCACCAGTTAAGAACTTTAAGCCCTTAAGGGCTTTTTTTATTGCCTAAAATTTGAATTATAGTGTTTAAAAAGGTCAAAGGCTCTACAAAATACCCATCACAGTATTTTGTAGAGCCTTTGATTAGGAGATGATGAAAATGTACGCCCATACATTATCATGACAATATATTAACACTTGCGTGATAATACCAAATATCCATAGCCATGACCGGTACGGGTGTCACATGCATCATCGATTTAGGCAATAAAAAAGCCTTTTCCGACGCATGCGAAAAAGGATATATGATTCTCCTCCCTATCGCTCGTAGGTCAAATGGTGAATGATGAATAGGCAGTTCTCCTGACTTAGCTTCACCGCTCCTCTCGCCTTCCCAGTGTTACCCAGTGACTTAAATGAGATTCGCTCAGCCTTACAGTGACGGGATCGTGTCGGACTTACACCGACTTCTCTATTATGCATTTCTGCACCTATTCCCAACTATGTATTTTATTTATTTGATACTTTCTATACACGTATAGTAACATGATTTTTATACATTGTCAATAAACGAATGTCATTATTTCTCATGATATTGTGAATTAACAACTCAGATAATAAAATAGCCTTTTCGATGATATCTATTAAAGATTCTTTTCTTCCATGGTGCTATACTCAATTTATAGAAAAAACGATTATTCCAATTCATTTAGAGGGAGGTCATTATGAAAAATACAACAGATAAAGTTAATTCCGGACATTCAATAACGCTAAAGGAAACAATTAGCCGTAATTTGGCAATCAGAGATTCCTATCATAAGTTGGAAGATTCCATTAACGGCAAACGCTGGACCATAGAAGAAGATGCATTAGGTTTTTTAACTGACGCTGCACTTATAGGTAGAATGGCCATGGCCTATGAAAAGACATGGCCTACCGAAAATCCGGATAAAGATTTAGAGATTTTGCTACCACATAAATTAGGTGAGTGCGTTTGGTGGCTCGCTGCCTTGGCCGATAGAATGGGCGTGGATTTTGAAAAAGCGGTGGTGGATTTTATTGAGGTGAAAGAAAAGGAGTTAGGTTGAGGCCTATTATAGATCTCCTTTGACAGTATAAGCCCAAATTAAAATCAGATTATTATAATCCGGCATATAAACTGAAGTGAATTGTCCAAAATCTTTTGCTCCGCCCATCTTTTGTTTAAACCATGGCAAAGCTATTGTCCCATCAGAAAGTGCGTGAGGCCCATTGCTACATAGCCCATAGATACTAATCTTGTATTCTGGTTAGAAAATAAAAGCTTCATTTGTCGTAATTCACCATTTTTTATAGCAAAAAAGCGATAATCTACAAAACCACCACCGGTAGTCTGAATAGCAGCTACTAAAATATCTGGTTGTCCGTTAATGCCTTTAATTGACATACACACCACCGGTACGAGTCGGGTTGGTTACATTGATATATTCTTCGTTTCTGCTATTATCTCCAAATAGCTTAATATCTTGTTGCAGAGCTATTACGTCATTTAACTCTGAAATATAAGGAGTGTAGGCTGTTGCTTTATAAATTAAATCGTTAGTACTGCCCCAAACAAATGGCGCTGATTTTCCAGCATATTTATCTCCATCACCTACTATGTAGACATTATAGCTGGTACCCTCAACACTGCGCATGATAAAAGATACTCTACTCTTTTCAGCTGCAAAATCATCTGTTAAAGAATAGGAATAAGCTTACTATATAAGATCCACCTTGA
>ENA-OQIW01000265-OQIW01000265.1-human-gut-metagenome-genome-assembly--contig:-NODE-265-length-10414-cov-1.531059_pt1 | contig 10414 bp, 11 predicted proteins | sample MGYA00242586_ERZ504751 | MGnify/ENA primary metagenome ERZ504751 (study PRJEB26092, sample SAMD00036349) | human gut metagenome | host: Homo sapiens | study: EMG produced TPA metagenomics assembly of...
CGCCTGTGCCGTCGGCAGTTTCATTTCCGACCTCTTCGATTAGTAGATTTTCCTAATTCCTATTTTTAACAAGTACCACAGAAATTGCAGAAAAAAACAGAGAAGGAATGTTCTTCATTCCCTCTCTGTTTTTTATTGCCCCTTTATGATTTTCCGTTTTCAAACATATGCTGGGCAATATGCAAGGCCCGAAGCTGGGATGTTTTCTTATGTTGATGCTGTTCCATTCGCAGCAAAATGTTGGTCAAGGCCGTAACGGCTTCTACGATGTACGGTCCTTTATTGAGCATGACGCATTCGGCGCGTTCCCCCATAGCGGCGTCGGTAATTTCAGCCCGCGACGGGAGGCCTTTCTTAACTAGGTTTTCGAGTACCTGGGTTACCCAGATGACTGGGACATGAGCTGCTTCACAGATCCACATGATTTCTTCCTGCAGTTCGGCCAAGCGCCTGTAACCGACTTCAACGGCCAGATCGCCGCGGGCAATCATGATGCCAGGGGCTGTTTTGACGCAGCTTGTACGATGATTTCCGGCAGGTTGTCGACGGCTTCCTTGTTTTCAATCTTAGCTACCAATGCGATTTGGCGGTAGGCCTTGCCGCAGCGTTGTTGAAGTTCCTTCTGCAAGAGGGATACGTCAGCCGCCGATTTGACGAAGGAGTATCCGATGGCATCGGCATACTGCACGACGAAGTCTAAATCTTCTTTATCTTTATCCGTAAGAGGCGACAGTTCTACCGGCGTCTGGGGGAAGTTCAAACTCTTTTCGTTCTTGATTTTCCCACCTAAGGGCTTGGTATAGGTAATGGTCAAATAAGCCCCTTCGGGCGTTACTTTTTCAACGATGGCCCGAATCTTCCCGTCATCGATGAGGACTGGATGGCCGGCTCCATGTGTTCAAAGATTTCAGGGATACTGCAGGAGATGACGATATTGCCTTATACTCTTCGGGATAGGTTGAAATCGATCCCGATACCAAAAAGATCTGCTCACCCGGCATGACCCGCGCTTCACCATAGCGCAACAGGACCGACTCGATGCGAACTTTCGGTCCGGCCAAATCCATGTAAACCTTACAATGATTCCCCGTTTCCTGTTCGGCCCGATGGATATAGGAAATCATCGTCCCCACAGCTCCTTCGAGTCGTGCGCACAGTTGATACGGGCACAGTCCATGCCGGCTGCCACTAAGTCACGAATGAGAATGCCATTGTCTTCTGCCGCTTCTGTCGGCAGGGTTACCATGATTCGCGTCCCCGTCTTGGCCGTTCCAAAAATCCGCCCCGTATTATAGGCCAAGAGGCCGTCTCCATAGAAAAACCGCCGCTGCTGCGGATAAGGAACGAGATTTTGCTCCGGTTCCTGACAGATTCGCCCCAAGGACGCCATGACGGCATCGAGATTGGTAATCGCCCTTGCTTCGCCCCGTCCGAGGGACGACAGGCCAAAGGGAAGGAGCGAACGCTGTATCTTTCGCAGGTCGTGACAGCGAAGGGCCAGATAAAAAGCCAGATTCCAAGCACTGTATGTAAAGTGTCGCCGCTGAATCAGCGGTTTCCACTGCCGGTATAACGAGTCGCCTCGCGAAAGGACGTCCTTCCTCAATCGGCAAAGGACGCTATACAGTTCTTTCGCTGATGGATATATGTCTTGTTCCACTTCAATTCACCTCATTTGCATAATTTTTATTCATATAATTCATATCATTTATTATATTCCTGTAAGCAAACTTTCTCAACGCCGCCAGCCTTGCTTTACATTGATTTTACACCCCTACAAAGTGCTGTAGCTTTATCTTAAAAACACGTTGTCCTACACACTATCCCAAAAAGCCTTTTCTAAAACAAAAACGACGGTCAAACCTTCGGCAGGTGCAACGATGGCCCCGGCACAAAGAGCGCCGGGGCCAAGTACAACAGTCTTTGTCTTATAAAGGAAGCTTATTTCTGAGCCGCTACGAAACCGGCGATGACCATGCGCTGAACTTCGTTAGTGCCTTCATAAATCTGCATGATCTTAGCATCACGAACCAATTTTTCAACCGGATATTCACGGCTGTAACCAAAGCCGCCGAGAATCTGAACGGCTTCTAAAGCAACTTCTACGGAAATATCCCCGGCGAAGCATTTTGCGATAGCGGCTTCACGAGTGTAGCTCCGTTTCGGTTCTGCATAATACGTATTGAGGAAGTTGATGATGGCCGAGCGAGCGACTTCGGTCTTCATGTCCATGTCAGCCAGTTTAAAGGAAATGACTTCATGTTTGATGATTGGTTTGCCAAAGGTAACGCGTTCTTTTGCATATTTAACAGCTTCATTGATAGCCCGCTGAGCAATACCAACAGCCAGGGATGCTACCATCGGACGAGCGAGGTCCAAGGTCTGCATGGCATAAACGAAACCCTTACCTTCTTCACCGATGAGGTGGTCAGCCGGAATATGAACGTCCTGGAAAATAACTTCTGTCGTATTGGAGAGGCGGATACCCATCTTATCTTCTTCTTTACCGACGGAAACGCCCGGGCGGTCGCGTTCAACGATAAAGGCCGAAATCCCTTTTACGCCCTTCGATTTATCGGTAATAGCAAAGACGGTGTAAACGGAAGCGACGCCGCCGTTGGTAATGAAGCATTTCGTACCGTTGATGACGTATTCATCGCCCTGTTTTACAGCAACCGTCGTCCCGGCAGCCGCATCAGAACCCGCATTGGCTTCCGTCAGGCAGAATGCGCAGAAGCCGCTGCCTTTTTCACCGGTCAAGTATTCGGCATACAATTTCTTTTGCGCGTCGTTACCATGCTGGAGAACCGGTTTGAGGCCCAAGCCAGAAGCTGCAATAGCCGTAGCTACGCCGGCATCGACTTTAGACAGTTCTTCATAAACAGCTGCAACGGTGTAGTAATCCTGGCCCATGCCGCCGTATTCTTCAGGAATCTCTAAGCCGCAAAAACCGATATCGACGGCTTCCTGGTAAATATCCAAAAGCTTCTGACCCGGTTCTTTCGCTTCATCCAATTCATGCACGAAGGGAGCTACTTTCTTTTCTGCAAAGTCCCTTGCTAAGGCGACGAGATCCTGCTGATCCTTATTGAGAATATAACCCATGATAAAAAACCTCCTCTAACGGATAATAAAAAATAATACGACGGCGGTAACTATACTATTCATACTTATATTCTATCAAATATCCGCATATAAAGAAAGTTTAAAATAAAGAAAAAGCATATTTTAATTCTATTTTAAGAATGAATCGTTAAAAATAAAAATTTCAATAAACGGCTTGTTATTCGATAAATCCTTTGCCTGACAAAAATCAATCCTACAAAAAAAGACGAGTCATGAACCCGTCCTCAAAAAAAGCATCGTAATCGCTTACGAAAAATTATTCATGCACCTACGCTGCAGCTACTTTTTATGAAAAAAAAGCCACTCTCCAAATCGAATGATTCGAAGAATGGCTGTATTTGGTCGGAACGGCGAGATTTGAACTCGCGACCTCTTCCACCCCAAGGAAGCGCGCTACCAAGCTGCGCCACGTCCCGTCAACTATCGACCCTTGTCCTGTCGACCTTTTAATTCTAACCGATTCAAGGATACTTGTCAAGGTATAATTTTTCTCACCTCTATGATAAGGACTTTTCACTGCGGAATCATCTGCCGATTTTATGTGCTGACTCTATTTCCGATAAAAAATAAGAGATTTACTTCCATTTATGCTACTCGGAATGGATATATGTAACGATTAGTTGTATACTATATGTATAAATAAAACAAGAGGTGGTAAATTTGAATACTTTAGTAAAAACGCATTACATTAGAAATAACCTCATAGCCCTTTTCTTCGGAGTGATAGTACCAGCATTTCTCTTGACAAGTTCTCGCAGCAACGCTTGTGGTGCCTACTTATTAACGGCACTAATCGCACTAATACCAACAAATATTGCCTATAGTAAGGGTAGGAATTTCGCTAAATGGTTTATTTATAGTACCTTTTTATGGATTATTGCCATAATTCATAGTATAAAAATTACTCCTAATGATAAATCAAGAATCAGAGCCGGATATCATAAATGCCTTACTGCGGCGAACTCAGCCGCCCGGAAGCCACCGTTTGTCATTGCTGCGGCCGAGATTTATTTATATAATAGCCTGGAATAATTTCTAAACAAACGAGAGGTATCTATTATGGAAAAACCACACAATGTACGTTACTCATTAATAGCTTTTTTAATCTTTTCTATTCTCGTTCCCATCCTATTATCCGATGTGAACTTATTGGGGAATAAAGGTGAGCTCTATATGGAGTATTGGATTTTCTCGGTATTAGCGCTAATCCCTGCCAACATCGCCTCCAACAAAGGCCGCAGCTTTGCCATTTGGTATATCTATGGACTTTGCCTTTTTCTAATCGCCTTCATTCATAGTTTATGCATCAAGGACAATGATATTGCTAAAACGTTCAAGGGCTGGCATAAATGCCGACACTGCGGCGAATTTAGCCAACCGGAAGCGACGGTTTGTCACTGCTGCGGCCGGGATTTAGCTTAGCATCATTCTTTAAAATACTCAAACACATCAAAAGGCCCTTCCCTATCATGATGGTATATACGGTCATGACAGGAAAGAGCCTTTTCGCGTCTTACTGACAAGTGGTCCCCTTGCCTCGCATTCTCCGCTTATAGGTTTTCCAAGAGCTTTATTTCATTTTTCAGGATGTAGCGTTCCCGTTCCGGTTTCTGATCGTTGACCAGGTACTGAAAGGCCAAATCCATGGCCCGATAGCCCTGCTGGTAGGGGTGCTGATAGATGATGGTCTTTAAGACGCCCTGCTTCATCATGTCGACCGTCGTCGGCGTGCTGTCGAAGGCGACGATGGTCAGGTCTTTTTCTTTTTTAAGGCTGACAACAGCCCGGCAGGCACCGTACACGCCGCCGGCGACGATGAACAAGGAGTCGATATCCGGATGTTCTTCGAGCATCTTCTTCGTTTCTTCATAAGAGCGGATTTCATCGTCCTTATTGACGGCTGTCGCAAGATAGAAAATCCCGGAACTTTTTCCATGCGCCGCTGGAAACCTTCAAGGCGAAGTTCATGGCCCCAGGCCTGACGAGAACCGGTCACGACGCCGATTTTAGCAGTCTGGCCTCGCAGGAGCTGCAGCAAGGCGCAGGCCGTTTCACCGCCATTGGTGTAGTCACTGCCGACATAACACTGGCGGCGGCAGTTTTGTACGTCATTATTGACGTTGACGACGAAAACGCTTTATCGACCAAGGCATTGATGGCCTCAGCAATTCGCGTATCGTTGATGGGGCTGATGATGAGACCGCTCACGTGGATGGACTCCAACTCGTCAATGAGTGCCAGCTGAGCCTCTACGTCGTAGCCTTTCATGCGGCGCATGGTCAGCTTCATACCGTAAATCTGATAACGCTTTCTGCCGTTTCGATACCGCGGATGATTTCATCGAAAAAGGCATTGCCCTCTGAATTCAAAATGACGCCGACGATGGGCCGGTGCCGTCTGGCAGCCAAGGCCTTGCCGGCCGGATTGGGTTTATATCCTAATTGCTTTACCATATTCATGACCGCTTCGGCCGTTTCCGGCTTGACGCGCCCGCGGCCATTGAGGACTCGGTCGACGGTCCCTCGCGAAACACCGCAAAGTTCGGCAATTTTTTTAATCGTTACCATACTTCTCCCTCACTTATCCTCATACTTAAGGTTAACTGGTACCCTCTATTGTACCAAACATTGCGGCATGATAAAAGGAACTATTTACAAAGTTCGTCCTTTATAAATAGTTCCTCATCCTTTAAATCTGTATATTTTCTCCAACCAGGCCTATCCAAGCCTTGTCCTTTTGCAGTCCGCTCTCTTCATGAGCGATGAGCCACTTATTAATGGCAAAGAGGAGGGCATTCTCGCCGTGACCGCCGCCCTTTTCCGGCAAGGGTTCGTTGGTTCCCTTGGGAAGGACGACGCCGCAGCGGAATTCTTTGCCGTCTACACTGCACGGCGCAAAGTGAAGTGTCGTCGCATAGAGCTCGACGCCGTCCCTGCCGGCACGAAGAAGCTTCGACCCGTGCCGTATCGTATGTATAGGAGGATACATCGATATCTTGCTGCCGGCCAACTAATAAGATGAGTCTGTCGCCGCAATGTCGATCTCTGAAGACCGGTGATACTCGTAGGGCATTGAGTTTATTATTATAGCCGCTGCAATGACCGAATTCAATGGGAAGGAAACCGAAGGATTCCTGTTCCAAGGTCTTGGCCAAGGGAAGGGCTTCAAAAGCGCCGACAGAAGGTTCATACATCGTTCCTTCCGAGACGACAGGGACGTCTTTCATTACGTCTACAAATTCATTGACATCGACATCAAGGACGCGTCCGTAGACGGCAAATTCTTTATCGGTTACTTTTTTCATTAGTCATTACCTCCATGAACCCCAATATTTTTTAACTTCATGCCAGACATTAAATTCTTTTCAATCTGTTCCAGAGAAACATTTTTCGTTTCCGGGACAAAGGCAAAGGTCAAGGCGATGAATACGGCATTCAAACCGGCATACATCCAGAAAGTCATGGAAGAACCGAGGGCATCGATGAGGCTGAGGAAGGTAGCACCGACGACGGCACAGGTGATCCAGTTGGTCATGGTCGAGCAAGCAACGCCGAATTCACGCATCTTAAGCGGCTGGATTTCCGAGCACAGAACCCAAACGATCGGACCGGCACTCATGGCAAAACCAGCGATGAAGATCATGGTCATGATAGCCGATAAGTAGCAGACCCAGGGAGCGGGATTTCCGCCTTCAATGACGGCCATGCAAAGACCCATGACGACCATAGCGGCGGCCATGACGGCAAACCCGATTTTAAGGGCCGGTTTACGACCGGACTTATCAACGGTATAGACGGCAATCAGGGTTGCCAAAACGAAGACGATCCCATTTATGACCGTACCGATCATCTGATCTTCCGTGCTGGAAAAACCGCCCAGACTGAGGATTTTCGGCGAATAATACATGATGACGTTAAAGCCTGTAAACTGCTGCATGGCTTGGAGCAGGACGCCGAGGAAAACGGCACGACGCACGTTTTTATTGGATCTTAATAAGGACCAACCGGCCTGTTTTACTTTCAGCGTATCTTTAATATCATTTAATTCAGATTTTGCTAAGGAAACATCGGCATGGAGGGTCTGCAACACTTTTTCTGCTTCTGAAAAACGACCCTTGCAGCCAACCAGCGCGGACTTTCGGGCAGTACAAAGACGGTCAAGATCAAGATGACGGCCGGAATGGCAATGACTGTCAGCATCATCCGCCAAGAACCACTGTAACTGAAATACGTATTAGACAGGAAGGCCGATAGAATCCCGACAGTAACCATAAACTGGTAACCTGAAATGACCTGGCCTCGCGAGTCTTTATCGGCCATTTCCGCCAAATAGAGCGGCGCCGTGTAGGACGCGATACCGACGGACAAGCCGAGAATCAGGCGAAAACCGATGAGCATGTCAACGTTAACGGCAAGGCCGGAACCGACAGAGCCGACGATAAACAGGGCGGCCCCGGTAAGCAGGCTTCGCTTTCTACCGATGCGGGCCGTCATAAACGCGGCACACAAGGCCCCGATGGCAGCCCCTACCATCATACAGCTGACTACCCGTTCTTGAGCGGCGCTGTTGAGGCCCCATTCAGCCGTAATAAAAGGCAGCGCCCCGGCGATGACCCCTTGGTCGAGGCCGAATAACAAACCTGCCATACCGGCCGTAAAATAAATGAACTTTCGTACTCGTGAAGCGTGAGACTTCTCTAACACTTTGTCGTCACAAATCATGGCTGCTTCTTGATTCATCATGGTCACATCTCTCCTAACGTCATTTATAAAGTTGCCAAATCTTGATAACATCCGGCTAATTGCCGATATAATTTCTGATATAAAGCGTGGCCTTTTTCATAATAGGCGTGTGCTGTCGGGTCGGGCTGGCAGTATGTCTTAGTATCGATGAAATCACGGCAGGCCGTGACGACGTTCTTAAACAAACCGGCTCCGACACCGGCCAGGATCGCTGCCCCCAGGGCAGGACCTTCCTTCGACGATACCGTTTTGACTTCGCAGTTATACATATCAGCCAGCATCTGACGCCACAAGGGACTCCGTCCACCGCCACCGCAGGCCATCATTTCCTGAACGACGATGCCCATATCGCGGAGGATATCCTGCAGTCGGTCAAGGAATAGCTGACGCCTTCCATAACGGCGCGGAGCATATCGTCCTGCGTATGGATAGCCGATAACCCGAAGAATACACCGCGGCAATCCGGATCGAGGTGCGGCGTCCGTTCGCCCATAAGATAGGGTAAATAAAGGAGCCGACGACTGCCTATGGGCACGTGTTCGACGTGGTGATCCATGACGACATAAGGATCAAGACCGGCCTGTTCGGCTTCTTTCATATAGTCATGTCCCAGCGTATCACGGAACCAGCGAAGTGACAAGCCGGCCGCCTGAGTTACGCCCATGACGTGCCAACAACCGGGAACAGCGCAGCAGAATGAATGGACGCGCCCTTTGGGATCGATATGAAGATCGCTCGTATGGGCAAAGACGACGCCGCTGGTTCCGATCGTCGTAAAGGCTTTGCCGTCACTGACGATGCCCGTTCCGACGGCAGCCGCTGCATTGTCACCAGCGCCGCCGACGACGATGGTCTGCGGGAGAAGTCCCGTTGCTGCGGCAAAAGCAGTTGTCAGCGTTCCGGTCACATCGGGCGACTCGTAGACTTTAGCCAGCCACGACGGATCGATGTCGAGGCGGTCCAGGATTTCATCGGACCAGCAGCGATGGCGTACATCGAGGAACTGCATGCCGCTGGCATCAGAAACGTCAGTCGCATACTGACCGGTCATGCGCAGGCGTACATAGTCTTTCGGCAGTAAAATGTGCCGGCACTGGCGATAATGTTCCGCTTCATGATTGCGCACCCAGAGGAGTTTCGATGCCGTAAAACCGGTCAGGGCCGGATTGGCCGTAATCTTCATCAATTTATCAGCACCGACGGTCCGGGTGATTTCAATACATTCCTTCCCGGTCCGCTGATCACACCAGATAATAGCCGGTCGAATGACTTCTTCCTTTTCATTCAGCATGACCAGACCATGCATCTGCCCCGATAAACCGATACCGACGATGTCTTTCGCATCTACCGGGGACTTAGCCAAGATTTCCCGTATCGTCTGGACAACGGCTTGATACCAGTCTTCCGGCTGCTGCTCTGCCCAGCCGTTCTGGGCTGATACAAAGGATACTCGCAAGACGCCATAGCAACGGCCTGACAGGTTTCATCAAAGAGTACCGTCTTCGTCGCTGACGTGCCAATATCAATTCCCATTACATACTTCATATATCTTCCTCCCTATGTCCTCCATTTATTTCGAGGACCTTACGCCTTATTGCGTGCCTAAGCACATGTCTATGTTCGAAGTATACCATGACAAAATTAGATGGTCAACAGGAATCTTCATACATGCACTTTTGCTATATTCTAGGGTTTACCTGTATTTTTTCTGCATAATGCTGTCTTTCGTAAAAAAATGTCAAACTATGTATTGACAGAAATTTGACAAGCGTGCTATCATTCCCTTAACGAAATGTGCCTAGGCACTCAAAAAATTTATAAGTATCCCTTACATGGGAAAGGAGACCTTATTATGAATATTCCTGAAGTGAAATGCGGTATTATTTCTGTCAGCCGTGACTGCTTTATTATTTCTTTATCACAGAACCGTCGTCAGGCTATCGTCGATGCCTACACGAAACAATATGGCGACCTCTATGAAGTACCGACGGTCGTAGAAAATGAAACGGATATGCTCAAAGCCGTTGAAGAAGCCAAAGCTGCCGGCTGTAACGCCCTCGTCGTTTTCTTAGGCAACTTCGGCCCTGAAACGCCGGAAACCTTAGTCGCCAAATACTTCGATGGCCCGGTCATGTACGCTGCTGCTGCCGAAGAAACGGGCAAGAACCTCATCAACGGCCGTGGCGACGCTTACTGTGGCATGCTCAACTGTTCCTACAATTTAGGCCTTCGTAAATTAAAAGCTATATTCCTTCGTATCCTGTAGGAACGGCTGAAGAAGTCGCAAAAATGATTGCCGACTTCCAGCCCATGGCCCGTACCCTCATCGGCCTCAGCCAGTTCAAAAATCATCACCTTCGGTCCCCGTCCTCAGGACTTCTTTGCCTGCAACGCACCGATCAAGCCGCTCTACGACTTAGGGATTGAAATCGAAGAAAATTCCGAACTCGACCTTCTCGTATCGTACCAGGCTCATAAAGATGATCCGCGTATTGCTGACGTCGTCGCCGATATGACCGAAGAACTCGGCAAAGCACGGCGAACCC
>ENA-OQIW01000267-OQIW01000267.1-human-gut-metagenome-genome-assembly--contig:-NODE-267-length-10392-cov-1.106576_pt1 | contig 10392 bp, 18 predicted proteins | sample MGYA00242586_ERZ504751 | MGnify/ENA primary metagenome ERZ504751 (study PRJEB26092, sample SAMD00036349) | human gut metagenome | host: Homo sapiens | study: EMG produced TPA metagenomics assembly of...
AAAACGATCGCCGCTCTTGAAACGGCACGGCCGGCCTGGCTACGGCCAGCGGCGCTCGGCAATTGCTACTCGATCATCAACTTAGCCGGTGCCGGCGACGAAATCATCGCCGCTCCGACCCTGTATGGCGGCACGGTTGAACTGTTCACCGAAACCTTTAAACATTTGGGCATTACGACGCACTTTGCCGATCCCGATGATCCGCAGTCCTTTGCCAAACAGATCAACGACAAGACCAAGGCCATCTACCTCGAAAGCCTCGGCAATCCGGCCATCAACATTCCCGACTTCGAAGCCATCGCTGCCATTGCCCATGAAAACGGCCTGCCGGTCATCGTCGACAATACCTTTGCTACGCCGTACCTCTTCCGTCCTCTCGATCACGGCGCTGACGTCGTCGTCCACTCGGCTACGAAATTCATCGGCGGCCACGGCACGACCTTAGGCGGCCTCATCGTTGAAAACGGCAAATTCGACTGGGCTGCATCGGGCCGCTTCCAAGACTTCGCTTCGCCCGATCCGTCCTACAACGGCGTCAACTTCGCCAAAGACATTCCCGGCGCTGGTTTCGTCACCCGCATCCGCGCCAAAGCCTCCGCGACCTCGGCGCCTGCATCAGCCCCTTCAACGCCTGGCTCCTCATCCAGGGCCTTGAATCGCTGTCGCTTCGCATCGAACGCCACGTTGAAAATGCCCAGAAAATCGCCGATTTCTTAGAAAATAGTCCGAAAGTCGCCAAGGTCAACTATCCGTCCCTGCCGTCTTCGCCGTACTACAAATTGGCTCAGAAATACTTCCCCAAGGGAACGGGCTCCATCTTCTCCTTTGAACTCAAAGACGGCTACACGGCTGCCCGCAAATTCATCGACAGCGCCGATATCTTCTCGGATCTGGCCAACGTCGGCGACTCCAAGTCGCTCCTCGTTCACCCCGCTTCGACGACCCACCAGCAGCTTTCTGAAGAAGCCCAGCGCGCCTGCGGCATCACGCCGGGCACGGTCCGCATCTCCATCGGCCTCGAAAACATCGAAGACCTCTTAACGGCCGTCGAAAAAGCCCTGGCTTCGATCTAATCTCGTATTGTAAAGGAGGGACAGACGATGCCGATAAAAATCGCCGACGGCCTGGCCGCCAAAGAAAAACTGCATGACGAAGGAATCTTCACCATTGATAAGGGTCTGGCCCTCCATCAGGACATCCGGCCCCTGCACATTCTCATCCTCAATTTGATGCCCTTAAAGAAGCCGACGGAGCTGCAGCTCCTGCGCCTCCTCGGCGACTCACCGCTCCAGTCGAAGTCGACTTCTGCCATACAAAGACGCATCAAAGCACCCATACCGATGCGTCGTACCTGGATGAAAACTACTGTGTCTTCGACGACATCAAGGACCGCTATTACGACGGACTCATCATCACCGGCGCACCGGTCGAACAGATGCCCTTCGAATCCGTCGACTACTGGCCGGAAATGAAGACCTACCTCGACTGGGCCAAGACCCACGCCTTTTCGACGCTCCTCTTCTGCTGGGGTGCCCAGGCCGGCTCTATCACTACTACGGCATCCACAAAAGGGATCTCTCAGCCAAGCTCTTCGGCATCTTCGAATACCAACTGACCCAGAAGCACCATCCGCTCCTGCGCGGCTTCGACGACCGCTACTTCATTCCCCAGTCCCGTCACACGGCCATCGACGACATCGCCGTCTACAATAGACCGGAACTGGAAATCTTGTCACGGTCAGCCGAAAACGGCATCAACATCATCGGCACGCCGGACCACCGCCGCTTCTTCGTCCTTGGCCACTTCGAATACGACCGTCGGACCCTCGAGGAAGAATACCTGCGGGATAAGAAAAAAGGCCTTCCTATCGCCGTTCCCAAGCACTACTACCCGGGCGACAACGATACTAAGGAACCGTACTTCACGTGGTGCAGCTATGCCCACCTCTTTTACCACAACTGGCTGAATATCGTCTATCAGGAAACGCCCTATGAATTAACATCGATTCAAAGCCTGGCGTCCTGCGGCCATTAAGAGACAGAAAATCACCTCCCAAGCAAGATGGGAGGCGATTTTTTTATATGTCCGTAATAAAGATGTCTTATTTCGTACCGAAGATACGGTCGCCGGCATCGCCCAGACCAGGAACGATATAGCCTTGATCATTCAAGGTATCGTCGAGGGCTGCGACGTAGATGCGGACGTCGGGATGGTCGGCATTGACCTTCTGGACGCCTTGGGAGCCGCTACCAGGCACATGAGCTTAATGTTCTTGATGCCCTTTTCCTTGAGCAGGGTAATGGCTGCCGAAGCACTGCCACCAGTAGCCAGCATGGGGTCGACGATGATGAAGTCACGGTTTTCAACGTCAGGCAGTTTGCAGTAATATTCAACCGGTTCCAGTGTCTGCGGGTCGCGGTAGAGGCCGATATGACCTACTTTAGCCATGGGGATGAGGTTGAGCATACCCTGAACCATTCCCAGACCAGCGCGGAGGACGGGGACGATGCCCAGTTTCTTGCCGCTGATCTGCTTGCCGTTCATGGAGGCACCGGCGTTTCGATGGCTACATTTTCCAGCGGCAGGTCCCGCGTGATTTCATAGCCCATGAGCATGGTAATTTCTTCTAAGAGGTTGCGGAAATCCTTCGACCCCGTTTCCTTTTTGCGCATGAGCGTGATTTTATGCTGAATAAGCGGATGATCCATTACTTGTACGTGCATGTGTGAATACTCCTTCCTCATTTATCCATGTCGGCAATTTTGGCAACGCGTTCAGCGTGACGGCCGCCGTCAAAGCCGGTGGACAGGAAAATACGAACGACTTCTCGAGCCAGGCCCGGTCCGATGACACGGCCGCCCATGGTCAGAATGTTGGCGTCGTTGTGGCGACGGCAGAATTCTGCCGAAAAGGTATCGTGGCAGAGCGCTGCCGGATGCCGTGAACCTTATTGGCAGCAATGCCGATACCGATGCCGGTGCCGCAAAAGAGGATGCCCCGGTCAAAAGTACCGTCGGCAATCGCTTCCGCTACTTTTTTAGCAACGTCGGGATAGTCGCAGCGGTCGCCGGTCAAGGTAGCCGTCATGTCGGTAAAGTTACTAATGCCTTCTTCTTTCAAAATATTCTTTGATATTTTCTTTCAGTTCAAATCCGCCGTGATCGGCGCCAAGTACTAATTTCATCAATGATTCCTCCCCTGTGTATGCTGGTATAATTCAAGTTTATTATACATCTTCCCAGGCCTTCGGAAAAGCCTTAATCGACGAGGATGACATGACCGCCGGCTGCTTTCTTCATGCGGTTCATGATGGCCAGGCCCAAACCTTCATCATCGACACCTTCGGCTAAGATGACGTCGACGACGTCGCTGTCAAAGGAAAGGAGTCCCGTATAGAGCTGGTTGGCCAGGCTTCTTTATCGTCGTGATGGCCCAGACATACATGTTCTTGTGCGGGAAATGGCTGCCCACTTCTTCACTGACCAAGAAGCCGACGGTCTTCCCTTCTGCCTTAAGCCTTCGTACAGGGACTGCAGTTTGGCCGTTACCTTATCTTCCGTCCCGACGACGACCGTCATCGGTGCCGACGGGGCATAGTGGCGATACTTCATGCCCGGCGCTTTGGGGACGCCTTTGCCGGTCACCAAGGTCGTATCCATTTCGACGACGGGTACGATCTCCTTCAGCATTTCAATGGTGACGCCGCCGGGACGAAGGATGGTCACCTTGTCGTCGCCGCTGCATTCGACGATCGTCGATTCGACGCCGATGTGGCAGGTCCGCCGTCAATGACCATATCGACGCGCCCGTCCATGTCGTGCATGACTTCGGCTGCCGTCGTCGGGCTGGGCCGGGTCGATAAATTGGCACTGGGTCCGGCAACGGGAACGCCGGCATAGCGCAGAAAAGCCCGGCAGATATCGTGATCGGGACAGCGAAGGGCTACCGTATCGAGCCTCCCGTCGCCGCATCGGGAACGATAGGTTTTCTGGGCAGGACGATGGTCAACGGGCCGGGCCAGAAATAATCCATCAATTTCTGTGCCGTCGGTGAAATCTCAGCCGCCGCCTGGAGGGCCCCTTCTTCGTCGGGAACGGTCAGTATCAAGGGGTTGTCGCTGGGACGGCCCTTGGCTTCATAAATGCTGCGGCAGGCGTCGGCATCAAGGCCATTGGCACCGATACCATACACCGTTTCCGTCGGAAAGACGACCAGTCCGCCGTCGCGAATAATCCTTCCTGCTTCTTCAAGAACTTCTTTCTGTTGCTCTATATCCGTAATTTCTACAAGTTTCGTCTGCTTCATAGTCTACTCTTTTCTTGTAAATAATAGGACTCTGTCGATACCGCCGTAATCCTTGACGGTCTTTTCATGATCATAGGAACCGGTCCGGCAGAAAATATCGATGACATCCTCGGCTTGGCCGGCACCGATTTCAACGGCGCAGTGACCGCCGGCTTTGACATAGGCCGGCGAGGCTTCAGCCAGTCTCCGATAAAGGGAAAGGCCGTCGTCGCCGCCGTATAGGGCAAGTTCCGGATCATAGCGAACTTCAGCTGAAGCTCGGCCATATCCTGAGCCGTCAAATACGGCGGATTCGATACCAGCCAGTCACAGGCCATGGACGGAACCTTGGTGAAAAGGTCGCTTTCCATCCAGGTCACGCGGTCCGTAAGACCTAAGTGTTCCCCATTCTCGGAAGCCATGGCCAGGCTTTTGGAGAAATATCGACGCCAAATCCCGTCGCCTCCGGCAAATAGGACAAGAGGCTGAGGATAATGGCGCCACTCCCGGTGCCGATATCGATGATGACCGGCGCCGTCCCCCTGGCCGCTTCGATTACGGTTTCGACGAGCATTTCCGTTTCCGGACGCGGGATGAGCACATCTTGACTTACCTTAAATCGAGGCCCATAAAAGCTGGTACCCAGGATATGGGCAACGGACAAGCGGCTTCCCCGTTTCTTTACGAGTTCCCGATACGCCGCCAGTTCGTCACCGTTCATGGGTTCATCGTAATGGGCATACAAGTAAATCCGCTCTTTTTTTAAAAACGTGGGCCAAGAGGATTTCTGCATCCAGGCGCGGTGAATCGATGCCTTTTTCTGCAAAGTACTGCTGAGTCCATTGCAGCAAGGCACCGATCGTCCAAATCTTATTCATTTTCCGCTTCTTTCATCAGTTCGGCCCGGCGGGTTTCGGCCAGAGCTGGATAAATTCGTCGATATCGCCGTTTAAGATGTTATCGAGTTTGTACAGGGTCAGGTTGATGCGGTGATCCGTTACCCGGCCCTGCGGGAAGTTGTACGTGCGGATTCGTTCACTGCGGTCACCCGTACCGACCTGGCTGCGCCGTTCTTCCGTCAATTCGGCATCGGCTTTCTGCTGAGCCTGGTCGAGGAGGCGGGCCTTCAGACGCGCAGGGCTTTGGCCCTATTTTCCAACTGGGACCGTTCATCCTGGCATTCGACGACCAATCCCGACGGGATATGAGTCATGCGGACAGCGGAACTCGTCTTGTTGACGTGCTGGCCGCCGGCACCGGAGGCACGGAAATAGTCGACGCGGACGTCGTCCATATTGAGGTCGATTTCAACATCTTCCGCTTCCGGCAGGACGGCAACGGTCGCCGTCGACGTGTGGATACGGCCGCCGGCTTCGGTGACCGGGACACGCTGGACGCGATGAACGCCCGATTCATACTTCAGCTTACCGAAGACGCCGGAACCTTCGATGGAGAATACGACTTCTTTAAAGCCGCCTAACTCCGGTTCGTTAGAGCTGATGATGCTCGTCTTCCAGCCGGGCTGTTTCTCAATATATTTCATGTACATGCGGAACAGATCGCCGGCAAAGAGGGCCGCTTCATCACCGCCGGCACCACCGCGGATTTCCATGATGACGTTCTTATCATCCCGCGGGTCTTTCGGCAGCATGAGGATGTGCAGCTGATCTTCAAGCTCAGCCTGTTCCTTTACCAGGCCGTTCATTTCTTCCTTAGCCATGGCCAGGAGATCATCATCACTGTCGGGATCGTTTAAGATTTCCTGATCGCCTTCAATCGTATGGGTGATGTCTTTATACTTGCGGAACGTTTCGACGAGGGGCATGAGCGACGCGTGTTCCTTCGTCAGTTTCTGCCATTCTTCCTGGCGGGCGATGACCAAGGGTCGTGATCTGCTGTCGAGGTCCATGAATTTATTTTCCACGGCCTGTACTTTATCCATAAATGAGCTCATAATTCTCTCCTTACTTTATTTCAGTTACGTCGCCTTCGTCGGCGGGTTTCGCCGCCTTCATGGCTTCGATGGCGACTTCGATCTGGTCGGCGTGCGGTTCGCGGGTCGTCAGGTACTGGAGCCACAGCCCCGGACGGAAGATGGTTTGAATGACGGGGCTTGTCGTCCGTCCGGCCAGGCGTATCATTCATAACTGATGCCGGCGACGACGGGCATGGAGGACGATACGGGATATGATTCGTTCGATAAAACTCGGCCAGCCAGAAAGGCAAAGACGAAGATCGAGACGACCATGACGATGAGCAGGAAATTCGTGCCGCACCGCGGGTGAAGACGGCTGTGACGCTGTACGTTTTCAACGGTCAGCTCTTCGCCCGATTCATAGGTCCAATCGTCTTGTGTCGGCCCGTGGTATTCAAGACGCGGCGAATGTCCGACGTCAATGAAATAGCCCATATATATAATAGAAATATAGCCAGGCGCAAAACGCCTTCGACGACGTTGAGCCGGAAGGCACTATCAGAAACGCCGGGAATGAATTTAGCAGCATACGTAGGGATGACCAGGAAAAAGACGATGGCCAAGAGCACGGAAATGCCCATGGTAAGGGCCATCTGCCAACTCGACAGTTGTTCCTCTTCTTCACCGGCAGCCTGTGCCGAATAAGAGAGGCTCTTCATACCGTATATAAGGGATTCGACCAAAGCAACGGTGCCCCGCAAAAAGGGCTTCTTCAGAATCGGATACCGCTCGGCAATCGATTGAATGGCATCCTTTTTTACCGTAATTTCACCAGACGGGGTCCGAACGGCCGTCGCAATCGTCTTGGGACTACGCATCATGACCCCTTCGATGACCGCCTGGCCGCCGACATAAATCTTCGGTTTCTTCAAAGCGCTACCTCCCTTTCTCTACATACAAATAGAGCAGAGCATTTCTGCTCTGCTGCCCACTTGTACTGCTGATTATTTACCTGTTTTACCATAACGTTTATTGAACTGTTCGATACGGCCACGAGCCTGCTGAGCGCGCTGCTGACCGGTAAAGAACGGATGGCACTGAGAGCAAATTTCAACACGCAGTTCCGGTTTCGTAGAACCTGTTTCAAACGTATTGCCGCATGCGCAAGTTACCTTGGCATTCGGATAATACTTCGGATGAATACCTTCTTTCACCACTTACACCTCTTTCTATGATCAATCATTCAAAACCTATGCTAGAATAGTTTATCACATCGGGTCTTGAAATGCAAGGAAAATATCGATGGTTCATAGAATGGCGGTCATCTCGTCGAGGCTTCATCAGGCCCAAGGCTTAAAAAGCGACGCTTTCGCCGTCTTCCGGCATGACATACCCGACTACGCCGCGCATGGCCAGGAGGCCCCGCAATGAGCGGCGCGTCAAGGATGCGTGAGAGACCGTATCCATATGGGTCAGGAAAAGTTTGGCCGAAGGCAGGGTCTGAGCCACGCAGGCCACGTCTTCATCGCCCATGAAAAGCCTACCGTGTTCTACCGTTTCAGCGGCGCAGGCATTGAGGGCTACGACGCCCGGCTTGTAGGTCTTTAAAATCTGTTCGACACCTTCATACCAAATCGTATCGCCGGCAATGTATAACTGTTCTTCATCAGCTGCGCTTAACAGGACGCCCATGGCTTCGCCGCAGGGAATGATGGTGCCGTGACGACCGGGCATCTTTTGAAGTTTCACACCGTCGACCGAAAGGCCTTCCGACGTCACTACCCGGACGTCTTGGAAGCCGGACTTTTTCAAGACAGCGGCATCGCTTCATGCTGCGTAAAGACCGGTACGCTCCTATCGAGAGGTGCCCCGACCGTACCGTCGGCTACGATGTCGATGTGGTCTGGATGAAGGTGGGTTACGACGTAATAATCGACGCCGTCCAGGACGTCGCGGACATCCATGGGGAGCGGAAAGATGGGCATGGCAATCTGCATCTTGACCGGGTCAGGAATGATGAAAGGCTGGCCGGGAATATCGCTGAAGCTGCCCGTTTCTCCCTTGCCGCAGAGCCAGGGATCGAGTAAAAACGTTTTGCTGTGATACGTAATTTTAAGGGTTGCATTGCGAATCTGTTGAATGTTCATGGTAGATTTCCTTTTGGGACTATCAGGTAATTTATTAAACACTATGAAAGTTTATTGGCACTCTGTTCAATATCTATTATGCTCAGAGCAGAAAGTTAATCAATAATTCATTTTCCAATAAAGTGTACAAATAATAGACAGTATTCAAAAAGTGTCTAGAAACGATGGGAGGAAGACCATGGAACGAAAGACAGACCGGCGCACGCGCTATACGCGACAAGTCATCAAGCAGTCCTTCTTAGAGCTCCTGTAGAAACAGCGTTTCTCGAAAGTGACGGTCACGGCCATTTGCAAACAGGCGGACATCACGAGAGCGACCTTTTACCTGCATTATGTCGACATCTACGCCGTCTTAGATGAGGTGCTCACCGAGGCCCTGGAAATATCCGAAAACGAAGTAGCCCCGGAAACGATGCTGGCTATGGTCCTGCAAGCCGGCCAAAAGGCAGACAGCACGGCTTTTATCAAAGAAAATTATGCCATGCTCCCCATTTGCCAACGCGTGGCCGATCACGGCCAATACCAGGCCCTCTTTGCCGATGAAGACTTGGGCCCTTACATCCTGCAGTATATTTTCAGTCACCAAAAAGACAGCGTCGTCCCCCTCTTTCAAAAGCAGTTTCATCTCGATGAACGATTAGCTGAAAATCTCTACCTCTTTTTAGTCAGCGGGGCCTTTGCCATCAACCAGCACCACAAATGGAAAAAGGATGACGACTGGTTTCGCATCAGCCATGCTGCTGCGCTTCATCGGCTACGGCAGCCGATCCTTTGAAAAAGAGACATAAAAAAAGACGATCACCGTTGTGATCGTCTTTTCGTTTATGGCGGAGAGCGTGGGATTTGAACCCACGATAGAGCGTTCGCCCTATACATGATTTCCAATCATGCTCCTTCAGCCACTCGGACAGCTCTCCATGACTTATATATCGCTTACTGTATTCTCGGGATCAATACCGATATATAAAATGGTCGGGGCGACAGGATTTGAACCTGCGCCTCTTAGTCCCGAACCAAGCGCGCTACCAAACTGCGCCACGCCCCGTTACCTGACTTATATATAATATCACACTGAAGGAAAATGTCAAGTTTTTTCTTTCATCAAGCCGCCGCCGTTTCCTTCTTATGAAAGGCCTTCCAGAGAAAGCCACCGATAACGGTAACGGCCAGCAAAATGCCCTTCATCGCCGACGGATTGGCAGAGGCCCAGCCGACATATTGGGCTAAATAAGGATCGCTGGCCACCATGCCGCCCGATGCCCAGCCGAGGATGGCTCCACCGATATAGACCAAAATCGGAAAGCGATTCATGACTTTCACGACGACAGTACTGCCAAAGACGATGATGGGAACGGAAATAAGCATGCCGAACATCAAAAGGCCCCAGTGATTATCGGTGACCCCGACGATGCCCAGGACGTTGTCTAAACTCATGAGGCGTCGGCCATCATGATCGTCCGCACAGCTGCCCATAACGAGTCCTTGGCTTCGACGTGAACGTCTTCTTCGGCATCATCGGCTCCGATGAGCTTGATTCCGATGAAAACCAGGAGGACGGCGCCGAGGGTCTTCAAAAAGGGTACCTGGAACAGCCAGGACACGATGAAGGCCATGATGAAGCGCAGGATAATAGCCCCTGCCGTACCGTATAAAATAGCCTTTTTTTGCAAATGTTTCGGCAGATTCTTGGCGGCCATACCGATGACGATGGAATTATCGCCGCCTAAGCCAAATCGATGAGCACGACCTGCAAAATCATCGTTACGTCAAATACCAATGCTGATTCTAATCCTGCCAAGGCAATTCCTCCCTTTTCTCCTATGCCAATACCATAATCTTACTCATTATATGATACTTTATGGGTCATGGCAAGAATCAAAACCACCAGTTTAACTGGTGGTTTGCTCGGGCCCTATAAGGGCCTATCTCTTGTGGTTGCACTCTAAAGAGTGCACTGAATAAAGTCTGGCAATCACATTTCTATTACTGGCAGCCCCCTACTCGGGGGCTCTTGTTTTGCCTACTTTTTCTGGCTACCCGTAAACG
>ENA-OQIW01000268-OQIW01000268.1-human-gut-metagenome-genome-assembly--contig:-NODE-268-length-10358-cov-1.147200_pt1 | contig 10358 bp, 19 predicted proteins | sample MGYA00242586_ERZ504751 | MGnify/ENA primary metagenome ERZ504751 (study PRJEB26092, sample SAMD00036349) | human gut metagenome | host: Homo sapiens | study: EMG produced TPA metagenomics assembly of...
CCGTTCACGCCACCACACGCCTTCGCTGACGACCTGGCCCGGTACGGTGCGGTCAGTAACGCGTACGGTAAAGTCGGCTGTCCCTTTATTGGCAAGGGTCACGCTGTCGCCGTCAGAAAGACCGTAAAAGTCGGCATCATCGGGATGAACGAAGAGGTCCATGGTATGGCTGGCCGTCAGTTCATCCCGTTCATTAAAGGACGAGTCGAGGATGCGCATATCGGCACCGTTGACGAAGGCCAGTTTCCCCTCATCGGGATCAAGGGGCATATAGTCGGGAAGGGCCGGCGTAAGCGCATCGTTTCGGATTTCAATCTTGCCTGACGGCGTCGCAAAGGAAGTCTGATAGTCCTCCGGCAGGGAAGGGCGTGGGGCGTCCCGACCGCAGACAGTCCTGATCGACGGGCAGCGGCCATTTGACCGTTGAATCGACGAGCTTATCGACGAGATCCCGTTCCGACTGATCGTAAAAGGGATCGGTAATGCCGAGAGCCTTGGCCAGGTCGCAGGCCACACGCCAGTTGGACCGGCTTTCGCCGATGGGATCGATGAGGGCATAGCCGCACTGAATCGTATAGTTGCCATACGAATAATAAGCGTCATCGTGTTCAAGGGACGTCGTCGCCGGCAGGACGATGTCGGCGTAGCGGGCCGTATCGGTCATGAAGCGTTCGTGGACGACAGTGAATAGGTCTCCCTCGAAAGCCTTTGAGGACGGCGTTCTGGTCCGGTGCCGTGCAGGCCGGATTTGACGAATAGACGAAGAGACTCTTGATACGGTCGTCTTCCGTCAGGGCTTGTCCAATGCAGCACATATTGACCAGGCGGGTCCCCTTCTGTTTCCAGTCCGGCCGAGTAACGATATCTTTGTCATAAGCCTTAGAAGCTGCGGCCGAAGTAAGAATTCCACCGCCGCGTTTTCCCCAGGCACCGACCAGGGCCGGCAGGCAAGTGATGAGCCGCGACGTCATGGCTCCGTTGCGGTAGCGGGACTGGCCGCTTCCCAGGCGGATGAAAGGCGCTCTGGCCTTACCGTAGGCATGGGCCAATTCTTCGACGACAGCACGCGGGACGCCGGTAATCTTTTCCGTTTCTTCCGGCGTACAGCAGGAATGACTTTTTCTTTCATTTCTTCCCAACCAAGAACGTTGGCAGAAAGGAAAGCTTCATCGGTCAAGCCGTCACGGACCAGGACGTACATCATCCCCAAGGCCAAAGCCCCGTCGGTGCCGGGACGGATGGCTACGAAGTGATCGGCCAGGTCCGCCGTCTTGGTTCGATAAGTATCGATGCACCAAATGGCAGCGCCGTTAGCTCTAGCCGCATCGACGTCGTGTTTGAAGTGGATGTTGGTGGCCATCATGTGAATGCTCCACAAGAAGATACAGTCGCTGTGCTGCGCTTCCTGAGGCGCCGTCGGCAAGGTGCCTCCCATGACGTCTTTGTAGCCCTGCCCTTTGGCCGGGGCGCAAATGGTCCGATCGAGTTCCGATGCCCCTAAGTAGTAAAATAACCCGTGCAGAGCGTCGTGCTGGACGATGCCCATGGTGCCAGCATAGGAATAAGGTAAAATAGCTTCCGGTCCCTTCTCGGCCATGATTTTTTTCCACGAAGCTGCGATTTCCCTTAAAGCCTGATCCCAGGAAATGGGCTCAAATTCCCCCCTCCCCTTAGGACCCGTCCGCTTTAGCGGCGTCATAAGCCGCCGCGGCGAATGGACCGTCCGTTCATAGTGCGCCATCTTGGGACACATGGTCCCCTGCGTGAAAGGATGGGTTTCGTCGCCCTTTACCGGAGATGACGCGCCCGTTTTCTACACTGACCACGAGACCGCAGGCGTCGGGACAGTCATAGGGACAGACCGATCTATATTGTTCCATAGAATGCCTCCTTATGTATCTATATAATATATGTCCATTATATCGCCAACAGAGGGACCTTGGCAAAATTATCTGAAGAAAAGCCGATGCCCCTTTCTCATCATCGAGCAAGAATTTTACATACAACGAGGGCCCATGGTGCCGATTCCTCACCGTCACCACGGGCCCTCCGAGCCTGCGAACACCCCCTATCTTACTTCTGCCGCAAGCGTAATTAGTTTTTTAATGATGGAACAGGCGCAGGCCGGTCATGGCCATGGCAATTCCATATTTATCGCACGTTTCGATGACATTGTCGTCGCGGATCGAGCCGCCGGCCTGGGCGATATAGTCGACGCCGCTGCGATGAGCCCGTTCGATGTTGTCGCCAAAGGGGAAGAAGGCGTCGCTGCCAAGGGCTACGCCGTGAGCTGAGCAATCCAGGCCTTCTTTTCTTCCCGCGTAAGGGGCTGCGGTTTTCCGTAAAGAGATCCTGCCAGATGCCGTCGGCCAATACGTCTTCATAATCATCGGAAATGTAGACGTCGATGGCGTTGTCCCGGTTCGGACGACGGACGTCGTCGCGGAAGGCAGGCTCAGGACTTTCGGGTTCTGACGGAGCACCATACATCGGCCTTATTGCCAGCCAGGCGCGTGCAGTGGACGCGGGACTGTTGACCGGCACCGACACCGATGGTCATGCCGTCTTTTACGTAGCAGACGGAATTGGACTGGGTGTATTTCAAGGTGATGAGGGCGATGATCAGTCGCGCTGAGCTGCGCCGGAATATCCTTGTTCTTCGTCGGGATTTTCGTCAGCAAATCGGCCGTGATCTTGGCTTCATTCCGTTCCTGTTCAAAGGTGACGCCGTAGACTTCCTTCGATTCGACAGGCTGAGGTTTGTAATCGGCATCGATTTGAAGGACGCAGTAATTGCCCTTCTTCTTGGTCTTTAAAATAGCCAGGCTTCATCGCTGTATCCCGGAGCAATGACGCCGTCCGATACTTCTCGTTTCAAGAGGGTTGCCGTTTCGACGTCGCAAACGTCGGAGAGGGCTACGAAATCGCCATAAGAACTCATGCGGTCGGCACCGCGGGCGCAGGCATAGGCCGTAGCCAACGGCGACAGTGGCAGATCGTCGACCCAATATATTTTCTTCAGGGTATCACTCATATCCGAGGCCACAGCGGCACCGGCCGGGCTGACGTGCTTGAAGGAAGCCGCTGCCGGAAGGCCCGTCGCTTCTTTCAGTTCCTTGACCAACTGATAGCTGTTTAAGGCGTCGAGCAAATTAATATAGCCGGGACGGCCGCAGAGGACCGTAAAAGGAAGGGCACTGCCATCCTTCATATAGACCCGGGACGACGACTGGTTAGGGTTGCAGCCGTATTTTAATTTCAGTTCGTTCATTGTGATTCCTCCTGAATTATGACCCAAAATAAAAAATACCGACACTTCTGGAACGTTTCGCCCAGACGGTCGGCTGTTATGAATCATGCTCCCCGTGGTAACTCCACTTCCGTCAGTCACATGCTTCACCTTATTATACCGTCCGCCGATTCAGACTGTCAAGAAAAAGGAGCCGCCAATGGCAGCCCCTTTCAGGTCGTACAATTTATGATTCCTCTTGCAATTCCGAAGGCTGCGGCGAAATGTCGCGCACGGTAATCTTGAGGATTTCGACAGCCATGCCCGTCGTATATTCCACTTCGTGCTGAATATCGCGGCGGATACGGCTCATGAGTTTCTTAATATTCTGACCGTAGGCAATGGTCAGCGACAGGATGATTGCCAGGCCATTGCGCGTCGAATTATAATTGATGGCCACCTTCAGTCGGTTGATCTTGGTCACGCCTTCACTCTGGCTCAGAGCATGGCGGACCAGGCTTTCGAGGACGTCGTTGGAAAAAGTCAGCTTCCCATAATAACTGAAGACGGGACGAACGACGGAACGCTCAAAGGGCGACAATTTCTTGCCGTTGTTATCGTAAAAGAAAGACCGGATCGAATCGAGAAGATAGCCGCGAAAATGGGGTTTCAACTCCATCGTCGGCACGGGGATGATGTGCTTGCCTTCTTTAATGCGGATATTTTGAGCCTTTTCGATCTCTGATGAGCTTGAGACGTCTTCGATGCGGATGAACCGTGACGGCTCGGGAAGATTGAGGGACTCGCAGATACGGTGGATCATGTGCCGCGAAGTCCCCAGGATGAGCAGTTTTTCAGGAGCCGCCTTGCCTAAGGCCGCCTTCATGGCAGCGGCATCGTCCGGGTTATTGAATACGGCGCGGCGCACGGCCTTCAGGCGGTTCGTTTCATCCTTGGCCGACCGGCCGGCGACGATACGGTTGTGATCGATGAGGAGTCCGTCATCGATGATCGTCTGAATCTCATGATCGTAAGCGACGACCAGGGCGTGATGGCTCTTCCCCGTTCCGCTGGCGCCAATAAAACCGACAACTTCCATCTGTATCACCTGCCTTATTAGGTTGCGTGAGACAACAAAGCCTGTACCTTTTCGGAATCAACGGTAAAGATACCAAGTTTTTCCGGGAAACGGCCGATGGTTCCATGAAAATCGGAGCCGCCGCTGATGTACCAATGGCGGTCTTGGGCCAGTTTCAAAAATTCTTCGAAACGGCCGCGGTTCTTCGATGATAGACTTCCACGCCGTCGAATCATGGGTCAGGACTTCATCCAGTGTCCGTTTCAACAGTCCCGGATGGCTAAGACGGCGATGCCGCCTACTTTTCGGATGAGGGCCACACATTCATCGATGGTCCGGCGCGTATAGCACGTAGAGCGGACCGCCGTGATAGAGGACTTTATCGAAGACCGTCTTTACATCGGGGAAATACCCCTTTTCGACGAGCATGCGGGCAATATGGGGACGGCCGACGGTGCCGCCTTTATGGACCATGTCTTCGACGACCTTGCGGTCGATTTCATAGCCGTTTTCCAGGCAGCGGTCGACGATTTGCATGGCCCGGTCGAAGCGCCGCTGCTTAAATTCACGGCAGTAGGAAAGCATGGCTTCGTCCGTCGTATCGATGCCATAGCCTAAGATATGGACATCTTCGCCGTCGCATTCAGAGCTTATTTCAATGGCCGGAATGATGCGGACACCAGCAGCAAACTTATGACTTCCGTCATAGGCAGCTACCGTATCGTGGTCCGAAATAGCGATGACGTCGAGTCCGGCATCGACGGCCATCTGGGTTAACTGTTCCGGCGTATAGACACCGTCAGAGCAGGTCGTATGCATATGCAGATCGACTATCACTGTACACCTCCCTGCAGTAAGTGCAGAATCGATTTAATGCCGACGCCGGTGGCGCCGATAAATCCCGTTTCATCGGCCTTTTCCCGAAAAGCAGGACCAGCGATGTCGAGGTGGATCCACGGCGTTCCCTCGTTTACAAACTGCTTTAAGAAGAGACCGGCCGTAATCGCCCCTGCTTCCGGGCCGCCGACGTTCTTCATGTCGGCTACGCTGCTTTTGAGCAGGCTTTCATATTCTTCATCAGACGGCAGCTGCCAAATCTTTTCATGGGCCTCCGTCGCGATTTAAAGAAGCGGTTCATCCATTCCTGGTCGTTGCCGACCATGCCCGTCCGGACCGTTCCCAGTGCCGTCACACAGGCTCCGGTCAAGGTCGCCAGGTCGATGAGGCGCGTCGCCCCTTTTTCCTGGGCATAGGTCAAGGCATCGGCCAAAATCAGCCGCCCTTCGGCATCGGTATTTTTGACTTCAACGGTCTTTCCATTATACATGGTCAAAATATCGTCGACGTGATAGGCCATGCCGGAAGGAATATTTTCCACCAGGGGCAAGACGGCCAGCACATTGACCGGATAGCGCAGGAGCATGAGGGCCCGATGACGCCGACGGCAGCTGCCGCCCCGGCCATATCGTCTTTCATAAATTCCAAGCCCTTATGGCTCTTTAAGGACAGGCCGCCGCTGTCATAGGTGACGCCTTTTCCGACGATGCCCAGCACTTCCCGACTATTGGGGTCGCCCTGGTAGGCAATCGATACCAGTTGGGGCGGATTCATGCTGCCTTTACCGACGGCGACGATACCGCCCATATGCCGTTTTTCCAGCGCCCATTTATTGAGCGATTCGATGAGAATGTGGTCGCCCTTCAGCGTATCGGCTACGATATCGGCAAACTTTCTGGGCGTCAAATCGTTGGACGGCATATTGATCAAATCGCGGGCTTCATAGACGCCTTCATACATCGACGTGTAGCGATAGCACATGGAATTAAATTCCTGCGGCCTCATGCTGTGCGACAGAATATTGATACTGCCGACAGTACGGCTGTGTTTATCGCTTTTATAATGAGTAAATTCATAATTGCGGTACAAGAGCCCGTCGAGAAGGGACGCCATATCCATGTCCAACGTATCGGCCATGATAGCCAGTTCGCGGACGCCTTCTTTCATGGCCGCTGCCATCAGGCGCTGAGCCATACGAAAATCTTCATACGTCGAATACCGGACCGGTTTGCCTTCCAGGCCGATGAGAAAATACGTTTTCGGCTCCCCGTTCGACAGGCAATGAAATACGTGGAGAGACGTAATACTGTAAAAGTTCCGGGTGTTTTTCTACATAGGCCCGGATCAGGACGACGTCATCCTGAGGCAGCTGTCGCAGCTTGAGCAGCCTCTTATCGAGCCGACTGCCAGCGTATCGAGCCGCCTTTGCCATTATAACTAATCATGCACATCGCTCACTTTCACACTTAAGTCACCATATATTAAATCAATAACAGATATTATTTGCCACTATTATTATACAATCGCCTTATTGACAAAATCAAGAATCCGTAAAAACAATAAAAAATAAGTACATGGCGCCATAAATCCATCACGCAGACGATGATCACCATGTACTTAAGATATTGTATATTATAAAGTTGATGTGGCCCTGCCTGATTCAAGGCCTGCTTCTAAAACGACAGCGAATCACCCAGAATCCTGCGCCACCGCGGTTCCTTGGTATAACGGTGAAGGACGCGGCGATTATATTTGGCATAGCGAGCTAAGGCCTGATAGGCCTCGTACTTTTTAGCGCCGTGATGATTGGCAATGCGAAGGCCGACAGACGTCACGGGAATGAGCCACCACGTATGGGTAAAAGCCCCGACGGTAATGCCCAGCACATGGCACACATAGGAAAGCAGCGAGCGACGACCGAATTCTTTCCCTTTCTTGTAATCCGACAGTTCCTTCTGTTTAGCCACAGAGTAGGCGATAATGGCATAGGGAATGATGGATGGCAGGAAACTTTCATGACCCACATCGGCGCCGGCCATGACTGTATCCTGGACGTACTGCGTCAGTTCTTCGTTCGATATGCCACTGTTGATGACGTGTTCTGCCATGTCGCCCATGGTCACTTCGCTATATACTTCCTCCGTCGATACGACATCGATGTAGGGATATCGTTCCAAGGCATGACCGATGTATTCGGCCGATTCCGTCGCCTTGAGCTGCAGCACCTCATCGACATTCCCCTGGCCGTCTCGAATGGCAATATCCCACCCCGGCTCGGTCGCCGACTGAGCCATTTCTGCATGGTAGCCGGGAGGCAGACGTCCGTCGTTTAGATAGTCCGTATACTTGATTTCAAAGAGTTTTCCCTTGACGCCGCTGATAAATCCGCTAAGCTGGTCATCATCCAATTGGTGCACAGCCTCTTTAAAATCCATGGCCGCCGCCTTTTGCGGATAAGCCATTTCATAGGCCTGCTGCACATCTTTTGGCACATGCCAGCCCAGGAAACGGCTCAGGAGACTGCCTGTCGCAAGGCCCAGTGAATCGAGGAATAAAGTCTTTCGCGTTTCACCGGATAATTCCACCCGTTTCAAGGCCTCCTGCACCTTGGCATAGGCTTCCGCCTGCTGTTCAATCTCTGCCAGCAAGGCTTCAAAATCCTTCTTTCGATACAAGACGCCCCGTGTATTTTTTAGTAAATCAACACTGGCTTTCCCGGCCCCGACAGATACACCGGCCACGGTCTTAACGGCCTTTTCGGCCATCTCCATTTTCTTGCCACGATTCCAGCCCTTCGTCATATGCCTCTCCGTCTCAACAATCAACCTCACAAATCAGAAAACGCTGCATCCCCTTCCTTCTACGACCTCAAGGGGCAGGCGCCTTCGCTTCATCGTCGGAATCACTCGTATGGGCCGCAATGACTAGTTTTTTAACGACCTCAAAAATCTCAGCGATCCAGGCTTTCATTTCCGCCGTTGTACTTTCCCGATCATCGATCATTTTTTGAAAATCGTCAAACATAAAGTCGTAGCCGATCTTCCGGCACTCCAGCATACGTTGCCATATTGGAGCTTCTCGTCTTGTGATAACGAGTCTTCACCCCGTCTTCCCATCACAAGATCCCGATACAGTCGTTCATGATCGTCATCAGGGACTCATTCTTTTCAGCCATCCGCGCCCGAGACGCACTCCAGCCCCAATCGCCGGCCAAATAAAAACAGCGGGTAAGCAAGCGCTCTTTGGCCTCGGCATCCCCTTTCAGCATGGCCTGATAATCTTGCAAGAGTTCGGGAAACTGCAAGACAGCAAAGCGACTGCAAACGGTATAACACTTGATAGCCATGGGAATATCGCCTTTCAAGTAAAAGGTGATCCCCATGCACAATAGCCCTTCATAGAACCATACACATCCTCATCGTGCATGGATGTGGCATACAATCGTAACGCCTCGTCAAAAGCACCTTCATACAATTTCTCACTGGCCTGACTGAATAAACCTGCCTCATTATCCAAAATTGCCATCAACGTCACCCTTTCATACTCTTTATACTACGGTAATCAAACATCTTTCAACACCAAAGCCAAGGACTGTCAGGTGTCCCATGCCCGTCTTATGATTGAATATCGAAGCCTGTCCGTCACATTACTATTGATAATTATATAGTTCTATATAGAAATGAATTATCCTGCCTGCGCCAAGACACCCTTTAAGCCCGCTTACAGAATAACGCTACCAGGCCGTGACGACGGACAAATTTTTCTGATACAGCCGTCGTGCCCTGCACCCTTTTTTACGCATCCCAACCGACGTGTCAGCAACCTCCGGAAAAATTCACGAAAAAAAAAGCTTGCAATTATTTTACATTTGGTGTATTATAACAAATGTGCTCACGAGGTCAGCACCGACAACTTAAGACATGGACCATTAGCTCAGCTGGCAGAGCACCTGACTCTTAATCAGGGTGTCCAGGGTTCGATCCCCTGATGGTCCACCATAAAAAAAGCTGATAGCCATCGCATTTGTGCGGTGGCTATTTTTATTTGACCTCCAAAAGTCAGGTGCCTTTGACCCCTTTTTGACCCCCTTAATAAAAATTATTCCCCACCATTCACTACGATGCTATAAGGAATATGAGCTGGATAAGGGTTCAGTTGTAAAATATTATTTTATAACTGAACAAGATATCAATAATTACAAAAAACATTTTTAATCTTGAAGCCACTTTAGCTATCGGTTTCCGTATTCGCGCTCCCCGCAGCACGCAATTTCGCAGATAGGCCAATACAACGTTAAAAGAATACCTGCAAAAAGGCTTTATTTTAGATGATAAACGTTTAAAAAATCCAGATGGCCGACCGGACTACTTCTATGAACTTCTCGCCCACATCCGCGATATTCGGGCCAGTGAAAAGAAAATTTACCAAAACTCCGCGAGTGATTTTCCCCGTCAGAATATTACGACAAAACATATACAGCAACTCAACACGTCTTTGCCGAAACGCAAAATAAGCTGATATATGGTATAATTGGACAGACAGCGGCTGAATTGATCATGAGCCGTGCCGATGCGACTAAGCCTAATATGACAGGAAGTACTTTCGATTTGCGAGGAGTAGTTTATGATAAATTTAACCGCAGATAATCTATGGAATAAGTTTCAATCACTTTCTAAAGAAGACCAATCGGTTATTAATTCTATTTTATGTCGAAAAAAGAAACTATCCGTTGATGAGCTCATTCAGCATATGAAAGATAAAGGAATCACATTTAGCATTGTCAACGAAGACGATGCCAAACATTTTCTCCAAGAACATAATTATTATTTTAAACTTGCTTCATATAGGGGAAATTATGTTAAATATCAACGAGGGACCAACTCAGGAAAATATGAAAATTTAGACTTTGCATATCTTAAAGAATTATCGATTATTGATATGCATTTACGTTATTTAATTTTACAAATGAGCCTTGATATAGAACATCAGATTAAAGTTATGCTGTTACGTGATATTGAGCAAAATTCAGATGAAAACGGCTACACGATTATCAAAGAATTTGATAAAAAATTACCGTTGTCGTCAAAAAAATTTTAAAATCAATCTCAATCAAAGTTATGCGCATGACTTGATTTGAAAAAACATCGTGATAAATTCTTAGTTTTCCTTGTATTGGGTCTCTTTGAACTCGTTGTTTAAAGTTTTTGGGATTGA
>ENA-OQIW01000270-OQIW01000270.1-human-gut-metagenome-genome-assembly--contig:-NODE-270-length-10354-cov-1.110687_pt1 | contig 10354 bp, 10 predicted proteins | sample MGYA00242586_ERZ504751 | MGnify/ENA primary metagenome ERZ504751 (study PRJEB26092, sample SAMD00036349) | human gut metagenome | host: Homo sapiens | study: EMG produced TPA metagenomics assembly of...
CTGAATTGTATTACCGTCAGATATTATTTAAGCATTATGTTTCAAATTAGCTACTTACTCCAAATATATTAAGCAAAAGTAGATTGTTTGCCTTTTTAAGAAGACTGTTCAAATCTGTTTTGATATTGTTTTTTCTTTGATCACAACTTATAAGATGGATTGTGTATAGTTATTTCATCTCGCCAAGCATATTCCTTGTTTTATCCATATAATTACTGAAATGCGCCTTTACCTGTCAAAAATATATTACCGTAAATAATGTACCGTTTTATCCCAAAAGATTTAAAAACAGTTCTTTATTTACTATTTTTGCAGATTTGATACGTGATTTGAGCCGTGATTTTCGAGCATATACGTTAGCCACCGTATCCTTCATGAATAAGCTAATTACTTGTGGTGAGAATCCTAACAAAAATATAGCATAACAGCCTGGTGTCAGAAGTTTTCATGGTCGGAAAATCTTCCTTGAGCTTGTACATGGCATTGTCATGACAAGTGTTTACGATTTTTTCCAATTCTTGCAGTATTTCATTGCTTTCTGCAAAATCTGTAATTATCTGCTTTACTTCATTAAATATGACTGACTGTTGCGATGTTGTATTTTCACGTTCATAGTAGGTCTTTCCAAGTTTATCGACAATGTCAAAGCGTGAAGCAGCCAATCCTCTTAAATAACTTTCCGTAGTCTGCTGTTTTTTCACGCGTTCAGTAAGAGCCTTGTACTCGGAATTGGCTTTCTCTGTCAATAACAAATAATGGTTGGTACGATCACGTTGCATGCGTAAACGTTGGCGGACGATATACCAGGCAATTCCAATAATAAAAAAGGTAGCGGCTGCTATAGCTATTTCCCAGACAGTCCGGTTTTTCATTCTGTATTGGGCGAATTTTGTTCGCTCTTTAAAATAGTCCCGCTCGACCATACCGGCGGAGAATTGCATGTTTGAGCGCATTATTGAATCGTTCAAGTAGATATAGCGATGTACATTGTCCGTTGCTTTTTCAAAATTTTTAGCCTGCGCTTCGATATGGTATGCAGTGTATTGTAGTTCTGCCATGTCGCAAATATCAGTAGTGTGCGCCTTTGCAAGCTCCAGATAATACCGTGCACTGTCTATATGATTCTTCAAAAGACTTACATCTGTCAATGTGTGATATCCATATACCGTATCCTGTCGGGCGGAAAGTTCGATTCGCTGTAACAGGTCATTGGATATATGCCGTTTGGATATCACATATAGTGATGCAAGATTAGTAAGGCTGACTTCTATCAGATTACTGTTATTATGTTCATCGGCCAAGTCAAGAGCCGCCGAATACAGCCTTATTGCTTTTTCTATATCTTTTGAGTGAAAAGTAGCGGCTGCCATGTCAAGGGTTGCCTTTGTCTCCTCCTGGATATCACCCGATTGGCGGAAATTATTTCTGGCTTCGTGGAAATAATGATATGCCCGGCTGTAGTTCATTTGTTTATAATATACTTCACCGATCTGTCTGTATAAAAGCCCTTTGTAATAAGATTCATCGGTATCTGTCAGTTTCTCTTCTATTTTGAGAAAAAGACGTAATGCTCCAGGTTTATCACCTGTGCGTAATTTAATTCTTCCCCAATAATATAGAGTTTTACACTGGTGACGTAAATCTTTGGGGTAATGTTTATAATATTGCCAAGCCTGGCGGATCAATGAATCGTCAGTAACTTTCATTTGTTTTTTTTCCAAAGCTTCGGAATAGAGCAATGCATATCTGGCCTGTTCAGCGGTTGCCTTCTGGTTTGAGTTTTTGTAGTATTGCTAATGCACTATCCGGGTTGTTCTGCATTAGCTTTTCAGCCTCACTAAGGCGAGGGGTCTGTTCCCTGTTATAACAACCTGTAAAATAGAGAATAGCTGATAGTCCAATTATAATTTTATATTTCATATTGCGAATATTAGGAGTAACAAACACATTTCGATGACGGAAAGCTTTTATTAGAAGAAATATAATTATTATTACATTCTTTGTATCTCAACAGAAACCATAAATACTTTTTTTGCATGATTCCCTGCATGATAGTTCTCAATTCCTATATATACCATTTCCAAAAACAGACAATAACCAAAAAGTTATAAAATATGCAGGCTTGGGAGTTTAGTATTCTTCATCTTATTATCAACTTTAATTATGCGCTGCTTTATACCATAATGTATTTTCTTTCAGCACAGTCATAGGATTGTCACTCGGATCGGATGTTGTTATACCGGAAAATGTATTGATAGGAATAATACCTTTGGCCATAGTGTAGAAATTTTTTGTATGGGTTTTATATGGAACAAGATGATTTAGCTGCTCTCTAAATTGGTTTAATAATATAGGATCGTTACAGAGTGAGGTTATATAATCTGCAAAATCATAAAATATTACAGGAGTATAACCATCTAAACGTTGGATTGTTCCCCTCAGGGATTTGTCAAAAGAATATTTACTATTGATACTTTTTATGATGGCTGCCATATTCTCCAGTTCTGAACAGTCCGTTACTGCTAATGTCCCACAAGGCATTATTTCATAGGTTGAATAAAAATTGTAAAATTCTTCACATCCCGATTGATAATCGGGATTCCCCAGTAAATATTCCCCAATAGCGGCATAAGGCATTCCGTATGCCATCATCTCACTGGTAGAACCAATCAAATATTTTGTAACATCCTTTAATTCATAGGCAACCTCTATAGATGACATATAACAGTCATCAAATAGAATATATTCCATTTTCATGCCTGCATTAGCAATACCGGAGGCTAGAGATTTTATATCTGTTTGGTATTCGGCGGTCAGTCCTCCAAAATAACGTGTCAATGGAACACCCTGATATTCCCAATGCATTTTCATGTGAGGTGCGGAACGCACTTTCATCTCATAAACAGGAAGCCATCCCATACCGTGACATCCTATAATCATGGTATAAACAGAAGCCGGAGCAAATGCCTTTACATCATTTAAAATTGCTGTTATCCCATCGATTGTCGTAAAAGGCGGAGACTTATATTTTTTAAGTATTTCACGTTTACATCTCCCGTGAGAAGACACAATTTCAAACATCATGGCCTCCGTACTACCGGTAGAAATAAAAACAATTACTTTCTCATTGTTCAGCCCTTATTTTCGTTATTACATTTTTCCAGGTCAGATATGTTATTATAAAAATAGTTCGTCAAATTTGAGGACCATGGCAAATACATGAATAATGTTTTCCGGTTGGCTTCTATCTTTTGATTTTCCTCCTTCTCGCATGAAGAAAAAAGTAAAATTCCTCCCAATAAAAAGATAATGCTAACCTTTACGTAGATTTTTTTCGTTGTTTTCATCCTGCAAATTGTCCAATAACTCATTATTACTTTTTTATTATAGCCTTCCATTGTAAAATCTCTATTTTATCTTAAATGTGAATTGTAAATAACCATTTCCTGATATTCATAGAATCAAATCCTCTTATAATCTTACAATATTATGACTCATTATCTCACAATATATTGAATATTCTAATAAACAGCATGAATTTAATCGTTTATAACACGAGATGATTTTCTTTTCAATGCCCTATGGCAGTTCTCATTGGAGACACTGCCGAATGGCACTTGTTTCCGTTTCATTCTTGCAAAAAAAGATGAAACGGTTTAACAGGAACAACTGCCTGTTGAAACAATACCGGCACCAATGTCACAACAGGCAGTTTTATGGTTACTTATGGCAGTCCAAACCGATTTTCAAAGCCAAATCGCTCCGGCTTCCACATCCCCTGACTTATAAGTGTAAATTATAAACTCTTCAAGCGCTTCTTTCCATGTAAGATTGAAGGTTCCCATAATTGAATGTATGGCACGATTACTTTTTTCATCAAGCCCGTCTTCTTCCACCCCTTCGGGGTTCGTGTCTTCGTCTACCCCCACAGTCTCTTCACGGCTCCAGAACACCACTACCGGAATGTTTAGGTTGATATCCCATGTACCACGCTGGATCAATATTCCGGAAGGTTTATAGAACGGATCAAAAGTACCTGTTTCCGGATTGCCCTTGGATTTGTAGCCGTGATAAAGACGAATTTTCAGGTCGAATTCCTTACGGTCTTTCAAAAAACGGATAACTCCTTTCAAACCTATCGGGTTACTGTCTCCTGTTATTTCAGCTTCCTTGCTATGTTTGGTCTTGTCCCAGGGGGTAGTGTCCACATAAAGATAATCCACCAATTTCTGCGGTTCATTGTCATCGGCTTCCGGCTGACCGTCAAATGTGGGTTTTACATTTTCAGGCGTGAAGAAATGTTGATGAATATTATCCTGCCCGTTTTCTATAAACTGGCTGTTCATCAAATCTCCTTTGGCGTTATAGTAATAGATGAACATCAAATAAACGGGAGCGGGGTGTATTTCCCATAAGTATAGTAGTCTCCATTTTTCTGCACGTAGAACTTGCTTTGACTGCCTTCGGCAAGCCTCCAACCCTTGCCGGCTTTCAGCTCATAAGTTATTTCCTGAATACGTTTCATGTGCTTGGCCGGAGATTCCGGATTCTGGTGAGGTCCACCGACTTTCTGTATTTCATTCCAGTCTGCATGCAGGTGACATTCCACAAGACGGATAGTCATTTTGGAAGGATCTTCATGCAATTTATTATCTGTCTCATTTTCAGGAATTACAGGATCTTTACTGCATGAATTGAACAACAACGAAAGAGCTGTTCCTATCAAGGAACATCAATGTCGATTTTACTATTATCATTTTGTTTTCATTTTTTATTTATTTGGTTAATAATAATTGTTATAAATCAAAAAACTCCAGTTCACTACACAACGTACATCAGATCCCATGTCATGTGCATAGTAGCGTGAACGGTTAGTGTATTCTTTATATTCTTTGTTCAAGATATTGTCTGCCGCTATCATGAATTGTAGTTTGTATCCGTATTTTACAGGACACTCAAAGCTAGCAGCGAACCCCAAGAGGTGGTATGGCCGGAGGGGTATAGGGAATAAGATCCGTATTCGAGTCAAACCGGGTCTGTTTTGCCACGAATCGATGTCTGATACTCAAACGTAATTTGGAATGCGATTTGGTTTCGTGAAGCCATGAGAGGTCATGGCTGAAACGGGAAGAGGGGATATAAGGAAGGTAATTTCCTGTCGTCTGTTCATTTGCCCGTATAAAAGAAGCAATCAGGTGATAATCCCATGAATTTATGGGCATGAAGTGAAAGTCAAAATCCATTCCGCGAAAGAAAGCCGGGGTCTGTTTGTATTGGAATACAGGGTATACCCCCGAAATAACAGTGATGGTTTCTTTCTTCGGTTCATCATAGATATAGCCGCTTATCCATTGCAGGTAACCGTCCATTCGGGCACTGAATACCTTATTGCTGTAACTGATGGAAGATATCCATTTATAGCTCCTTTCGGAGTGCATGGTAGAATCTCCTTTGACAAACATTCCGGATCCGAGTTCATTTCCGTTGCTATATAATTCATACACGTGAGGAGCTCTCCAGGCCAGCCCGAAATTAGTGGTGAGCTTCCATTGGTCAGAGAAATGATGATGACCTCCCAGACTGTATGATACGTTATTGAACTTTCTTGTCCTCCATAGAGACTTCCTGTCCAGTCATAACCACTGGCACGGGTTTCCTGTCCGTCAAAACGAATACCTGCTTCAATTCCTCCTTTACTGTAATTATACTTCCCGATACCATATATTCCCATCTGTGTCTCCGTATAGTTGGGAATAACGGGAACAATACCTGTTCCTGCCTGACTGTGATTATCAATGAACATAATTTGTCCCCCAACCTCTGTTTGCCATGAATTATAATTCAATTTCCAGCAGAGAGAGTTTTGTAATGAGTTTAAGTGCAGGGAAACAGCTGGAATGTCGGAACCCAGACGCCGGATGCGGTTTTCCTGTCGGTCGTCCTTCTGCCAGGAACTTTGCCAGTAAAGATTTCCTGCGTTCCGCATACTGAACTTCATTTTACCAATGGCTGTCTGATGGGTAACTTTTTGATATGGGTATGCGATACTTCGCGTGAAAGGATCTGTGTACAGGGGACGTCCCAATCGGATACGTTCTGCCAGCAGATCTTCACTTCCCATCTGGGCACTGAACATTACTCCCGTCCGGTTGTAAAAGTGACTGTAGAATCCTTCTATTCTTAAACGTCCACGGTCATAGCCGAGTAAAGCGGAGGTATGATGTTCTCTGGCTCCAGTGTTATTTAGAAGATAGTTTGCGGTGGAACGGTCTCCGGAATTTGAATATGTCCCCTGTACTCGCCAGGCAAGGTCACGGAGAAAAGGGAAAGTGCCTTCCAACTGTCCGGTCAGCACATAACGGTGACCATTACTTCCATAAAGTATGGAAGTCTTTCCTTTCAAGGCCTTCTTCCGGAAGGGTAAGGGAGCCTGTTCCATGACAATAATTCCTCCCAAAGCTTCTGAACCATATCGTACCGCGTCAGAACCTTTTATCACCCGAATGGAAGCGTTTCCGTTCATATCCACTTCAGGAGCATGATCAACTCCCCATTGTTGGCCTGTCTGGCGGGAACCATTGTTTATGATTAATATCCGGTTGCCATACATTCCTTGGATGACAGGTTTGGCAACTGTCGTCCCCGTACTGATGGAACTTACGCCACTGACCTGTTCAAGCAGAGAGGTGAGAGAAGTTCCCAATGCGCGATTGATTGCGAAGGAAGTAAGGTTGTTGCTTACCGTATTCCGAGTCACTCCGGAGCACTCACCGGTAATAATGACTTCTTCCAGAATTTTTATCTCCGGATAAAGATATACTGTTTGAATATTCACCTTTTTGAATGCCTCACTCAAATATATATATTGAGATTTGTAGCCCAAACTCTGTACAAGAACTGTATCCTTGGAATTTGTCTTCCAAGGGATAATGATTCTTCCTCCGGTTGAACTGGCAAGGGGTTGATTCTCCAATAAGATGTAAGCTCCTTCAATCGGACGTCCGGTTTCCTTATCTACAACCAACAGTGTCCTATGTGTATCTGATTGCTGTCGGTATTTCTGTGCATACATCCTTGTAGGAGATATTGCACACAGCCAGACAATGAATAGACACACATATTGGAAATATGCATGAAATGTCATACTTTACGAAAATTGTAATGAAGTTATAAATTGTTTAAGATAACCAAAGGGCACAGCATCCCTCTTTCACATGTCATCTTATAATGCATGCAACCCATGAGAGGGATTGTAATAGTTGGACAGGAGGAGCGCGGAGAGACAATAGGGGAAAAGTAACAGTAATGTCCTTCTCCTTTTGGATAAGATATTCAACGGGGTTCTCTGTCTGAACGCAATTGTACTCAAAGCTCTCGGCTTCGGTAAATGAAGATAAAGTGAACAGGCAGATAGCACATTTATCGGCAGAATCATGATGGGAAGATTGTTGCTCATCATGAGATATACATAAATCTTCTTTGTGAACATGAAAGGCTTTCACAAAGAAGAAAGGCATCATAGTCAGCAACAATAAGCATGCCACTATGGCTCTGTATTTCCGCTTTTTTCTTGCATTATCCATTAGGTTGTAAAGATAGCAGATTGCATAATTGTACGCAATACCTATAAATGATGATTTTACGATCAAGTACGATTAAATATATTGTCCCGATTATTTTGATATGGGAATCAAATAAATCGACACATCGTTACCGGCTGTATGATAACAGGCTATAATAAATCTTCCTATTTTTATTCCTGTTCATATTGGAGGGCCTGTGTAAGATGCCCCCTAAAACCAAAATGATTCTTCTCCCAGAAAATATTCAGTAATGATCTCTTGATAAGTTTTGACCGATGAGCATTATTATTTTAAAATCAAGTACTTCGATTCTCATATAATTGTTTTTAAATTCGTTTAAAATTGAACGGTGTCCAATTGTTACGATAATACTTCAGTTCACGTTGATATTTCGAGGACGCAAAGTACGGCTCATTCCCAAAGCATAAGAGAAAGGATTGATGTCGAAATCGCGTTCAAATGTTCCGGTTACCATATTCTTTCTTTGCGGAAGTGTACCTGGAAAGTTTTGGTTACGCCAATTTCCTTGTACAGATATGCCAGCTTTTATCTTGTCTTCATTCCAATAGAAAGATTTTTTTATATTTATTGGTCGAGAGAGGCTACTACTACCCTCCTGAAGTTAGTAAACGGAATCATTTTTTACTTCCTCTTTTTTTCTTATTGTTGTGCATTAATAAATAAAGCTCTTGCAAGAAAAAAAAGGAATATTTTTGTCTTAGATATCATTGTGAATTTCAATTTAAATATAAACACAATATTGGACCGGATCAATTTGTCACAAATCATTTTATAACGAAGAAGGTATGTGTATGGACATATTAAAAAGAATAGCGTCACTCGTCAATACCAAATCATTAGCACCAATCATTTGAAAAACAATATACAAAAAACGCTTTCCGCCAATCTCCTTTAATTGGGCGGAGTTAAGTTCAAATCTTACATTATCCAAATATATATCCTTTACAGAAGAAAAGAGACCATTCAAGACGTTCTTGCTCCATTTATTCTTTTCCCATTGCAATGAATCATGATCCTTAATTACAAATTCCACATACTGTATCCATCTATCTATAGAATTGGAAAACTTATTTTTCACATCACCATAATTACTATTCTTAAGTTTATTTTTCACAAACTCATGCAAATCCGGTGTTGAGTAGGCTATCAACTCATTCTTCAATTCACTTAAGGGTTTAAAACCGGTGAATATTTTATCAAATTCTGCAAGCAACAAGCCACCATTACCCTTTGCATACATGCTTAAATGTAGTGTAAGCATGTTGCCTGTGTCGCTTTTTTCTTTCAGAGTTGTACTGATTTCCACAGCATACGCACTTTCATCATATGAAAAAATGTGACCATTAAATAGAGATGGATTTTCATATATCCCTCTCATATACTTCTGTTTTATAAAATCTGTATTTACAGTAACCTTTCCTTCATAATATTTATTCTTGTCAAACAGAAGTGATATTCTTTTTTAGACCTACTATTATTGTACCTAAGATAGAAAGAAGCTGATTTTGCTCATATTTATATCTTCAAGAACCGTCTTCTCAAGATCTTCCAGAGTAAAAAGATATTTTTCTCCCCTACATTTATAGAATAAAAGTCCACTAACCGGCCTAAATTCTCAATTGTAAACATGTTCACTTTATGTAATCTGTAAAAGCTATCAAAATCAAGCTTTGCATAATAATCAGCATTTGCTTTCCACTCAGCTTGTGCACCATTAACCATTTGATAATCGTCAGGTTTGCTCACAAAGCCGGTAAAAGTGAATTCATTCTTAAAAGGTGAACCATTTACCGTGCCTGTAACATATAGCACAAATGAGCCTTTTTGATAATCTTTCCTTTTCACTACAGCCTCAGTTATTTTTATCATTTTCCCGTTTATCTGCAGCGTCTCTTTCTGTGCTTCAACAAGTCCTAACGCTAACATTATATCTCTAGACATATCAAATCTAAAATAAGCTGCAACATCCTCTTTAGCCACAGCGGGAACTGATCCGGATTGTTCACTATGAGATTCTTCCTGTTGCCTGGGATGTCGATTCCGGGATTCAATCGGATCATTCTCACCACAAGCAACTAATAACATTATACAGACAAGAAATAATAGGCACCTTTTTATGTTAAAATTTCCTACCTTAAACAAATCACATGTCCTATCACACATAAACATTACTGTCTTTTCAATATATATTGTGCTGCGAGCGCCCGCTATTGTTGAAGATTTCCGTACTGTCAGACAAGACCACTGCGTCGTCGAGAACTTTATAATATGTTTTGGCACCCGATGAAGGAGTAACCAGTTCAATGATGTTTTCGCCTATCATATTATATACACCGCTCTCATTCAAAATACCATTCTCCTCACCCAGATACTCACTCCGCAAATCATAAGTTGCATCACTATTAATTTTCAATGTCGTTTTGATGCCACCACAGTCGGCACAAGGTAATATGCTTCATAGGTGCCATAACAATCTTTGTTTTTGCTATCCACTACTCCGGCAGCACTATTTTCTTGTTGTTTATATTTCTTCCCAGATCCAACACAGCCTGATGTTACTATTATCATGGCTGCTACCAATAAATGCAATTTAATCAATTTCATAATTTAAAATATTTAACATATAATTTGAGGTTAATTATAACTCGCAAGATCATTATATACAAAGACTTATTGTAAATGCATAGCAGTATATAACGAAATTATCTTCGTCTCACTCGCTATGCATTACAATAAAATTAGAAAAAAAA
>ENA-OQIW01000272-OQIW01000272.1-human-gut-metagenome-genome-assembly--contig:-NODE-272-length-10337-cov-2.143976_pt1 | contig 10337 bp, 14 predicted proteins | sample MGYA00242586_ERZ504751 | MGnify/ENA primary metagenome ERZ504751 (study PRJEB26092, sample SAMD00036349) | human gut metagenome | host: Homo sapiens | study: EMG produced TPA metagenomics assembly of...
CGCCGGCCTCTTCGATCCGGAGGAAGGCCCGGCCTACGCCGACACCATCATGGGCATCCTCTCCGCCAACCCCGCTGATCTCGACGACCGATTCCTGCTCGTCGAGCACCGGGATGGCGGCATGGCCGCCATGCAATGGTTCTACGACTACTGTGTGGCCAACAATTATGTCAAGCGTGCCCAGCTCGACCGGAACCCGCGCTTCGACTCGCACGGGCTGACGGTGACCATCAACCTCGCCAAACCCGAATTCAAGAACATGAAGAAGGCGGCGGCCGGCAACGCCGTGGCCGGCGGCTACCCGAAGTGCACGATCTGCCATGAGAACGAGGGCTTCGCCGGAACGTGACCAAGCGCACGCTGCGCACCTTGCCGGTCACGCTCGGCGGCGAGTCATGGTTCTGGCAGTTCTCGCCCTACGGCTACTTCGACCAGCACGGCATCTGCGTGAACACCGACCACACGCCGATGCATGTGGACCGCGACACCTTCGGCCATCTGCTCGACTTCGTGGACCGTTTCCCCGGATACTTCCTCGGATGCAACGCCGCGCTGCCTCGCATCGGCGGCTCGGTGCTCGCCCATGACCATTACCAGGCGGCGGCGAACTGCTGCCGATGCACAAGGCCGCCACTTGGGCCGCCTTCACACTTGCCGACTATCCGGACGCCGTGGTTGAAATCCTTGACTGGCCCGGCACCGCCGTGCGCGTGGTGTCGAAGAGTCGCCAGAGCATCATCGACGTATCCGACATCATCCGCGAGGCATGGGTCGGTTATGACGACGCGGCGAACGGCATCGCCAGCCATGACGCGGATGGCAACCGCCAATCCGCCCTCTCGCCCAGCGCGATCATCACCGAACGCGGCTATGAGATGAGTCTCATCTTCCGCAACAATGCGATCAGCGACGAGTACCCGGAAGGTATTTTCCATGCACACCCCGAATACTGGCCGGTCAAGCAGGAGCCGATCGGACTGATCGAGGCCCAAGGCTTGTTCATTCTGCCCGGACGGCTCGTCGACCAGCTCGGCATTGTCGAAGAGGCGCTCGCCGAAGGCCGCGATTTGCCCGATGAAGTCAGCGAATTCAGTCTCGAATGGGGCGAACTCGCTGAAACGTTGGCCGGAAACCACGACCGCGAGGCCATCCGCCAAGCCGTACACGACGAGCTCGGCAGCGTCTGCTACCGCATCCTCGGCAACACGGCCGTCTTCAAGCAGAAAGCCACCACGCAAACATTCCTCGAAAGCCTTGGTTTTGCCGCTAGGTGAAACAGGTCAAGTGAAGTAAGCTCAATACTGAAGGAAAAACCGAAGGCAAGTCCTTCCAAAGGAGGGAATATGACTACTGTTCTGGTTACGGGCGGTGCTGGATTCATCGCCACCCACACCGACATCGAACTGCTCAACAAGGGCTACGACGTTATTTCCGTAGATAACTACGGCAACTCGTCGCCCGTGGCGCTTGAGCGCGTCGAGCAAATCACCGGCAAGCCGGTCAAGCGTTATGACGGCGACGTGCGCGATGAGGCGCTCATGGAACGCGTCTTCGCTGAAAACAACATCGACTGGGTCATCCACTTCGCCGGTCTCAAGGCCGTGGGCGAGTCCGTGGCCAAGCCGATCGAATACTACGACAACAACCTGTACTCCACGCTTGTGCTGCTCAAGGTGATGAAGAAGCACAACGTCAAGAAGATCATCTTCTCATCCTCCGCCACCGTGTACGGCACGCCGAAGGAACTGCCGATCACCGAGGAGACGCCGACCGGCGGCACCACCAACCCGTACGGCACCTCCAAGCTGTTCCAGGAGCAGATTCTGCGCGACGTGCATGTGGCCGATCCGTCCTGGACCATCGTGCTGCTGCGCTACTTCAACCCGGTCGGCGCGCACGAGTCCGGCCTGCTGGGCGAAGACCCGAAGGGTATTCCGGCGAACCTCACCCCGTACGTGGCCAAGGTCGCGGTCGGCGAGCTCAAGGAAGTCCAGGTCTACGGCGACGACTACGACACGCCCGACGGCACTGGTGTGCGTGACTACATCCACGTGGTCGACCTGGCCAAGGGCCACGTGGCCGTCATTGACCACATCGACAAGGAAGGCGTGTTCGTCTACAACCTGGGTACTGGCCACGGCTACTCCGTGCTTGAGGTTATCAAGGCTTACGAGAAGGCTGCCGGTCATCCGATTCCGTACGCGATCAAGCCGCGTCGCCCCGGTGACATCGCCGCCTGCTACGCCGACGCTTCCAAGGCGGAGAAGGAGCTTGGTGGAAGGCCGAGCTGACCATCGACGACATGGCCGCCTCCTCCCTCAACTGGCAGACCAAGAACCCCAACGGTTTCCGCGACGCGGAGTGATATGAGCAGATGAGCTCCCTCTGATGAGGGAGCTCATTGTCGTTTCATCACACGATGCGCCTATCGGCGGCCCAGCGGGTGAGCTCGGTGCGATTCGAAAGCTGAAGCTTTCGCAGCACCGAGCTCACGTGCGTTTCGACCGTCTTGATCGAAATGAACAGTTCGGCCGCCACCTCTTTATATGTGTAACCACGCGCGATCAGCCGCATGACTCCTGCTCGCGGGCGGACAGCCGGTCCAGCTCCTCATCATGAGCCCGTGCCGCACCATCAGCGCCGCCATCAGACCCCGCCGCCGGCACACCCTGGAAGGTCGAAAGTACAAAACCGGCCAGTTTTGGCGAGAACACGGCATAGCTCATGCACCTGCTTGATGGATGAAATCAAATCAGCGCCGGTAATCGTCTTGGTTACATAGCCCTGGGCGCCGGCGCGAATCACCGACCCCACATCCTGCGGCGCATCCGAAACCGACAATGCCAGAAACACGGTAGTGGGGGAGTAGGGCCGCGATTTGGCGAGGATCTCGCACCGCCGCCACCCTCGCCGCCGGGCACATGCACATCCAGCAACACCACCTGCGGCTTGGTCTGTGCGATCATCGCCACCGAACCGGGCACGTCCGCCGCTTGGCCGACGATATCGAAGGAATCGCGCAACGTGGCGATTACGCCCGCACGGAACATCTCATGGTCATCGACCATGGCCACACGAATCTTCTGTCTCGTTCTCGCTCATCGATGTTCTCCCTGCGCCGCTTTCAGCGCGATCGGCATATGCATTCTGACCTCGGTGCCCCAGCCGGCCCTGGACACTATCTCCACTGTACCGCCGCGCCGTTTGATGCGGCCGATAATCGATTCGCGGATGCCCAGCCGGTCGGGCGGAATGGCGTCCATATCGAAGCCTTCGCCATGGTCGCGCACGAACACTTCAACCATCGTGTCGCTGGCCTCGCAATACAAAGACACCGGCTCGCGCCATGCGTGACCGCATTGACCAACGCCTGACGGGTGGCGTCCAGCAGCGCATCGGTCTGGGCGCTCGGCCGCGCGTCGCCCACGGTGAACCACCTCAATCGGCTTGCCGTGCTCGTCCTCCACCTCGGCGGCGATCTGCTTCAATCCGGCTCCCACCGAACGATCCGATGTGGAACGTTCCTGATACAGCCATTCGCGCAGCTCGCGCTCTTGCTACGCGCCAGGGCGAATACGGTGGTCGGTTCCTCGGAGTTCAGCTGAATCAGCGCCAACGTTTGCAGCACGCCATCATGCAGATGGGCGGTCATGTCCGCGCGCTCCTCTTCGCGCTCCTTCAATGCCTGCTCGTGGGTGAGTCGTTGCAGCATCGCGTTCGCCCACGGCATCACCGCCACCACGATACCGACGATCATCACGAATCCGCTGGCAACAATGCGTCGAGGAGAGGTGCCCCACCCAGGAATGCTGACATTATGCACATACAATGCCCATCCCATGAAAATCAGTGCGATGCCGCCCAACATAGACAACAGCTGCGTGCCTCGCGGACTAAGATTCATCCATGCCAGTGCGATGCCGCCCAACCCTACCAGCAGCGGAAACACAATCTGGACATCCGCACCGGTGCTGGTGAGCAACAGTCCAGTGGCCATCAACGCGAAACCGGCCAATGCCACGACGGCCGGTTTCGGAGCACGTTGGATGGCCTCGGACAATGATTCCGGTGCGGCAGCCGATTCGTCGTCATGAGCGGCAAGTGGCTGATTGCCTCGCGCAAGCGGCGCCTGATCAACGGGCACTGTGCGAGCCGCAGCCGCCACCGGGTCTCCGGCAGGCATGAACACCCACAGGAATACATAAGCGATGATGCCTGCGCCGTAGAGGACGGTCAGTGCGATGAACGCAATCCGAACCCATGCCACGCCGATGCCCAAGTGCAGGGCGATGCCCTTGCACACGCCGGTGAGCCAACGGCCCTGCCGGGGGCGCATCAACGGCATGCGCGCGGGCAGCAATGGTTCGGGAGATGACGTCATACTCCTATTGTGCCGCGCTCAGGGCGTTGCGGCCGGGGTTTTACCCGGTGTTCAGGGAACAATCAGGGTGTTCCCCGAGCGTTGTGGCAGTGGTCGGGCGGTGTAATGGAATCATGAGCAATCCAAACGCGAATCCATATCAGCCACAGCCGCAGCCTGGTCCGCAAAAAAACAAGACATCGCGACGCTTCTTCACTTGGGTGCGATCCAGTGGACTGGTTCGCGGCGACGACCGGTGGATCGGCGGCGTATGCAGCGGCATCGCTTTACGGCTTGGCTGGAGCCCCACATTAGTACGTGCGTTGGTGATTGTATGTACATTGTTCTTCGGTTTTGGCGCAGCTCTGTACGCACTCGGCTGGTTTCTGATGCCGGATGTACGCGATGGGCACATCTTGGCCGAGGACCTCATTGCCGGCCAATGGGACTGGAATTGTCTGGGATGCTTCCTGTTCCTCGCCGTGGCAATCGTGATTCCAGGTGCGGGGTGGGGTTGTATTGCGCTCGCCGCCTTAGCGCTATGGCTGTTGGCCAAAAGCGGCATTCGCCAGCAGGAAGGGTACGGATTCGGGGCATCTGCGCCGCGACCGGTTTCACAGCCTGTGTCATATCCAGCCGCGCAACCAGTACCTCAATCTCCTTTGTATTCAGCTCCGCAACCTTTTCCACAACCTGTTTCACAACCTGTTTCACAAACCGCGCCTAGTGTTTCACAGCCTGTTTCACAGCCTGTTTCACAGCCTGTCTATCAGTCGATGCCCAGCGCTGATGCCGGGTACTGTGCCCGGCGCGATGCCCGGCACAGTACCCAACGGGCCGTTTGCCCCCGACCGTATGAATGCGACGGCCTATGCCCCCACCGAGTCCAAGCGCCGCAAGCCGGCGGGCCCAATCGTGGTCTTGAGCATACTGGGCCTTACCTTCCTCTCCTTTGCCGGTCTGATGGGACTGATTTGGGTAAACGACATGGGCATTATCGGCATTATGCGTCTGGGCACCATCTGGATTGCCGCAGTATGCATAGTGATGGGGCTGGTGGTCATCATTCTCGGATTCAGAGGACGGCGTACCGGTGGTCTGATTCCTCTCGGACTGGTTGCCGGTGGATGCGCGCTCTGCATGACCATCGTTTCAGGCACGTATGGCGTGTACTACCGTGATCTTGGTACCAGCGGCATCAATACTGTTGTTTCACTGAGCCAATCTGTCAGTGCGAGAAACAGCGACGGCATGAACGATGTGCAAAAGGATGGCATCTTCGTTGCCGATGCCAGCGATGCCACGTTTGAAACATTGCAGCAAGGTGTGGCGTTCAGCGGTGAAAACTACAACACCGATCAGGCAATCATTGATTGGTCCGATTGGGACAAGACACATGGACCGCACACGGTGAAGATGCTGGATGGCAAAACTTCCATCAGTAATTGCCCGGTCGGTACCATCACCATAGCCGCAACACAGGCGCAAGTGCATATCGTTCTGCCGGATTCCTGCACTTACGCCTTCGGCACCGCCGACTCCTACTACTCCACTTCGAGTGACGTTGGCGGCAAATACGAGATGGTATACAACAACTACATGGGTCCAAGCTTTGTTTTCTTCGAAGCTGAAAGTGCCACCAATGGGCCTGATCACGAATGGTTGTATAAGGAATCCGCCATGCCGGACAACGGCCCAGAATTAAAAATCAATATTCCCTATGTGGTGGAAGCACGTGTCAACGTGGTGTACGCCTCCGATTGGGAAGGCTCTACGTTCCAGCCGCTTGCCGATATATACGACGGCAACAGTACAAGCAAGAACACAACCGAACAATCGGAATGATCAAGCCGTTGCAACTAGGAGATGGAATCATGACTGATGAAACCAAGGAATTCGCCTCCATCGAGGATGCGACACCGACCACGGCCATACCTTCCGAAACCGACGCGACCACCGCGACCACAACCATGGTGACCGTCGATGACCGAACCGATACCACGGTGCTGCCATCCGCAGCGGATGATGACGAAACGGCTGTGCTGCCCGTCCCCGACAATCATGCGGATGCGTCGGTCTCGGATGTGGATACGCAGGCAACAGCTGCCTCTCCATCGCCCATCGAACCAACCACAGATCGGATTGCCCTGGAAACAGTTGCCGATGCCGTGGAGGGAGATGGTGGGCCGGTTCCATCTGCCGATGATGTGCCGATGTACGCAGCATCTTCAGCACGACCTCCCTATGACGGCAGTCTCAGACCGCCGGCAAACCATGCCAGCCTGGGGGAGCGCCAAGAACGTCCAGAATGCTAAGGATGTCCAGAATGCCAAGAACATCCAGAAACAGAGCACCAGCGCGCCTACTGTGGTATTCGGACTATTAGGCGTGATTATCGGCGTGATCGCGCTGGTTTTCGGGTACATATCTCCGGATCGGATGATTTCGCTGTTCTCGCCGAATCCGCAATTGCTGACGGCTATTATTTGCGCCGTAGTGGGACTGATTCTGGTAATAGTGGCCGTTGTATGGGCCATAGTCGGTGCCGTCAAGAAGAGAAAATAGTGTTACAACCATTGCATTACGGTCCCAGTAGAAGCACATTATGACGGGAGCCGACCGATAAGAGCCGACTGTTCTATGCTGATGGGGGAGGCATAGTAACTATGAAGCGGATTTCGGTGCGGCGGGTAGCGAGCGTCATCGCCACCGCGATGGCGATGACGCTGGTATTCGCCACACTTGGCTGGGCGATGATGCCGCAATGGAACACACGGCCCTACACCAAGCACATCGCTATCGCTTCTGCCGACACCACCATCACCCCTGCCCATGCGAACATTCCCCACGAGGGGCGATATCGTACGCGTGAAACCCGACTATCCATCAAGACCGGCGATGGCGTCACGCTACCCGCCGTACTACGTGAACCGGTCGACGCTCCCGGGCCACGCCCGGCTTGTCTGTTCATTCACGGGTCCGGTACCAGCGGTGCCGAGGATTTCGGCGATATCGCCAACGCCATGGCCTCTGCCGGCATCGTGACCTTGGTGCCGGCCAAGCGCAACGACAACTACACCGTGCTGCATCGCGACTACCCGCGTTTTGCTCGCGAATACGGGCGTTCGCTCGACGTGTTGCGTGGCAGAATCGGCGTGGACCCCGCCAAAACCGGCGTCTACGCCGAATCCGAAGGCACCTGGATCGCCACGATTCTAACCTCGAAACGGCAAGACATTGCCTTTGCCATACTTACATCCGCACCGGTGTTCAATGGACGTGAGCAAATGGCCATGGCTGTCAGCGCCTATACGCATGAGGCCGGCGCACCCAAGCCCGTGGTCAAAGACATGGCCAAATTGATGTCGCTGGACTACGCGCCATTCGATCTGGCCTATGCCGACTTTGATGCCGACCGGTATCTGAAATCCCTCACCATGCCGGTGCTGGTGAACTACGGCACCTACGATACGGCCATGCCCATCGAACAGGGGGCGCAGCGGATCATCGCTACGGCCAACAAGTCCGGCAACGAGAACGTCACCGTACGCTATTTTGCCGGCAACCATCAGATGCGGCTGGTGAGGGCTTATTCACCCGAACCTGCCATTGGCCGAAGGCTATACGCAAGCGCTGGAAATTGGGTGAACGGTGTGACTGCCGGAACCAAAGCCGATGGATGGGCAACGCCTCAAGTCGCCGGTGCAACACCTCACCAGCGCTTCGCCGCGTCGCAACGTACCAGATCCGGTATCGTCGGCTCGCTTGGCGTGCTGGCCGGTCTGATGGTGGCAGGGCCCGTGCTGATCGTGATGGCGGCGATATTAGGTATTGGCTTGACTGTGTTTTCTTGGCTACAGACGTTGCTGGCCGGCGACGTAGTGTGGCGACTGTGCGGGCCGTGCATGCGACGCCGAGTGAGCTGGGGGCCGCCCAGCGGCGCATGGTTGCACGGCATTGCCGGCTTATCTGCCGGTATCGGCACAGCGGTGATGGTGATTACTGGGCTGTTGTACGGTATATGAGCGCCGTAGGCGTATCGGCTGTATTGGTTATGCCTCAACCGCGGCTGTTTGCCGTCGGATGGGTGGTGCTGCGAATAGCGACCATGCTGTTGGTGGTGCTGTTTGCTTGGGAAATGGAACGTGTCTGGTATTGCCGCGCCGATATCGTCGGTGTGCGGCGCGTCATATGCGTGATGGTAGCGCTCGGCACTCTCGCCACACTGATGACACTGGCATTTTGGGGCCTATTCTCGCTGTAATTCTGCCGATGTGCGCTGGTAAATGGGGCCTGGCGGGCAGGCTGCGTTGGTGGTCTGGGTGTGGGGCGATCGGCAGATTGCGTTGGCCTGGGTATGGCCGGCCGACGTACATCAGTCGGGGTGTCCGATACACAGTGAATGGCTGAGTATTACGCTTGGGAGGCTTCGGCCTCCTCTAAGGTGTCGAAACCGCCGAGCTGGACTGTGTGCAACAAGGTTTCCTCAGTGATATTGCGTTGCGGGCTGGCTGCGGCGCGCTCGCCAATCATCGCTTCGTAACGTTCGAAGGTCTGGTCGGAATACGTACCAAGCTCGCCGCGCAGATAGGTTTCGAATGAGGTGGCAGATGGTGTGTCTTCGGTGGTGGTGAGTGCGCGCATCGCCTCGCCGAGCTTGGGGTAGCGCTCGCGGAAATCCTTGGCCCAGGCGACCTGCTGGGCGATGACCTGTTCCTGACGGGCCGCGCGCTCTTCAGAGAGACGCGGAATATACGGCTCTATGTTCTTCGTGAAATTTTCCGGTGCGGTGGAGGCCATCATGCGGCCGTATTTTTCGGTTACGAGGTTGCGGCCCACGTGGTCGGCCGCGTCAAGATCAGCGGCATAGCTGGTGAGTAATGGCCGCTCCCATGTGAGGAACTGGGCCAACCGCATCTGGTGGAACACCGGCCAGTTGCCTTGGCATGCCGCGCGTCCACCCTCATTGTTGGTGCGCTGGAACTGATCCCATTCATGACGCACAATAGCCTCGCGCAGTTCATCATCAGTCAGTTCGTTGGTCATCGACGTTCCTTTCACTGACACCTCCCTCTGATGAGGGAGGTGGCACGGCGAAGCCGTGGCAGAGGGAGCTTGAATCTACAAACTTTTAAGCACCGGATCATCAGAGGCGATGTGTCTTCGACATACGGGCGCTGCCATTCGAGGAAGGTCTCGCCGGACGTGGTCAGGTGTTCGCGTTTGAGTTCCTTGACGATATCCACCGCAATCTGCTCCACAATATCGTTGATTTTCTCGATTGCTGGAGCCGCGCCCTTGCCGCCTTCGCCAAATCCGGCCCCGCCATAGCAGGCTGCCGAACTCAATCGCATCACGGTTTCCAACTGTTCGCCCACGTTCGGCAACAGCGCGAACATCGAGCCAGACAGCTTGCGCAATGCTGCGAACTGCCACTTGTAATACGGCATATAGCCCACCACCATCGCCAATGCCCGGTGACACTGCTGAGCAACTCTTGCAAAGGAGAAATAATCAAAGTCAACGGAGTACGTAACTCATGTGAGATATTCACATAAAAACGGATTTTCATCTGGCTGATTTCTTCCTTTTTTTTCCCTGTCAAGCCGCTCCATACGGATTTCTGTCTGCATACTCTTACGCAACCAGAAGAAACGGAACACAGCAAAAACCAACAAAACGAAAAACAACGCAAAAATCAAAAAGGCCCACCACGTACGATACCAGACCGGAAGGACACGGATGTGAAGAGCCTCTACCTCCCCGCTCCACTTTCCGTCATTATTGGCTGCCTTTAAAAGGAAGGTATAATCTCCTGCCGGCAAGTTGGAGTACGACACCGGACTTATGTCTCCCTGTTTATACCATTCATCATGATACCCCTTCAACTTATAGGCAAACGTATTGTGCTTGCCGGCTATGTAGTTGGAAACGACAAAGGAAAGGGAAAACGAGTTTTGGGAAGATTTCAGGGTTA
>ENA-OQIW01000273-OQIW01000273.1-human-gut-metagenome-genome-assembly--contig:-NODE-273-length-10297-cov-1.369813_pt1 | contig 10297 bp, 18 predicted proteins | sample MGYA00242586_ERZ504751 | MGnify/ENA primary metagenome ERZ504751 (study PRJEB26092, sample SAMD00036349) | human gut metagenome | host: Homo sapiens | study: EMG produced TPA metagenomics assembly of...
GCAGCGCAGAGCATAGCTGCGCCACGTTTTCCGGCCGGTCGAGAATGTTCGCAATATCAATGCCAAATTCCCGATAGCAAGGCACCGTGCCTTTCGGTGTGGACAGGATGACGGCGATGTTCTGTAGAACGCTGGTCACGGTATCCTGTTCTCCAAGGGAAATGGTGGTCAGGTCGTTTGCCGATACCAAGTAGTTGCTCACAAAAATTACCTCATTCTCTCTGGTATTCCAACAAAGAAACGCTTGCGGTAATCCATGTCGGCGTACCGAAAGCGTTTGTGTGCAGGGTCTTAAATTTTGCAGATTTGATAACCCACCGATAGCTGCCGTAGACCACATTGCCGAGAACGAACGGCAGCGTAGTCCCGTTGAGGACACATTCTTTCAGCCGTTCCCGCTCCTTGGCGGGATTCACGCCGAGGTATGCAGCCAGCTCAATGTCAAACGTAATCGTTTGGGCATCGGTGCCTGTAAACTCGGTCAGGGCAGGACCTCCGGTGCGCTGGTGGGTCGTGTATCTGGCCGACACATTCTGCACCATGTTCTTGATGGTCTCGACATGACTATCAAACACGGAAAGCTGATGTCTCCGAGGCAACCAACGATCACGGATAAATCCCTCCCAGAACAAAACCATCAGCATTGAAGCACGGGAGGTACAGGCAGACCACCGTATCATCAACGGCCGGCAACCACCACACCACATGAGACTTGTGCTGATGGTCGGTGGAGTTGTCCGCTCCGATAACCTTTTCCTCTTCATCCCAAATCTGGCGGGAGCATCCATGGTCTTTTTGATTTCAAGGTTGTAGGGGCTGGGGTGGATATACTGGTGATTATGCTCACCGGCTGACTCCGTATAGACAATGGCTTTGTAGTGCTGCATCACCGGGAGCCAGCCGGACGTGATGCCGGTGTCCTCAAACTTACAACGGACAAGGCGCTTTTCTTTATTCACATCGGTGACTTTACCGAGGCGAACATCAACAGCAGTGTTCATCAGTACCCTCCTAAAACATGACGGCCGGAAACCTGCGTGGTGTACCCGCCAGAGCCAGTCACGGTATGTTTGGCCTGCTTCACGATGTACTTTCCATCCCACGGCCCGAAGTCCTTAGCCTCAAACGTCAGACCGGCCACCTTGCCCGGATCACCGGAATAGGTAAAGCCCACCTGACGCTCAAACTTGTTGTGCAGTCGGAGCTTTTTGGCAGCCAGTTCTTTGGCCTCGGCCTTGCTCGTGACAGGGGCATAAACTTCCAGCTGCTGGTTGGTTTTGCTCTTGGCATCGTAGTCCTTGACGTAGGCGATACCCTCAAGGGGCTTGCCGTTCGGCCCAACATAGGACACCCGGCAGGACGCATACTGCGTTCCGGCCTGGCCGAGCGTGTGGCTCCACTTGATATAGCTCTTGTCGTCCTTGGTGACAGTCCATGCAGAATCTTTTCCCTCGTATTCCTTCTGGTCGAAGATGACGATTTTGCCGTCTGTACATTTCAGCGACAGGCCGGCATCATGGCACAGCTGCGACAGGAAGTCGATGTCAGAGCAGCGGTACTGCTCCACACGCTTATACTCCGGGTCTTGCTTTGCAAGAAACTGGGATTGCATACCGTTCTTCTTCGCCATTTCATTGGCGATGCCGGATAACTTGTACTTTTCCCAACCCTTGCTCTGCTTGGTCTGCCGGATCTGGCTGGTATAGGGAAGCCCCGTGGCCTTTATGGTGATAATGTCGGGCGGGCCGGATGCGTTTATGCTGTCCAACTCAAACTCCCCGCAGTCCAGCGCCTCATCCTTCCCGTCAGAGTGCCAGTTACAGGCCGTGATGGTAGCCCGGATTTTCAGGCCGCCTTCACCGCTGCCGGAAGAACTGCCGCCAGATTTACCGGAGATCTCGCTGGCATCGACCCAGCCATAGACCCGGGACGTTCCGTCCGTGTGAATAACATGGTACGGGTGCAGCGCACCCTGTTTGATGATGGTGATCTTGGCCGGGCCAGCCTTTGGTGTTCCGTTTGCCTTTTTGTCGGTAGATGCCTTGTAATGCGGACCACCGAGAAACTGCACCACGTCACCAACCTTGTAGCCATCAGAAGATGCGGCCGACACATCGCCGTCCAGCATCTTCTGGAGCCAGTCGGTCATCCAAACGCCCTCCCGGTCTTGGAGTTTGATCTGCAGGTCGTCACTGGCATCTTCCTCATTATCGGTAAATGTCAGCGACAGCAGGTAGGGCTTGATGCTGCTGGTGATGTCCACACCGTCAAACTCCACCGTACACTCGGCATGGCGGGCGGTATTTTCGTCGCTCATGTGACCACCTTCTTCCACGGGGGCAAGGTGGAGCTGGTTTGTGTCTCGGTATCCGGGAGCGTCAGCACGATTCCGGCCGGGAACACAAAATAGCCAAGTGCTGCGGATTAGCAGCCATCAGGTTGGGAGCATAGGCGCAACTGCCGAGCTGCTTATAGGCCACGCTGTCCCAACGGTCGCCTTGCACAGTCGTATAGGTTTTACTCATGCATACCTCCCTCTGAAATCATCGTCCTCTGCATCTTTCACGATTTCGAGGACAAGTTCTCTCAGGCTGTCATTCTGGGCATTCAGGACGTTTTGCAGCTCGGCAGTATCAGATATACCTGAAATATGGTAAACCGGCGAGAGCGATATAGGAACCGTGCTGCGTGCTGAGGAGGAGCCGCTGCTCTCTGGCAGCTCAGCGCTCATGGGGGTAACGCTTGCGCTCTCCATCTCCCGTCTGGTTTCCGAGGCCGTCAGAACAGATTCACCGCCGTTGAAGTAGACCAGCTCCGGGCCATGCTCACCAACGAGGGCAAAGCCGGGAGCCGCATCTTCCGTACCAACAGCATATCCGGGGATTCCGTGGTTGACATTGTAGCGCTCGTTGGAGCCTGCCAACGCAGTAGAGGCCGCCGAGGCGATTTTGGCATAGGCTTCCTGCACACGGGGCATCATGCTGGATGCGCCATCGATGAAGCCTGAATCGTCGCCTTGGCGCTTTTCGTGGCCTCGTCGCTCATGTCCATTTCCGATACGGTATCGGCTACGGTCTGGGCGATTTCGTCCATAGAATTGCTCATGCCGGTCTTGAGGTCGGCGATAGATTCGCTGGTGGTATCCTGCGCTTCTTTCAGCGCAGCGTAGTTCTCAACCATTTTGGCGAGGTCAGCGTCCGAGGCCGAGGCCATACCGGCAATCGCATTGACGGATTCCTTGCTGCCATCCGCAAAACTGGCGACAATTTCACTCAGACCGTCGATGTCAGCCGCCCGTTCGTTCAGCTTTTCGAGGTTCTGGTTGTAGTTGTCCCAGTAGGTGATCTGGCTTTGCAGTGCATTGTTGATGGATGCAGCGGAGGTCGAAACGACCTTTTCCGCAGAATCCCACAACGCATACTGGCCGCTGATGCTGCCGTAGGTTCATCATAGGCATCCTTGTAGGCTGCAATGATGTCCTGAATCCGAAGCTCTGCATCAGAGATGGCATTCTCCACATTCTGCTGCTGCGCTGCAACATCGTCTGCGCTGTCGGCGGCGGACTGCTGCGAAGCATTCAGGGCATCGACTGCGGCGCTGGCCTCCTGATACTCGGCCTCGGCGGCATTGATAGCCTCCTGATCCTGTTCTACGGCGGCGGTGTAGTTTTCGACCTCCCGCCGGGCAGTAACAAGGTCATCCGAGTACCCCATATACTCAGTGCGCAGTTGCTGCACATCCTCGCTCATGGTGCGCCACGGCAGATCTTCCACCGTGCCGTAGGTGAGCTTGAACTGCTCATCCGTCAGGCCGAGGGTGGTCAGCAGCTTATCGTAGGCAGCAGACATGCCGGCATTGGATTTTTCCACCTTTGCCTGCGCGGTCGCCAGCTTGGTTTCGTTCTCAGCACTCTCAACCAGCACATTGTTGTACTGGTCATAAAGGGTGTTCAGGTATTCCTGCCGGGCCTGTGCTTGGCATCTGCCACATAGGCATCCGTGTGCTGGCGCAGCGCTGCGGTGCCGCCCTTGATGGAATTGGTCTCAAGGTCAATATCATCTGCAAGACTGGGCACCAGAACAGACAGCCGGGCCAGCGTGTCGTGGTATTCGGCATTTCCGTCCGTGTTCCCATTTGTGGCGGCCTCGATGGCCTCCAACTTGCTGATGTACTGGTCCGCAACGCTGGCGGTCGCTGCCATGTTGGACAGGGTGGAATCGTAGCTTGCGCTCGCTTCTTCCATGCTGTCGCCCATGTCACGAGCGGCGCTGGTCAGCTCCTTTACAGGAGGAACGGAATCATCGGAGGATGTTGCTAGAGCAGTTACCACCGTCACCACGCCGGCCGTTGCGACGGCTGCAATGGCGAGAGGTCCAGCCAAGCTGGCAAAGGGTGCCCGTGGAAAAGCGTTGCGGCCATTTGCGCAGCCTTGATGCCTGCTGCAACTGCGGTCAGGACACCGAGCAGGCCACCCAACGTTACCGTTCCGGCGGCGATGCCACGGACAAGGCCGGGATTCTCCTCTACAACGCCCTGCATCCAGCCAAGAACTTCAGCTCCGACGTCGTACAGGCCGGACATTGCCGGGGTCAGGTCTTCACCGATTGCGATTTTCAGGCCATCCGCTGCGGACTGCATCAGAGTCAGGCGGCCGTTCATGTTGTCCAGCATAGTGCCGGCCATCTTGTCGGCAGACCCGGCGCAGTTGTTCAGAGCCGCAGTATAGTCTGAGAAAGACTGCCCACCCTCGGCCGCTGCTTCGCTGCATCCAGCCATGATGGTTTGCAGTTTGGAATACTGGTTTGTGCCAGCTACCGTCTTCGCAAGGTTGGCCTGCTCTTGGTCAGTCAAGTCACCCCAGATGCCAGCCATGCCGGTGAGGATGCTGGACAAGCTCTGCATATTGCCTGTGCATCGTAGATGTTTACGCCATATGCAGCCAGCTTGTCGCCGCACTCCTTCGTGTTGGTAGCAAGTCGGGTGAAGATTGCGTTCAGGGCCGTACCAGCTTCGCCACCCTTGACACCAGCATTGGCCATGGTGGCCAGCACTGCCGTCGTTTCTTCGACCGAGTAGCCGAGGGACGTTGCGGTGGCTGCACACGCCTTGTACGCCTCGCCCAACTGGATAACATTCGTGTTGGAGTGGGCCATGGCATAGGCCATCACATCGACAAAGTGCGAGGTGTCGGAGGCCTTCAGCCAAAGGCCGTCAGGTAGTCGGTGACAATATCGGATGCCTGCGCCAGATCCATGTTGGCAGCAGCAGCCAGATTCAGCACCGGGCTGATGCCGTCCAGCATAGACTGGGTGTCCCAGCCTGCCAAAGCCATGTAGGACAGGGCATCAGCCGATTCACCAGCGGTGAATTTCGTGGTTGCGCCCATTTCCTTGGCCTTGTCGGACAGGGTCGTCAATTCCTCGCCGGTAGCGCCGGAGAGTGCCTCGACATTACTCATGGATGCTTCAAAATCACCTGCGGTGTTGATGCAGTCCATGTAGGCATCCCGGATTTCTCCGAGGGCCTTTGAAATGCCGACCGTGGCCAGCGTGGCCTCGACCGTCTCAAGCGCATCGACCGATTTTTCACCGAATCCCTTTGCGCCCTCTCCGGCCTCGTCCATGGTCTTTTTAAGGTCAACCTGCTGGTCTTTCAGCTTATCGACCTCAGTTTCCAGCCGGACGCTTTCCGCCGTCAGCTGCGTGGTATCCACGCCAGCTTCGTGCAGAGCATTCCCGGTGGCAGCCAAACGCTGCTCATAAGTGTTCAGGGAGGCCGTGGTCTTGTCGATCTGCGCCTGTTTGGAAAGCAGCTTGTTTTCCAGCGCGGAGGAGTAGCCCTCGGTTTCCTGAATCTCTTTCTGGATGTTGTCGTACTGCTGCTGCAAAACAGAAAGCCGCTGACGGGTTGCGTCAACGGCCTGTTGCTGCTTCTGGTACGCCGAAATGTCGGATTGTACTTTGTTCAACAGCTGAATCTTCCCCTGCGTTTCCACAAGGGCAGACTGAGCAGCCTTGAATGTACTGGAAAAGCTGCTGTTCTGTTTGGCGGACAGGTTGAACAGCAGCTCCCACTCTTTACGAGCCACTACTTACCGTCCTTTCTCGCTCTCTGGCGCTCGGCAATGAGATCATTGCTGCTGCGGATCCATTGCCGGAACTGATACAGGGGCATTTCCAGCCAGTAGGGCGCAGGCGTACAGTTGACCTGTGCCATTGCAAGCACCTGTCGCCGCAGCCACACGCCGCCATCACCGGTTACAAGTCCGACCTCAGCAAAAAATTTCTCGCTTTGGTGCGGATGGTGTTGTAGTCCCGGATGCTCATAGCACCAATGACATCAACACCGATAGGCTCGGTACACGCCCGGCAGGCCATGCGGATAAGGTAGCCCGCACTCATCGAGGGATGATAACCGCTGATTCAGAGCCGTAAGCTCTGCCTCGATGGCGATGGAGTCATTGCCGGTCAGCTTGCCCCAGTTGAACGTGAGGGATTCGTAGTGCTTGCCCTCATAGTCAAGGGGCTTCTGGAGCTTGTGAGTGTAGGTATACGGGTCAGCAGCGGCAGCAGCCTTTGCAGCGGCAGCCTGAGCTGCATCAAATTCTTTCGGGTCAATGACGGCGTTCATGCTGGATAGCTCCTTTCACGCTCAAAAAATAGGCCGGGACTGCAAAATGCAGCTCCGGCTGAACGGTATATGCGGATTACTTGCCCAGGGCCGCACGGACACCGGCCAGATAATCCACACCGTTGATGTAGCAGATGAAGTTGAGGGGTCCAGTTCACGCACCTTCTTACCGTTGATGTACGTTGCCCAGTAGCGGACAGCGTACTCACCGGAGCCAGAGGTGGGCGTTGCGGGGGCAATGGCGCCACCCTTGGTCGATTTGGGCACGACCACGAAAATATGCTTTTCCTTCCGTGCCTCGACCGTGCCCGCAACCGGATCCTCATACTGGTTTGCCACACGCAGGTCAATGTTGTGACGGCGCAGCTCCGACAACTGGACGGACTGCGGCGTGGTGGTGCGGAATTCCAGACCAAGGGTCATAGCCTCCAAATGGCCCAGAATGACCGCTTCGACGTTACCACCGACACCAGCGCCCGAAATGCTCTGCGTCAGAAAGGTAACATCAGGCAGGGTAACTTTCGACATAACCCAGATACTCCACGCTGTCCTCATAGACCGCGAAGTTGATAACGCTCTGATCGATTGCCATTGTAGTACCTCCTCTTTAGGACTGGAGTGCGCTGGTCACATAGTCAGCGTCATATTCCAGCACAAAATCAATTTCCTGCGCCGGAGAGGGCGGGGTCATGTAGACGTGCAGATTGATTTTGCCCGCCATCAGGCTGGTCAGCGGGTTCTCGTTTTCCAGCATTTCCACACGGGCACCCAGCAGATAGCCTGCGCCCACCAGACCGTTCAGCCAGATGTTGGCGCTATCCAGAATGGTGTCGATGAGACGACGGTTCATCGGCTTGTCGAGCTTGCTCCAGAACGTCTTGATGAGGGTGTTGGAGACGTAGTCGAACATACGGCTGAGCGGGATGAAGTAGTCCTTCACATCAGTGGACTTGGGGTAGCAGCCAGTGTGGTTGCCCCATGCGGTCCAGCTGCCCATGAAGTTCAGGAACGTGCAGATGCCGGCAGCATCGACACGTTTGCCTGATTGTAGGTCAGGTTGATGGCTGCACCGTCATCATCGCACAGACCGTCGATGTGGACGGTCTTGTTGGAGGGGCTCTCGTAAGGGATGCCGCCATTGTTGGTGTCGGTCTCCGCGAGGCAGCCCGCCATGAGGGTGGAGCCGTGGAACTTCAGATCGCCCAGAGTGCCGTTAGGCCAGCACAGAATGGACTTCTGGTCGTAAGTGCCAGCGTTCTTGGCCTGCACTGCGGCAGTATAGGTCTTTGCGGAAATATCCACCAGAGCCTTGCCAGAGAACATACCGTTGATGGAGTCCGCCTTTGCAGCCAGCGCAGCAGCAACGGTAGCCTCCTTGGAGAAGCCGGGTGCCATAATCAGGTCAGGCACAATGCCGAACATCGTCAGACAAGCCTCGACCTGCTCTACGGCAGCTGCCACAGCCTCTGCCTCGGCGTTTCTGCGAGCAGGCCAGGAAAATGGACCGGCTGGCAGGCGCACAGCTGAAGTGATAGTGCATCACTCGCAGACGGTGTACTTGGCCCAGTCGTCGTCATAGCCCAGCTGCTCCTTTGCTTCATCATAGCTGGTGCAGAGCACCGGGAGGCCAGCGGTCGCAGGGGTACCGGTCGCCTTGGACAGCGGTGCGGTGCCAATGACAAAGGGAATGCCGCAGGTTGCGGTGTTCGGTGTCGCCACGGCGGTGTCGGCGCGGCTGACATTGATACCATGATCTGCCATAGTATGTATTCCTCCTTACTTGGATTTGGCGAGCATCCGTGCAAATGCAAGGACGGCCTCGCCGCGTGCTTTTACCTTTTCAGGCGTGGTGTGCAGCTCGTCCACATTGATGATGAAGTCGGCCACACCGGGATATTTCTCGGTGGCAATCTTCACATCATCACGCTCTACAGCCTCCGCAGCGGCGCAGGGGTAAATCGTGTTTTTCTGGATGTAGCCCAGAATGGACGGGCCGACGTAAATAGAAACGCTGGGCTTGCTCTGTGCAGGCTCGGCGCTCACGGTGTTTTCGGCGGGCTGTTCCGCCGTGGTCTTTTTCACCGCCATAATTCAATGTCCTCCGTTTGCTGCACGGTCGGCAGCTTCCAGTAGGTGATCATTTCTCCGGCATAGTAGGGCTTCGATTCCTCGTCATAAGGAATGCTTTCCAACTTGTGGTCGGGAGAAATATCGAGAGTGAACTGATACCGGGGCTTTCCATCCGCTCCGACAGCGCCCACCTTGCGGACTTTCAGCAGCTCCACCCGGAAACGCTCCATCATGTTCAGGAGCGCAAGGTCGCCCTCCTGTTCATCCGGGTTGTAGCAGCAAAAGATAGAGCGCACAGAAACCACCGTGCGCTCCTCGTTGCCAGGCTGCTGCTCCGTTTCCAGCGGGATGACCCGATGGATGATGTACGGGGCTTTTTTCTTGGCCGAACGGCTGTCGGGCAGCCGCATCAGATAGACTTCCGGGGCGCGGTAGGACTGTTCGGTATCGCCCTGCTGCATAGCCACCGGGAGAATCATGTCGGTCATGATTTTTTTCGTAAACGCTTTCAGCTGCTCAAGCAAAACAACACTGGTCATATCAGACACCCCATCCGTTCAAAATTCGCGTGATTTCATGCTCAATGCGTTTTTCGTACACCTCCGCCATCTTGTCCTCGACCTGATCTGAAACGCTTTCGTTGGTTCCAATCATCTGCGGCGTTGATGGACCATACAGTTCTTTCACAGGGAAGCGGCTGGTGCCGATTCTCTCATAAACACCGATATGGCTTCCCATCTTTGCGCTAAATGCGTGGTCGAGGGCTTTTTTGGTGCTCGTTTTCATAACGCGGGTAACGACACGGCCGGAACGGTCTATGCTCGTATCAAAACGCATCAGCGGAATAACAGAGCCACGGTAGCCAAAACTTACCGTGATTTCGCCATCTGACGAACGGTTGAAATGGTTGACATTCTTTGTGCGGTTGACAAACTCGCTCGCACTAAGCGCATACTGCTCCGTTACGGCTTTCTTGGCCTCCGTTTTTCCTGCATTTGCAGCTCTTGCAAGCGCAGAACCAACAGCCTGTTGCCAGCCGCCTTTGATGCCAGACAGCAGTGCAGACACTCGGTCAATATCCGATTCAACAGTCACTGCAAGAGCGGCCGCCGGGCGTTCTTTGACGTTAAGAGGCTCGTAGGAGATATATTCTTGCCAGCTCATTCGTCAATCGCCTCCAATTCCACCCGCAGCATCCCCATCTCGCAGACAGAGGATGCTACATAGTAGTTTCGGACGAACCCGTCCTCGTCAATGCCCAGCTTGCAGTCCTTCTCCGGCTGCTTTCCGCCGAGGGCTGCAATATTGCAGTGCAGCACCCGGCTGACCCGGTACAGACCCTGCGCATGGTCGCTGATGGCCTGGCGTACTCGCTCCTTTTCAGAGAGGCCTGTCAGAACCAGAGGAACGTCAGGGTATTCCTCTCCATCATAGTAGACCGTGTGCGTTTCGGCGAACTCATCCAGATTCAGAAAGACGCTGTTCAGGTCTTCCTGCACAGCGTCTTTAAAGGCACTCACGCCGTGGGCATCGCAGCTGCCAGTTCAGGACCATCGGTGCACTCGTCACCGGGTACAACGTCCTCGGCGCAGATAGC
>ENA-OQIW01000275-OQIW01000275.1-human-gut-metagenome-genome-assembly--contig:-NODE-275-length-10215-cov-1.448156_pt1 | contig 10215 bp, 14 predicted proteins | sample MGYA00242586_ERZ504751 | MGnify/ENA primary metagenome ERZ504751 (study PRJEB26092, sample SAMD00036349) | human gut metagenome | host: Homo sapiens | study: EMG produced TPA metagenomics assembly of...
GAAACCAGAGCAGATATTGTCATTGAAAATATCAAAGCCTGGGAAGCGGGCAAACCTCAAAACTTGGTATAACTTGATAATAACTTGAATCAAAAAAGCAACCGAACTTACATAACACTGTAAGCATTCGGTTGCTTTTATAATCATCGCCCTAAGGTTAATGACTATTTAGTTTTTCAAGTTTTATTCTCAGCCACAATTAATATTGGTCGTCAATAATTTCGGTGCCCTGCTCTTTGAGTGCGTCTTCCACCCATTGACGGTCCGCATCACCGGTCAAGGCTGCATGCACATTAGCGGCATCTTTAGCTTGTATTTTTTTAGCCCCTGCCAAAATCTCTTCCGCATCCTGCCAAGGCACAACGATAACGCCGTCGCGGTCCATAACGACAATATCCCCCGGATTTACGGAAATGCCGCCGCAAGCGATTGGCGTGTTGATTTCACCGGTGCCATCTTTGTAAGGGCCTGCCGGATTGGTACCGTTTGCGTAAACAGGCATGCTCATAGCCTCTACCGCATCACTGTCGCGAATCGGTCCGTCAATTACGAGGCCCGCAATTTGTTTATAAATCGCATAGCCCAGCATGACTTCACCCATGAGCGCCCGATATTCCGTGCCACCGTCATTGGACACCATAATAACATCGCCGGGCTGCGCCATATTGAGAGCTTTATGAATCATTAAGTTATCGCCGCCACGCGTTTTTACCGTCAAAGCACGGCCTACCGTCACCGGTTGTTTAGGTGAAGATTTCAAAGAAACACGCGGATGCAATGCACTGAGGCGCCCCATACAATCCGCCACATTCGCAGCCGGAATCCCCTGATATTCGTTCAATAGTTCATCACTTACCATCGGTCTTTTTAAATACACTCGATTACCTACTGCCACTAGTATCACTCCATTCTTTTGAAAACATCATCACTTTTTGCTATGACTACCTTATATATCTATAATACTGGATATCCTCTTCTTTTTTACAAAGTAAAAAGAGGTATAATATAGATAAGCACAAATAATTTAGAATTGACTTTACCTCGTTTTTGTGTAAAAATTATTTGAATATATTATCAAAGGAGGCTTACGATGGCAGACGACAGACTTATAGTAGCCCTTGATGTGGCCACCATGGAACAGTTAAAAAACTTGGTGACTACCTTAGGTGACTCCGTATCGTATTACAAAGTGGGCATGGAATTATTTTATGCCGCCGGTGCCGAAACGGTGACGTATTTGCAGGAACAGGGAAAATCCGTATTTCTCGACTTGAAATTGCATGATATTCCAAACACAGTAGCACAGGGGGTAACTTCACTTACTCACTTAGGTGCCAAGCTCATCACCTTGCACAGCCAAGGCGGACCCGTTATGATGGCGGCAGCCGCCAAAGCAGCTACCGAAGCAGCTGAGAAATTACAGGTAGAACGTCCTAAACTCTTGGCCGTAACCGTACTCACCAGTTTTGACGATGATGCTTGGACTGCCATCGGCGGTCAATTACCGATTCGCGATCAGGTAATCCGGTTAGCCAAACTTGCTAAGGAATCCGGCATGGACGCGTCGTAGCCTCCCCGTTGGAAGCCAAGGCCATCCGCGAAGTGTGCGGCGAGGATTTCCTCATCGTAACGCCAGGCATTCGTCCGAGTTTTGCGGCCGCCAACGACCAGAAGCGCATCGCTACGCCAAAGAGTGCGTTAACCGACGGTGCCTCGAAACTCGTAATCGGTCGACCAATTACCAAAGCCGACAATCCGCAGGAAGCGGTTCGTTTAATTGTTGAAGAAATGGAGGCTGTTCACCCATGATGACAGAACAAGAAGTAAAACAATTATTAATTGACACCAAAGCGATTTTAGAAGGCCATTTTCTTTTGACCTCCGGACTTCACAGCCCTATGTATGTTGAAAAATTCAACGTATTGCAACATCCGAAATATACGGAACGTCTTTGCCAAGAATTGGCCGAACGCTTCAAGGCTCAGAATGTTGAACTCGTTATCGGACCTATGACGGGTGGTATCTTGTTGGCTCACGAAGTAGGTAAAGCTTTGGGCACCCGTGCTATTTTCACCGAACGTGAAAAAGGCGTTATGACCTTACGTCGCGGGTTCCGCATTGAACCGGGCACACGCGTACTCATCGTTGAAGATATCGTAACCACCGGCGGTTCCGTTCGCGAAGTTGTAGACGTAGTAAAAGCTTCTCAAGGCGAAATCGTAGGTGTAGGCCTCTTGGTTAACCGTAGCGGCGGTAAAGCGGACTTCGGTATTCCAAACGATAAAGTGCAGGCTTTATTGAACCTGACCGTACCGACCTACCAGCCGGAAGAATGCCCACTTTGTAAAGATCATGTGCCAATGACTGAACGCGGCAGCAAACATATTAAATAATTGATTATAAACTTATAGGACATTTTGAGTTGGTCTTTAGACCGATAGGATTAGTGTTTATCTAGTCTTATCGGTCTTTTATTTTTTGATTTCAAAGGCGTGCGGACAAAAAAAAGCCCTTGCCTGAATTTCAAGCAAGGGCAAGCTACAACTTAAGCGAATATTCTGTTCAAACAACCCTACACGTCATAATTAAACGTAGCAGTCTGTATTACATCATCATTCAAGCTACGGCCAACAACACATTTTTCATGAAGCAAGGTTTCAATTTTACTGCGGTCTTCTTCTTTAACCGCTTGCGGCAAATGGAAGTCAATTTTAATTTCTTTAACTCTAAATTCTTCGGAGCTCACCTCGGTGGCCACTTCGGCATAGGCACCAACGAAATCATAGCCCATTTTACCGCCGATAAGCCCCATAATGGATAGCGCACAAGAAGCAAATGTATCAGCTAACAATTCAACCGGTGAAAACGATTCTTCCAAACCGCCCACATCTTTGCCTACATCAGTAAATACAGTGTGACTCTTTTTAGCGTTTGTTAATTCATTTCTCAAATGTGCCTGCATTACAACTCGTGACATACTGCTACCTCCTTGTGAATAATCTGCCAAGTATCAAATTCAAAAGTTATTATAAAAATAGCTTTCGCTACTTTATAAACCGATCGATAGCTTCATTCAATTTATCAAGGGTTTCCGTATCATTATCTTTTACCGCATCAACGATACAATGCTGAATGTGGTCCTTCATGACAACACGGCTCACACTTTTCACCGCCGAATCAACCGCGGCCAGTTGCACCAACACTTCACTGCAGTCGCGTCCATCCGCCACCATCCGCTTTACCGATTCCAAATGACCGATAATACGTGACAAACGATTCAATACCGCCTTAGTCTGCGTGTGCGAATGCGTATGTCCATGAGTGTTTTCATCTGTATGAGCGTGTTCATGAGAATGTTCATGGCCGTGTATATGTTCATACATCGCCTCATGACTGTGGGCAATGCCTAATTCATGTAATCTATCGTGCTCCGTTTGCGCCACGTAATCACCACCTTGTTTCGTCTGTTATAGATTTATTATAACATATTGCACAAGATGTCTTATTGTAAAATACTATGGTATTGTAAAAACTATGGTATTGCAGTTTTAACTATGGAAATGCAGTTTTAATTATGGCAGTGCAGCTTTAGTATTTACCGTTTAAGTAATGTGCGCGCTTCTGCCAATTGTTTGGTCAACTCGGATTGAGGATTGGTTAAAACAGCTGCCACCGTCCCCGATTCCACAATGCCCCTTCAGCCAATAAATATATGCGTTCACATAAGATTCAGCTACCGTTAAGTCATGGGTAATGACTAAACCGGCGAGCTGATTTTTTTGTTTTAAATCATTTAATACGGCTAATACTTCCGCTTGTGTTTGCCCATCCAAAGCAGATGTCATTTCATCACACAAAAGTAAGGACGGATTATTGGCAATAGCCCGCGCCAAAGTGGCTCGCTGACATTCCCCGCCGCTTAACATATGAGGATAGCGCTTGCTGTATGAACTTGGCAAATTCACAGCGCCCAAGAGGGTAGCCACCTGATCTTCGCAGGCTGAAGCAGAACTTGCGGCCGGTGAAAACCGGGCCCTGTCGCTGCGCCTAAAATAGTGCATTCTTGCGATAAAAACCTGACATTTTGTGCCCCTAAGGATTGCAAAGATTCCGGCTTCACCGGCTTTACCGGCTTATGTTTGATAGCTTCTTCAAGGCTCCATCCGATTGTTTGACGCGGATTAAAAGAACTTTGCGGATCTTGCCAAATCGGCTGGACTATTTGTCCCAACTCAGCAGGCGAATAATTGGCGAGCTCCTTTTCATCATATAAAATCTCACCGTTTAAAGTGGGCTGCCAGCCCAGTAAGCAGCGAAACAAAGTGCTCTTGCCAGCCCCGCTGAGACCAACCAAGGCCACCCATTCACCACGATGAACCGTTAAACTCACATCATGTAATACGGAGTTACTGTCAGCCTCGTAACAGGCTTGGAGATTTTTAATTTCTAAAAGCGGCGCCGCCGCAACGTCTGTTACTGCCACAGCACGATGCGCTTTGTCAGTCGTAGTGATGTCTTCCACGCTAATAGACGCTGAATGATAGCCATCGTTCACAGGAGCCTTCAAATTTGGCAAACGACCGTCCTGCAAATTTGGCAAATGACCGCCCTGCAAACATTGCAGGCGCCCCTCCTTCAATTCATATACGCTGTCACCGATACAGTTTGCCAATTCCTGTTGGTGGGTAACAAACACCAAAGTCAACCCTTCCGATTGCTGCACTTTTTTCAAAAGCTCTACTACTTGCAGTTGACGAACCATGTCTAAGCTCGAAGCCGGCTCATCGGCAATTAGAATATCCGGTTTGGGAAGTAAGGCGAATAATAACGCCACCCGTTGAGCCATACCGCCGGACAATTCAGCGGGATATAAAGATAAGACGTTGAGGTCTAAATCAAGAGCGATGCTCAAGGTTTCAATCCGACTGAGGGCCTCGGCCCAAGCGAGATTAATCGCCTTTGCCACATGACGACATTGCTCTTCAATTGTAAAAAAGGACTAAAAGAGCTTACGGCGCTTTGCGCTACATAAGTGATGCGTCGGCCTCGTAAATCGTGCCAAGCTTGTTCCGATTTAGGCCAAGAAAGGCCGCATAAAGAAGCCGTTTCATACGTAATCCGGGCATTTTTTGGCAATAAACCCAATAATGTCTTCAATATAGTCGTTTTGCCTGCTCCCGAAGGGCCTACAATAACGGTTGCTTCACCGGCCGCTACGGTAAGATTTACATCTTGTAAGACCGGTTGGCCGCCATAGGCAACTTGTAAATTTTTTAATAAAATCATCGGCTCGGTCAACACATCACCCCCTTTCCGTCATCTCTATAGTTGCACCTTTTTACATATCTGCATTTCTTACATGTCTATATTTTTTACATATCTACATCTTTGTTGAGTTCATAATAATCGGTCGGCGACGCTTTAAAGTTAACTACTTTATGCTTCATAACAAGATTCATTTTAAGATGAGCCACATAAATAAACGCCGCATCATCAAGCACGGTCTGTGTCATTGTTTGAAAAATCGCCTGGCGCTGAGCCGGCTCCGTTGTTTGATCCAGTTGTGCCATCAAATCCTGAATTGCAGGATTGTTATAGTCCCCCACATTGTCCACCGCACCGGCCAGGGCATTAGTCTTAAAGTAGTAAGAGCCTTCACCGGTTGGCGCTGTTACAAAGGCCTTTGCAAATACGTCAAAATTCCCTTGTTTTAAACACTGCGATACGCATCGGTAGCATTGACTTCGACTTTAATGCCCACCTGTTTAAGCGTAGCTTGCGCGGCTTCCGCCAAAACCGGCAACTCTTGGCGCGACGTATACGTAAGCAGCGCACGGTCAAGGGCTGACCGTTTTTATCGACATAACCGTCACCGTCCGTATCACGATAGCCGGCATCGGCCAGTATTTTTTTAGCCGCTTCAATATTGAAGTTTGGCGCCGTTACTTTCATATGTCCGAGCGCCGTATTTTCCGGGAACGGACCTACTGCCGCTACTCCATTCCCTTTCAAAAGCACCTTAGCAAACTGTGTTTTGTCGATGCTCATGGCGATGGCTTCACGGACCGCTTTATCCTGCATAGCCGGGCTGTTGAAATTAAAGGCCACTTGATAAACCCGCGAAGTAGGCATCGAGCTGATAGTATAAGCTGAAGCATCCTTAAATAACTCCAAGCTGTTATAAGGTAATCCCTGAGCCGCATCAATATCGCCCTTTTGGAGCGCCATAGTAAGGGTATCGCCTTCCGTGATACGTACCACTTCAACACCATCAAGCTTTGGTTTACCGTCCCAATACGAGTCATTGCGCACAAGGCTTACCGATTTTTCCGTAATATTCGTTGCCTTAAACGGACCTGTTCCCACATATAAACCGTCTTTCGGTTTTTCAGACACATCAATAATAGCACTGTACGGATCCGCCAGATAGGTCAAAAGCACGGTAGCCGGATTAGCCGATTGAATCGTAAGATTTTGACCGTCAGCCACCATCGACTGAATGCCTAAATCCTTAGGCGCCCTGTCATGCACGGCTAGAAGTTCTTCGAAATTAGCCTTCACCGCCTCAGCCGTTAAAGGCTTCCCGTTGGAAAAAGTCACCTTATCCCGAATGTGCAGCTTCACCGTATGCGCATCCACAAACTGCCACGAATCGGCCAACCACGGTTTTACTTCCATGGCATCATTAAAACGCACCAACGTTTCCGCTACACCGTATCGAACGGCGCTCCAGCCTTGATAGGCCTCATGAGGATTTAAACCGGCATTTTCCATAGCCGGTCCATAGGCCGTCGTGCCGTAATGTAACACCTTACCGCCCCCATCGGTATTGCTACTGCCGCAACCACTGATTACCACGGCCATAATGACACAGGCAATGACCGCCATAAGGCGCCTTAAACCTTTTAAATGCGGCTTACCGCATCTGCTCTCATTCATATCCTAAACCTCCAAGCACAAATACCCGATTACCTCACCGTACCGTTTAATAACCAAACTGGAATCTTTCCGCTTGTCAAAAACGATTAAACACACAAACCTTATGTTTCTCAAAAATCTATCATACACCTAAGCCTTATATTTTATCAAAATAATTGCCGCAAGTTTTCACCGACATAGTGAAAATACGCCACCGTCACAACGATAGCGCCACCCGGCGCCAGAAGAAGCCACGGCGCGGTTTGCAATAAGCTCCGATTTAGACTGAGCATACTGCCCCATTCAGCCATAGGCGGCATAGCCCCTAACCCCAAAAAGGACAGCCCGGCCAGTTCCATGAGAATCACACCGATATCGAGCACTGCCGTCACCACCAAAGGGCCCGCAATTTTCGGCATAATGTGATAGTAAAAAATACCCACTTCGTCTGCCCTTGCAAGCTCGCTATCTTGATATACGGTGCTGCTTTGACCTGTAGGGTTAAACTGCGCGCAAGCCGCGCATATTTCGGCCAGGCCACACAAATAAGGGCCAACGCCGCATTGCCCATGCCGCCGCCCAATACGGCGGCAATCGCTAAGGCAAAAACAAGTGACGGCACGGCCAGCGCCACATTAATAAAAAGCGTAATAAGTCGCTCATAAAACCGCCCATATACGCACTCATAATGCCCAACAACGTTCCCATTACGGCAATCGTCACGGTAATAACAAGGGTTAGCCCTACCGTAACCCGTCCTCCGGCCAGAATACGGGCTACCATATCCCGTCCATATTGGTCGGTCCCCAACCAGTGGGAAGCGCCGGGCCCTTGCAATACTTCGCTTAAAACCTGCTCATAAGGGTCAAAAGGCCATAACACCGGCGCCACAACAAACATAAAAATCATCACGCCAAGGCGCCCCATAATAACCACTGTATTTTACCAAATTGCTTAACGCCCTGCTTGCCGTCCAAATTATATTTCATGATCGGGCTCCTTCGCATAATGGCGATTCAGCTTTGTTTGCCAAAAATCCGCGCTCCAATTGAGTAAAATATAAAGGGCTGCCAACCAAAGCACATAGGCCTGTAGCACCGGATAATCCCTGGCCGTAATAGCATCAAAGGCCATTTTGCCGACGCCATCCCACATGAAAATAGTCTCCACAATGGTTACGCCGCCCAACAAGGAACCGCAGGATAAGGACACCAGCGCCACTATTGGCCCGGCGATGGCCCTTAAAATATAACGTGAATAAATCATATACCAACTGAGTCCGCTTGTGCGAAGGCCCGTAATATAGGGTTTACTCAGCTCATCTAAGGCTAGGGCCCGAATTTGTTGAATATATTTGGCACTCATGGACCAAACCAAGGTGATTGTCGGCAGAATAAGCGCCGTTGGTTCATTATGACGGGCAATAACCGGTAACCAGTTTAGTTTTAGGGCTACCACATAAAGCAATAATAAGGCGGTAAAAAATTAAGGCATCGTATTACCGAATAAGGTCAGGCTGCGCACCAATTTATCGCCTATACGGCCCTTTTGGTGTGCCGTCCAAAGGCCTGTCGGCACAGCTATTAACAGAGTAACCCCTACAGCCGCTCCCATGAGAAGAAGCGTAGCCGGCAGTTTTGACCACAGCAAAGAACTGACCGCTTCCCCGGTTACCATAGATTGGCCGAAATCGCCCTGTAAGACGCCCCAAAGCCAGCGGCCATATTGCAACCATATAGGCGCCGTTAAGCCAGTTCAGCCCTTTTTTCAGCTTGTGCCTCTATAGATAAGCTCTGCTGCCTCGAAAAAACTTGATCTACCACATCATCGTTAGTGAGTTGCATCAGGCCGAAGGTAAGGGTCGCTACTACCCACAGCACCCCGATTACCTGCAAAATAGATTGACCGTATTTGATACCTGTGCGCCATGATGAATTGGGGCGATGAAGTGAAGCAAGCCCAGATTGCTTAGTCCTCTTTTTGTCTTCTGACATCACGGCACCTCCTTACATGAATCCTTCTTTTTACTGCGTTAAAATATACTGTCGGTTTTAAAAGCATAGCTAGTGAACTTAGCGGTACCAAAGTACCCATTATTCATCTTCTTCATATTAGTGTACCTACTATTCATCACTTTGAAAAGCCCACCTAGGGGATACTTTTTTCAAAAATAACCCCCACCCCCGCTTATATCTCGCTTGATTTTCCTCTATACTGTTCTATAGAAATATTTTTGCCTATAGTAAAGACCGGCTAAGTTCCGGCCATTATGAAACACGATAAGGATTAATAAACAGGAGTCTGTCATGGATATAACAAAACGAATTGAATCCTACTGGGATAAACGAAGCGATGCCTTTAACGAGCTGCGCCTTCAGGAACTAAAAAGCCCCAATGCCAAAGCGTGGCACGCCTTATTGGCTCAGCATATTCCCTTAGAGCGACCGATTCGCATCCTTGATGTAGGCACAGGCACCGGCTTTTTTACTTTCTTGCTCTGTCATCACGGTCATACTGTAACGGGCATCGATATGTCGCAGCAAATGGTGAATCACGCCCGTCAAAACGCCGCCACCTTTCACAGCACGGCGACCTTTGAAAAAATGGACGCTACTAAACTCAGTTATGAAAACGGTACCTTTGATGCCGTCTTAAGCCGTAATCTCACTTGGACCTTACCGGATCCGAAAGCAGCCTACACCGAATGGCTTCGCGTCCTGAAACCAAAGGGCGTCATCCTCAACTTCGATTCCGACTACGGCAAAACTACCTTTGCCCGCAATGAAGGTCACGTTCATGCCAATGTAGACAGTCAGATTCTCGATGAATGTACGGCCATTAAAAACAGTCTCACCATCAGTCAAGAGACTCGCCCCGCGTGGGACCTAAAAACCTGCAAACAACTGGGGGCTCACGAAGTCAGTCTCGTGCCCGATGTACGCCCCTATGTACAACAAGATATGAGTTTACAATACGAAGAAATTCCCATTTTCATGATGCGCGTTGTAAAATAACAGCAGCTCTCCCGGCGTGGTCTTAACCACAACAAGGAGAGCTGTTTTCATAATTAAAATAACCATGTTACTCGGCTTATAGGACAAAAAGTGTGTGTGGCTTTTTTAGTTAATCCCAATAAATTGGAAATTCCGTGGACATATGGAACTCATTCCAAACAATGGCATCCCCCCATTGCGGTAAGATATTATCAACACGGTTATTCCGCATTATCCTACGGTAAGTAGCAGCGATTGTTTATCTGTAGCATACATTTTAATATTTCAGCAACAGGAAGCGGTC
>ENA-OQIW01000276-OQIW01000276.1-human-gut-metagenome-genome-assembly--contig:-NODE-276-length-10189-cov-1.312960_pt1 | contig 10189 bp, 10 predicted proteins | sample MGYA00242586_ERZ504751 | MGnify/ENA primary metagenome ERZ504751 (study PRJEB26092, sample SAMD00036349) | human gut metagenome | host: Homo sapiens | study: EMG produced TPA metagenomics assembly of...
TAATCCCACTCTGTACGCCACCCAACAGGTCGGTTAATTCGTCTTTAACGATTTTAATAACCGTCTGTACCGGATTCAAGTTCCCGTAGATTTCCTGGCCGATGGCTTTTTCTTTAATGTTATTGATAAAATCTTTAACAACGCCTAAGTTTACGTCCGCTTCAATCATGGCTAAGCGCACTTGACGCAGGGCTTGCTTCAGATCATCTTCTTCAATTTTGCCTTTACCTTTTAGGGATTTCAAAGCCTCTTCCAGTTTTTGGGTTAAATTCTCAAAAGCCATCCTACCCCTCCATCTGTGCAACTAATTGATATAATATATTGGTGGAAGTGCGGAACTCATCCCGGCCCACACTTGCTTTCAATCTGTCTAATTCACTACGCATGGCGCTCATCAAACGTTCTCGCTCTTCATACTGAGCCACCAAGTGCAACTTGCTTTCATACATTTCCAATAATTGTCTGGCCCTTTGCATATTGTCATATACAGCCTGGCGCGATACGCCCATTTCCTCGGCAATCTCCGCCAAAGACATGTCATCTTCATGATGCAGAACCAAACATTGGCGCTGACGCTCCGTCAAAAGAGCGCCATAGAAGTCTAACAGCAAGCTAATCAAAACTCTTTCTTCCATGTCAACTCACTCCTTCACGGTGTCAAGCTAAAAAACTTTACACGTTATTCTAACAGAGTTAATATGCCCTGTCAAGGTTTTTTCCTTAACAAGTGAAATAAACAGAAAAACACCACGATGCTCGCTTCATCGTGGTGCTTTTCTTTCTCGGTAGTGAATATTGAATTTTTATCTCTATTAGCGTACAGTTTGCAGCGCTCGCTAATACGGAGATTAGAAAATCGACTGAAAAACTGCTCGCTTCAGTCCCCCAGCTTCGTTCTCTACAGATAGTATATACCTCCCTCTCCATTAGTAAAATTGCCTCTTTTTATATCTGTTATTACGAAAAGTAATAAAGTCTTTAATTAAGTAGAACCTTAATCTATATTGATAAATGCCGTTGTTTCAGACTTGTTATCTTCTTTTATGTTAACTGAATACAAAAATACAAAGTTAACCAATAATGAAAATCGAGGTTAATTAAGATTAACCTCGATTTACGGAATTCACTTTAACTTGTCTTATTTAATTTTGCTTTTTACTGCGCCTTACTTTGAACCGCCTAAATCAGTGCTACCGATTATCAGTCAAGTTTAGCTCGTTTCAAGCGAAGCGCATTCGTAACAACCGTAACGGAACTGAAAGCCATGGCCGTACCGGCTACGATTGGTGTTAACATACCGATGGCAGCCAATGGAATACCTAGACTGTTAAAAATAAGCGCCCAGAAGAGGTTCTGACGAATATTCGTCATTGTCTTACGGCTTAAGGTTACGGCCTGAACCAAGGTGTTCAAATCATTACGAACAAGTACGATGTCGGCCGCTTCAACGGCAATATCCGTACCGTTACCGATGGCAAAACCGATATCAGCCAAAGTCAAGGCCGGTGCGTCATTGATACCGTCACCAACCATGCCCACAACTTTACCGGATTTACGCAATTCATCAATCTTACCGGCTTTATCCTGAGGCAACACTTCCGCCATAACATGGGTAATCCCCACTTTGTCGGCTATGTATTGAGCGGTACGACGATTATCACCGGTAAGCATCCAAACTTCAATGCCGCGGTTCTGTAATGTCTTAATCACTTCCGGTACTTCCGGACGAACTTCATCTTCTACAGCCCATAAAGCTCTGATTTCACCGCCAACGGCTAAGAGCGATACGGAAGCGCCTCGTTCTTCTTCGGCGAGAACGGCTTTTTCAATCGTTTCATTCATATACTAAGGACTGCATCCAGCGGCTGTGACCTAATTGAACCATCTGATTAGCTACGACAGCTTCAAGACCATGACCGGGCACTTCTTTAAAACCGGTAACATTCGGTAATACACCGTTACCCAATTCAGTAGTACCATACGCTGCCATAGCTTTGGCGATTGGGTGAGTTGTCAAACTTTCGATAGCGGTCATAATACCGGTGTTTACTTTTTCATCACCGGCGAAGTTAACAGTTTTACTTACCATCAAGGTACCTTTAGTGATAGTACCGGTTTTATCCAATACGATGGCATTTAATTTGCCGGCTCGTTCAAGGAATTCGGCACTCTTAATCAAAATACCGTGTTCAGCACCCAAACCGGAGCCTACCATGATAGAGGTTGGGGTCGCTAAACCTAAGGCACAAGGACAGGCGATAACCAATACGGCCGTACCGTGCATGAGAGCTACGCCCCAAGTTGAATCAAAACCGAAATACCATACGAGAGATGTTAATACGGCTAGGGCAATAACGTCGGTACGAAATAAGCAGCAACCACATCGGCTACACGCTGAATGGACGCTTTGGAGGTTTGCGCAGCTTCTACAACTTTAATAATCTGCGACAACATAGTGTCGGAACCGATTTTTTCGGCGCGCATGGTGAAAACACCGGTTTCGTTAACGGTAGCACCGATAACCTTGCTGTCTACGGATTTTTCAACCGGCAAACTTTCCCCGGTCAACATGGATTCGTTAACCGCCGATTGACCTTCAATCACAACACCGTCAACCGGAACTTTTTCACCGGCACGAACTTGAAGAATATCGCCAACCTGAACTTCGGCAGTTGGAATATCTACCCACTGACCGTCACGCTGCACGTGAGAAATACTTGGTGTTAAGCCCATCAATTTTTCAAGCGCTTCGGACGTACGACCTTTGGCTACTTCTTCAAGGACCTTACCTAATAAGATGAAGGTAATGAGCCATGCGGACGTTTCAAAATACATGTCGTGGCTGCCTACATACATATTGTAAATACTAAATAAGTAAGCTACCGAAGTACCTAACGCAACCAATACATCCATGGTCAAGGAACCGCTCTTAATAGCGCTCCAAGCACCTTGGTAGAACACGAGGCCCGGACCGAACTGAGCAACCGTAGCCAATACCAATTCTACCCAATGAGGCAACATAGGCCAGCCGAATAAATGGTTACCCATCATGCTGACCATCATCGGAATAGCCATAACGGCAGCAATAATCATACGATATAATTGAGGTTTGTAATTAACTTTTTCAAGTTTCTGAACCCCTTCTTCAGCGAGGGTAGCACCAAAACCGATACCCGTAATAGCTTTAATTACGTCATCAGGGGTTACCTTGCTGTCATCCGTATAGGTAACACTGCCTTTACGGGTTAAGAGGTTAACCTTTACATCAGCTACGCCATCCATGCGACTGACGACTTTTTCAACACGACCGACACAGGCGGCACAGTGCATGCCGGTGATGTCGAATTCATTACTTTTTTGACTCATATATAACACATCCTTTTAACTCTACTGTATTGCAATTAATTTCGCTAATTCAAACGAATCATAACGCATTGTTTATTTCAATAAATGATACACAACTTAGTGTCAATTAATGAATTTATTACTTATGGAGTGATTTATAAACACCCATCAATTCCGTAATGGCATCATCTTCCTTGCCGCTTTTAATGGCATCCACTACGCATGAGCGAGAATGACTTTCTAACATTAGAAGGCCAACTTGATATAAAGCCGCTCTTACGGCACCTATTTGCTGTAACACTTCTACACAATAACGATGATCGTCAATCATCTTTTCGATGCCTTCTACCTGACCTTTGATACGGCGCAGGCGACGAGTTAATTTCTCTGTTTCCATATCTGTAAGCATCTTACTTCCTCCTTACTCTATCTTAACAACAGCTTAAAACTGCTGTAAAAACGAAAAGCATCGGGGTTTTCATCTCCTTCTCGATACCCCTATGGGGTATCTCATCTGTATATTATGTTATACCTTCACCCCCAAAAGGTCAACAAGGGGGTATTGTGCAATTGTAAAAAATTACGTATCATAAAATACATAAAACACAGTAGCTATACTTAGCTTTATACATGGTCTTTAGGCCATTATTCGCATTTAAAATTTCCGATTTGATAAATACTATCATCCAAAATTAAAAACATTTTTACAGGGGGGTATATATGAAATCCTATATTACGGTTGCCAAAGAGCATCGTATTGAATATATTGTAGAAAAATCCCGCTTTATCGCCACCGCGATTCCCTGCGAAACGGAAGAAGAAGCGCAGGCCGGTATCGCCCGCATCAACAAGGAGTTTTGGGACGCCACGCATAATTGTACGGCTTACGCCTTAGGCTCCGGCCAAGAACAACAACGCTCCTCAGATAATGGTGAACCGTCCGGCACGGCGGGTAAACCGATGCTGGAAGTTTTGAAAAAGACGGGCATCACCAATACCTTAATTGTAGTCACCCGCTATTTCGGCGGTATCAAACTGGGCGCCGGCGGACTCATCAGAGCCTATTCCCACAGTGCGGCGGAAGTCATTCACGATGCACCGAAAACACTCTACGCACCGCGCCAAATTGTAGCCTTACCATCGATTACAGCTATTACGGCGCTATCGAACGGTTTTTACAAGAGCAGGGCTATCACTACGAGTCAGAATTTGCCGAACAGGTACGCCTTTTAATCTATGTGGATCCGGCTGATATAAATACGTTGGCAACTACCATGACTAACCTAACTAACGGTCAACAGACGTGGGAGCCGTTGGAAGAAAAAATGGTAGCCCTCCCCTACAACGATTAATCTGCGATTCGTTTATACCCCATGGGTACTGACAAAACTCTCGTACCATAGTACAATATAAAGTAAACATATAGTAAAGTAGTACGCCCAAAACTACATGTCATGACAATCCGACTAAAACAAAGGGAGGATTCTCATGGACACATCATATTATTACAACTTCATTATCTTGGTACAAACAGGCAATATGACTCAGGCAGCCAACATCTTACACATCACACAACCGGCCCTGAGCAAACAGCTTAAATATTTGGAAGCCGAATTCGGTACGCCCCTCCTGCATATAAAACGCGGTCAACGAGGGGCTAATTTTCGTCTCACCGAAGCAGGTCGCATTTTCTATGAAAAAGCCCAACAATTATGTGCGATTGAAGAGGCGACCTACGAAGATGTAAAACGCTTAAACTCTGCGGTGGAAGGGACACTCCGCATCAGCTCATCCGCCTCGCGCTCAACGGGGCTGATACAGCAATATTTACATGCTTTTCACAAAAATATCCTTCCGTGCACTACGAAATTTACGAAGGTCTCATGAGCGATGTTACGGAATCATTATTAAACGGACGCACCGAAATCGGTCTTTGCAATTCCCAAATGGTGGACACCAGCCGCTTCGATATTCTTTTTACCCAGCCGGAGTCACTCTATGCCGTATTTCGGAATGACGTATTCTGGAGCAGTCAGGAAAAAGACAGCCTCACGTGGGAGGAAATCGCCCGTTGCCCCCTCAGCCTATCCGGCGGATCGGTGCGCATGCTTATGCAAAGTGCGAGTCGCCTCTTTAACAACTTAAACGTTGTCTCTGTAACGACTACCAAGAGCTCCGCCATCGAATGGGCGCAGCTTGGCCGATCGGTCGCCATTATTCCCATGGATTCACAAGAAAAAGTACATGGTCGCAAAATGTCGCGCATTCGGTTACCCGAGTTGTCCACCGGTTTTCACAAGAGCTTTATCGTAGTCAAAGGCCATACGCCTTCTTTGGTAAGCAAGCAATTCTTGGAATTCTACCAAGGAACGATGTAATCGTAGGACTCTATTAAAAGATACTATTTAGGGATAATGTAATTATAGATTTCTATCAAGAGATTATGTAATTGTAAATCCTATAATTCTTGATATTTCTATATTTATAAAATTGAATATTGTATGATTTTGTGATACACTAAGGGTAGTGGTACGATAACCACTCCCTTTTTTGTTTCTATTATTAATACGAAAAGGACAGATAACTATGAAAGAAATTTTAGGATTCCATTTAAATGGTTGCCCTTATTGCAAAAACGCATTCAAAGCCATCGACGAATTAAAAGCTGAAAATCCACAATACAAAGATATTAAAATTAATTGGGTAGAAGATCAGGATGCTCACGAATTATTCAAAACTCATCCGTACGAATACTATCCAAATCTTTGGTTCGACTTGGATAAACAGTATGAAGCTCAACCGGGCGAATCTTACGACGAAACTAAACGCTTAATTAAAGCTGTTTTTGACAAAGCTTTATAATTCTAAAAAGCAACTAACAGCATAACGCAAGCAACCTAAAGAGTTCATCGGGTCATATGACCTAATGAACTCTTTTTTATACCCCTATAGAGTATCTTAACGTATTATATTTTCCGGATTATATTTTCTCTGCTATATATCACCAGTTCGTTTTCGCAATTCATCTTTGCTCAGATATTATGCAATTTCCTTTTTCAACTGATAAATCAAAAGCAACATGATGAACCATACCGGCGTTACAAAGAGTGCAACTCTCGTGGCCGGATTAAAGGCCAAGGTAACAATAACGAAGGCAAAGAACGCCAATACCAAGTAGTTCAAGAATGGGAATAACGGCATTTTAAATACGCTTTTCGCCGCCAAATCAGGACGCTTGCGAATAAACTTCATGTGACAAATAGTGATAATCCCCCAAATATAGAGGAAACAGAACGTGGACACACTGGAAATAATAACGAATACCCCTTCCGCCACCACATATTGCAAGGCCACAACGAGGCAAATTACGAGTACCGATAAAAACAAAGCGTTAGCCGGCACCTGTTTACTCGTCAAAATTTCAAGAATCCCCGGTGCATGATTGCGTTTGGCCAACGAATAGAGCAAGCGACTCGTACTGAACACGCCACTATTGCAGGCCGATGCTGCCGATGTGAGTACTACAAAGTTAACCATGGATGCAGCCCCGACGATACCGACGGCCAGGAAAACCTCAACAAACGGGCTGCAATCGGATTTACGGAATCCCACGGGAAATACTCATAATAACACCGAGCGCACCTACATAGAATAAAATGATGCGCACCGGAATGCTGTTAATAGATTTCGGAATAACCTTCTCCGGATTTTCCGTTTCACCGGCCGTTAGACCTACGAGCTCAATACCGGCAAAGGCAAACACAACCATTTGGAAGGATTGGATAAACCCGTCCATCCCTTTCGGAAACCAGCCTCCGTGACTCCATAAATTACTGAAGCTGGCAACACCGGCTGAAGTAGGCTGACCCGTAAGAATAAAATACAGCCCCAGCACAATCAGCGCTATAATAGCTACTACTTTAATACAGGCAAACCAGAACTCCATTTCACCGAATAATTTTACCGTCACAAGATTCATAAGCAGTAAAATAATCAGCGTTACGAGACTTGGTATCCATGCTTCAATGGACGGAAACCAATACTTAACGTAAATCCCTACGGCCGTAATATCGGCCATGGCTACGGAGATCCAACAGAACCAATACGTCCAACCGGTAACAAAGGCGGTTTTTTCACCCATATAGTCTTGCACGAATTCAATAAAAGTATGATACTCCGTGTTTGATAAGAGTAACTCTCCAAGGGCTCGCATCATCAAAAAACAAATGATACCGGTAATGATGTAGGCAAATAAAATAGCCGGCCCCGTCAAGGCTATGGAATGACCCGATCCTAAAAACAGGCCCGTCCCGATAGCACCTCCGATGGCAATTAACTGCACATGGCGGTTCTTAAGCCCCCTATTGAGGGTTTGCTCTTTCTCCAAGTGACTCACTCCTCTACCTATAAATTTTATATTTTCATATTATATCAATAAAAAACTTTCATTTCTATAGAGAATTATGAAAAATACAATATACATGAAGTTTGTGATGCCACTGCAGTATATCTAATATTGTCAGGTCTTTCAAAAAATTCATCAAATGCTAGCCAAACTATTGAATATACAAAAATAAGAGTAGCTATACATAACCCTAATATAGATACTATTATTAAAAAAGTTTTCCTCATGCTTACCTCCTAATAAATTATAGTATCTATTTGTATCCCATAAAGATTCCGGTTCATATTACTATTTAAGACCACATTATTCTAACAAACATCGATTATATTCTAATATATCAGCAGTATAAGTATCTTCCGGATTCCAATTACCGATTAGCCTATCCAGCTCATTATATTTTTTTAAGTAAGAATTTAAATCGGAATAATTGTAAAGAACTATGCATGGCGCTAAACAATCAGTTACACATTCTAATATTATTTGTTTATTATTCTCAAGAAAAAGTACAATCATATTATCCCATTCTCTTTTCCAATAATTATCTTGATTTCTATATTTGAAGTGCTCTCTATTCCAAATAACACGATCAATTCTAACTTCCATTTCTATACATTTTAAAGCTAATTCTTTTTTTCTAGAAACGGTATTCGGAAAAAAAGTTTTTACATATTCTTTTACATTATCAATATCACTAATATTATCAACTCTTAATCGTTGAAAATCCTCACCGTCGGCTCTCCAACTTTCCTCTGCTCCTATAATAATTATATTTTTATCACATTCTAAAAATAAAGATCTTGCAAAAACTCTGTCATCATTTATCATCTTTACATAATCAAAATAATAGATTCTATCTAAAATTTTCTTATTAAGGAACCTTAACCTTAATATCTCATCAGGCGTTAGTATATCTTTAAATGTAAATATCAATTCAAAATACTCCTTTTATCTAATAAAGTGAATTTTTTGAGATAAAAAAGATGTTGTATTTATATCTTTTACAAGACTAGAATCGAAATGACTAATTGGTCTAAATATCATAAAGCCGCTATTTTTTAATTTACAATCCATCCTAATTTTTCATATTTCCCACAAGCGTATCCTCGTTAAGCTCAAAATCCTCTATTTTCCATGATTTCCCAAATATTAGAACAGCATATACAAAAAGATTGGTAATGGGAATTACATAAAGGGAATCCAAAACGCACTACAGTAACAATCGTGTAGCCGTCGTGTAAATAAGCTAACCGAGGGAATAAAAAAAATTATGTGTAACCATTCACAAACTGTTACGAAAGTATTAGTATTTGCATACTGTCCACCATACCACACTGCAGATACAAACCACTGAATTGCTATTATAAAGCCACCAAATCCACCTAATTCCTCAGCAGAAGTGCGGCCACTAAAAATCAACGATTTTTTTAAAAATAGTAATCCACTTTGAATGAATTTTAAAGGACTTATATAAATAACCGTTTTCCATTCATTGAATCGCCACCTAAAAAATATAACTCCTTGCTTAGGAAAGTCTCCAAATCGATTGAACTTTTTATTATCTGGTATAAAAATAGCTACTAAAACTAAACAACTCATCCAATCCACGTATTGAGGTAGGTCAAGAATTGTTTCTTTCGTGCTGGACAGATCAATAAAAGGAATGATTGATATCAAAGGTCATAGTATATCCCATCTCATAGGTTCCCCAGATACAGCCACTTAAAATTAGCAAGACTATAGATTTAGGTATACCCCAATCTTGTAATCTTCTACCTAACAGTAGAGGCTGAAAAAATACACGAACTATCATATGTATAATATATATACAATAAATACTGTCACTCTAGCTAATATTTCAAAATATGTAAAGGGAATAAAAAAATAATACTCGATGGTAATAACAGAAAAGAAAAAAATAACTAAAATCTATAAGTATCCTTATTAATTCGTTGTCCTAATAAAGGTCGCCTAAGCCCTGACCAAAATACTTTAAAATTATAGACAAATAATTTCCACTCATTGCCCCAGTCTATAGGTTGGTAATTTATCATATTAAACCTTCGCTCTTTCATAATATTTTTTCAGTTTTCCCTGAATTAGTACCTACCAATAATTGTATATCTTTAGCCGCTAGCAATAAAACTATATCGCCCGTAAATTACAACCACCGTCTAATGCAATAGCCCACATAATTAAGCCAATAATTGTACTAATAATTTCTGCATCAATATCTTCCCAATGATATACCAGTAATGATATCGTACCAACTGAAAAAACACCATAAATGCAGCGAGCTAGCCATCGTTTCCACATAAAAGTTATATATTCCTTCGGGTACATTTCTCTATTTGGAGGTTCTTGATGTATATCCATAGCCCGACGAACAAATTCAATATACTGTCTCCATCTTGGCAACTCTATAAGTCCATATTGTCTATT
>ENA-OQIW01000277-OQIW01000277.1-human-gut-metagenome-genome-assembly--contig:-NODE-277-length-10178-cov-2.033927_pt1 | contig 10178 bp, 19 predicted proteins | sample MGYA00242586_ERZ504751 | MGnify/ENA primary metagenome ERZ504751 (study PRJEB26092, sample SAMD00036349) | human gut metagenome | host: Homo sapiens | study: EMG produced TPA metagenomics assembly of...
TCAGCTTCGTTACCGTGATTTTCACTCGTGACATTCCTCCTTCGGTCAGAAACGAGGTGCAGGACCACGGAGGCCAGCCAGCACAAAGATGATGATGTACACCCGAAGCCTCGCTCATCAGCGTCCAGATGCCCATGACACCCAGCGGGATCACGAGCTGCCACGAGGTAACAGTGAGCACGTCAATGAGAAAGCCGATGTTCTCACCGAACACCAGATACTCCGAATAGAGGTAGGTGGACAGCGAGGACAGCGCAATGATGGTGATCAGGATAGCCTTGAGCGTGTTCAGCAGTGGGCTGAAATTGACCCATGTGAGCAGCGCAGCCAGCACCATGTAGACACCGAACATCACGCCAGCCAGCACAAAGGACTTTTTCATGTTGCCGTGCTGGGTGCCATCTTCATTTTTGTCGTTGTAGGAGAGCAGCGAGTAGTAGTACGGATAAGTGAACGGGCCGGGCAGCAGCAAGAAGCCTTTGTAGAGGCCCGTCTGGATACCGGCAGCAGTCAGGCCGGGGTCGATGTTGACGAATGCACCGTGGGTGTATACCAGCGCGGCAATGACAACGACTGCCAGCAGACCGTAAACAACCACCCATGAAAAGCCATCAGACAGGACGTTCCGAATCATGCCCTCTTTCAGAAGCATAAACAGGAACACAAGGCAGGTGCCGTAGACAATCAATGTGCCTCCGGTGGTGCCGATCGGCGTGTCGCCGAAGATCTCATAGATGCCGGACATCTGCGTCCATGTCTGGAACACGGTCAAAAAGCCGATGAAGTAGAACATCACCTTGCTCTGCATGATGCGCCGGACGGTCGGGATGTACTCCGCAAACAGACCGAAGAAGATACAGGCCAGCGAGTTGAAAACCGCCCAGATGATAGCCGCAGCAGCGCCGTTGTTGATGGCCAGCGTGCGGAAGTTCATCAGGGAGCCGACTCCTGCCCATGATGCAACGATGGAACAGGCGTAGAAAATGGTGGGGTTTGCCTTGAATTTTGCTTGATTTTCTGATACATGGAAAATCTCCTTCTTTGTGACTGGGCACGGCGAAATGCCCAGCTGCAGCACCTCGGCTTTTCGGGGTGCTACGGTGATGCCGCACGCAAAGGAGCAACGTGCGGCCCGGAATCCTCCTTTCAGGCAATAAAATAGCGGCACCCACCGGGAATGGTGAGCACCGCTTGGCTTGATTTGAATTTTGCATCCTAATCATATCACTCGGAGCGTCCGTTGTCATCTGAATCCATCGGTAATCTTCGGCATCCATCCGAAACCATCCGACAACGTCCGACAGCGAGTGAAACCATCCCCTTGATTCTCAACGATTTCCACTTTGAATTCAACTTTTCAGGGGGTAAAAGTTAAATTCATTTCAATTTTGAGCTGATTTTGTGTGGATTTCTGATTTGAATTTCAGTTTTGGGGCAAAAATAAAAAGCCCCGCAAATGCAGGCTTATCGGTCAGTTTTTGTTGAGGTAGTTGTATGCCATCCGGCTGACCCCATCTTCGGTATATCCTTTTCCCAGAACTCCGGCAACTTCGGCCCATGAGTAGCAGCGGATAAACCGCAGTCTGAAAACCAGATACATCCGAGCATCCACAATGCTCTTGCAGTAGGCCTCGACTTTGGGCTTTTCCTGCGCTGCCAGCTCTTCCAGCCAGCGGATGCGCTCGTCCATGTCGGCCAACTCTACAGCCAGATCTCCGACTTTATCCCGGACACCCGGCGTGTGGGGCATCCCGGTCAGTTGTGGGGAGGCGGGAGTGATTCTTTGTCGCAGTCGCTCCAAGGCTTCACGGTCTTTTCCGAGGGTCATTTGGATGTCATAGTACTTGGACAATTCATGTAATGTCACAACCTACCTCCGTCATAATTCAGCTACCGTCTTGCGGCGGCGCCTCTATTATTTTATCACATTTCGCTGTCGGAAGGTAGACCGGAAGTCCACAAATTATGTGGTCTGCACCAATTTTGCACAGGCCGGGCACAGTATAGGTCTGGCCCTGGGCATCGGTGCGCTGGATGGCCGGGTTAAGGGTATGTAGTTCTCGCAAGACAGACAGCTCATTCGTCCACCCTCTCGATTTTCGGGAACGGTTCGTGCCCCAGTGGAACGGGATCAAATGACCTGTTTGTTGTGCCCGGTGCCTCACGTTTATTTTCTGGGGCATCTAACCACTGCTGATGCTCGATAGCGTGTACAAGGTCGATGCACGTTCCCCATGAATCGTGTTGCCGCTCCCGGTGTCCAAACGGTGGGTAGGCAAGTTTATAGGCAGCCTCAAACATCGTTTCGATGCAATGCTTCCGTTCGTTATAGACGCGGATGTCGTATGGTTTCTCATAGAGTTGCTTTTTGTCCTCTCCATCAAAGACCAAATCCTCTGTCAAGGGTTCAAACTGCCCCATGCGCAGCCTCATATACTCGTCCACAGCCACGCTGATGATACGCAACTGTTCTTCCGAGATTTCAACGCAGTACTTCATTTTTTCTCTCCCTCATCGCCATCATGATAGCTAACGCCGAATAATGCCGGAATCAAAAAGAACCAAAGCGCCCTCAGATTTCCGGTGACGTGGATTGCGGTTGACACCGCCAACCCCACTGAAATCCACTCCGCTGCATAGATAAGCGCAACCCATTTCATTCCGGCACCTCCTGTTTGCCGTTGCCAAAACTCCGGGCAAATACCGCCCGTTGGATAAAGTCCACATCCTCTGCAATAGACCGTACCGATGAATTATCAGAGCGGATTTCAAAGGAACGGAGAATGAAGTGCTTCAAAGTGTCCAGACTGTAACCTGCGATTGACTTCCCGAAGAATGCGGTAAGGATTTCAATAATGGTTTCCTCATGCCGAGCGAACTCGCATCCATAGACTTTGTGTTCAGGAATAAAGGACACCCAGTAGGTAAACCGAGACTTATCGTGACCGGCTTTCAGGTCAAGGCAGCGGGTTTCGGTTTGCAAGTAGCGGACTGCCCGGTCGGTTATCCGATTCAGCTCCTTTTCCCCAATGGTGCAGCCATCCGGGAAAAGTTCTTCCATGAACTGAAGAAAAAGCTGTTCGCCATTGGCACAATCGAACACGTCATGCCATGTGGCAACCCATTCGGTCCAATTGCTTCTCTTTTTTCAAAGAGAATTGTGCAGGCCAGTCTGACAAAGTTGGCCGGAGATTCAACCATGAAATGCAGTTGTTCCATTGTCATATTCAGCCTCCATACACGCTTTCTTGCAAGCCTCACACTTTTTGTACGGCTGTTCAAGCCAGCAGTCGAACAGTAAACACTTCGGTTTTCTGTACTCCGGTGGAGCCTTGCGTCCGTGGGTTTGAGTACGAAACGTATGGTACTTGCACACCTCTTTGCCCCAAAAATCTCCGCCGAATTCGCAACTTTCACGACCCGGCGAAACCTCATGCTTAACTGTGATGGTTTTCATTTTTTCACCTCCGGCGGCTCCAGCAGCGGTGCCCACAGCTTCACATGCCCGTAGTGGCCATCCTCTGCACGGTGGCCATCCTCAATGTGCCACGTCCCGTTTTCGACCCAGCCTTTCATGGTGTGGCCGCTCTCGCAGCACACCCATACGATGTCGCTTATCACGGCGCAGTGCTTTTCGCCGGCGCATTCCCAGCTTTCTTCATGGGCGATTGGCGGGTTCTTGGCATCATGCCATGACATCTGGCGCACAAAGTCAACGACCATCTGGCTGGCCTCGTGCAGGGCTTTGGCAGCAGCGTCTTTGCCTTTGAAGCCGTTGTAATATTCAATCTCGGCCAGAGCGTCCAAATCCGTTGTCGGGTCGATGAGGCGGCAGGCTTCCTCAAGGGTCATTCGATGTACCTCCGCTTGTCCTTGTCCCAGTGCAACGTGATGGGATTGCCGCACTTGCAGGGGATGGTGATTTCCAAATCCTCGATGTTGGTCTGGCCTTTGGCGTGCAGCCCGCAGCACCCACACTCAAACTCATAGTGGGCAAGCCCACGTTCAAGCGAGATCGTGGTCCCGCAGCGGCAGCCGATGGACATCTGCGAAACGTGGAGGTATGTACCGAACTCCTTACCGCAGCAGGGGCAGCGCAGCCGCAGCAGCCCCCGTGCGCCGACTTCCGGCGGGCGGTTATTCCTGTTCTTCCTCATGGGAGGCTCCTTTCTGTGTCTGGAAATGAATCACTTCACGGAAAAGCAATTCGTTTTTCTGCTCTGATTCGGCCATGAAGTTGATATACTCCCGGAACAGAGCACGGTCGTGCTGCTGGCGGCTGGTTTCGCCCAGCAGCGCCCCGATGGACACGCCAACGGCCAGCAGCGCAATGTTGATGAAAAACTGGTCAGGCATCGGTATCACCCAGCACTTTCTCGATGAGGTCAAAGACCATTTCCCGGTCTTCGGTGCTCAGAAAGTCGGCAGCCACAATTTCAAATTTGAGGCGGTCTGCATATTCTTTTAAGTCGTCCATGGGTTACTCCTTTCCCAGTGCGGCGAGGATCTCGTTGCCCTTGTCCAGCAGTTCATCCCGCCGCTTTTTCTGCTCAGCCTCCAGCTTTCCATTTCAGCCTGATACTTTTTCAGCGTTCCCGGCCGGAAATGCTTAGTCTGGCCCAGCTTGATTTTTGCGGCGATGGCCTTATGCCTCTGGATGGTCTGGCGCAGCTCGGTGTCCGTGGTCAGAATCTGGTAGCGATGGTGGCAGCCAGGGCAGGTGAAATACTGCACCATGTAGTCGCCGCTCCATGTGGCGCGGATGCCGGCGGTCTGGATGCTGAACGGCGTACCGCAGCGGTCACACTTTACAAGGTCGGTCATTCGCCATACTCCTTTCTGCACAGCTGGACCGCATTGCAGTGGTCATCACAGGTCTTGCAGCACTTGTCGCATCCGGGATGCGTCGCCTTGCAACGTTCGCAGGGCACATCTGCCTTTTTAGGGGCATTGGTGGAAAAGATGGCATGGGTTCCGTTCTGCAACGCCTTTTCTTCGTCAGACATTTCATAGCCCAAAGCTACCAGCAGAGTGTAAATAGCGTCGAGACTGCCGTTTTCCTCCCAGCCGTACCCACCGCTCTGGCAGTCGGGTTGCCAGACCCAGCCCCAGTATCCGTTGCTGCCATCGTCAGCAGCCGAATAGGCCAAGGAGAGCAGTGCCTTTTCCGGCTGGTCGTTGAACACCGAAGTGCTTTCCAGATAATCAAGCAGGTCAACGCTGTCCGTTTCCAGGGGAGCAATGCCCAGCAGCTTGATTGTCAACTCGCCATCGTAATTTGAATCGAACGCATCCACAGCAAAGCGGACGATTTCACCCAGATGCTTTTTGCACTCTGCCGTGGAAAGCTGCGTCACAAAGTCCCGGCGCAGTTCAAACATATAGTTTGTGAGGGCGGCAAGTTGGTCCTTATAGAACCGTTCCTGCTGCCGCTTTTCCTCTCGCTTAGCCGTTTCCGCATTCTCTTTTCCCAAATCACGCTCTTTGTAGAGGTCAATCTGGTTTTGGCTGACCTTGTAGCAGTACGCTACGCTATCGGCATCGTCCGGCACTTCAACGTCCTTGCTAGTGTTCCAATATCCGTACCCAGCAACGTGCGTGTGAGTGCTGTAATTGGCATCAGGATTTTCCACGGCAAATTGGCGAAGCTGCTCAATCCATTCAGCTTTTCTGTGCTGGTATTTCTGGTCAGACAAGGCGTTCTGCATCTCACGGTTAAAATTAGCCGTGCCGAGGGTTTCCAGCACCCGGTTTCGGGCTTCTAAGTCCTCGATTTTGTCCAGCTGGGCGAAATCGGACAGGGTGGCACCGCGCTTTTCGGCTTTCTTGAAGCTATCGCGGTTCAGTTCCAGCAGCTTGATGCGCCGCCGTACAGTGGACTGGGAGAACCCCGACTTGTCGGAGATCTGCTCCACGGTCTGCCCGAAGTCCATCATCATCTGGAAGCCTGAGCCTGTTCGTAGACGGTGAGGTCTGACCGCTGCATGTTCTCCACCATCATGGTCTGCATCTGCTCCCGCTCGTCCATCTCTACGATGCGCAGGGCAACTCGTACAGCCCGGCCTGCTGCGCTGCTGCCGCCCGGCGGTGGCCGATGATGATGGTGTAGTCCTCACTGGACCACACAGCCTTGGGTGTCCATGCTGCCGCTGCTGCGGCTGCATCCCCGCCCTCGTCAACGCACTTTGCGATGTACTCCCGGCTGTTGAGGTAGTGGCCGGGGATTACGGTCAAGTTCTGGTACACGCCGTTTTCCTTGATGCTGGCGGCAAGTTCGGACAGGTCGCCCAGTTCCTTGCGGGGGTTATCGGGGTGAGGGTACAACTGCCGGATAGGGATGTAAGTAATGTCTGCCATAGGGATACTCCTTTCTTATTTCGGGTTAGAAAAACGTGAGCTGCCCGGTTTTGGTTTCGTTAAGAGGCTCGTTTTCCGGGGCTTTAGGCTCATTTTTGATAGATTTTTGCAAATTTGCGGGCTTAATATCGGATTTTTCGATTTTTGCAGGTTCGCCTTTCGGTTCAAACAGCAGGTTCATCTGCGCTATCTGGCGGCGCATATACCACACATCGGTTGAGAAAAGCGGCATATACCAGATGCGGTTTTGTGGTCCTGCGGGCAGCAATCCGCGGCTGTCGTAGGCCGTTGCCGGGTTCACGAGTGTGTCACCGATGACTACATATCCAGCGCAGCCCATGAAGCTGCACTGGATGTAGCACATCAGCCCAACGATGAAGTCAATGTCTTGGGCTATGACAAGGACTTTGTTGTGGTAGCAGATATTCCGTCTTTTGCAGACGTTCAAAAAGGCAAGCAGCGTGGCGCCAGCTCCACAGGCCGGGTCAGATACCGAGATAAAGCCCTCCATGTCCGGGTGCAGCTTCGGGTCGAACGTAATCTCGGCCATGCAGCGGCACACATCGTAGGGAGTGAAGAACTGCCCGGCGTGCGAGTTGCCCAACTCGCACATCATGTACAGCGAACCGAGGAAGTCTTGGTCAGGATTCTGCTCCATACCCATGATTACCTCGCCCAGCATTTCAGCCATGCCCTCCCGCTCCTTGGCGGAGTATTTGGAATGATGGTCTGATACGTCTTGGTACGCTCCGGGGCATTTACCTTGTCGGTGCTGTTCGAGATCTCGATGGCCGTCAGAGTGACGAAGTCTCCCAAATCTCCCAGCGGCTGTGCTTTCCAGTCAGGCTATTGAAGATTTTGAGGAAGTTTTTCTGGTGGTCATCACGGATGCTGCGTGTCACTGCTGCCTTTGCCATGGATCATTCCTCCTCGCTGTCTGCCTTGGCGAGGTAGTAGCGGCCATCGTAGAAGTCAATCACGCCGGCCGTTTCCAGTTCATCCAGCAGGGCGATGGCCTTTTCTGCGGTCACACCCATCTGCTGTTCCAGCAGGGCCTGCGTGATGCCGTCGTTCTGCTGGGCAATCTCGGTGGCCTGCGTCAGTTCGTCCGAGGTGGGCTCGTCCTCCTCGTCATCCTCGATTTCTTCCAGCGGTTCGGCCTCCCCGGGGAGATTCGGGGAATCAGGCTCATTTCCCCGGGGCGCATCCTGCTGCCCACCGGATTCCGGGATATCAGGCATCTTGTAGCCGAGGGCTGCCAGCTTGCCGCCCTCAACCAAATCCCGGAAGAAAAACTGGAGCCAGAGGTAGTGCATATTCTTGAAGATGTTCTTGATTTTGTTGAACAGGGTGTCGGAGATCGTGAATGTCTTGCTCATGCGGTAGGTCAGGTTTCCGTCCTTGACGGTGAACAAGATGGATGCGCCCGGCGAGATGTAGTTGTCCTCGGTCGCTTCTTCCAGCATCGACATCTGCTCACCAACGCCGCCCAGCGGACGGATAACCAGCTTGATGGGATATGCGTTCTTGATGAACACATAGCTCAGGTTGTTGGCCTCGCAGATGCCCTTGAGTTTTTCACGGTAGACTGCGAAACGTGCGGATTCAGACAGAGAATTATCCATGATGAAGCTCCTTTCAAGTAGCTTTTAAGTAGTCGAAAATTTATAGTCGTTCTCCCGGTTCTCGATGGCGGTCAGACCCAGAGCGTAGGCTGCCCACACATCAGCCTTGAAGCCATAGAAGAAATCCGGGGCTTTCTTTGTGCCCTTGCCGTTTTTCAGGTCGTGGGCTGCAAATCGGTCAATCAATGCCCGCCGGATGGCGGTGTCGTTAGCTCGGCTGTCGTGGCAAATGTGCTTTTTCTCCTCGATGCGGCACATCATCCGCACCGAGCACCGGGACGAAAGCACCTGATAGAACCGGCCGATCCAGACCGTGGTGTCGAAAACGTCCCGACCAACGGACATCCCGTAGGAGGCCACCATTTCGATGACCGCCCACCGCCATCCCTGCTTGGCAGCCGATTCCAGCTTTTTCAGCAGTTCTTCGTTGTCGATTTTTCCGAACTCCAGCGGTCGGAGCGTTTTCTGGTCAATCACGCAGTAGCCAGACTGCACATTGCCGGGGTCAATAGCGATGATGGGCATCACAGGTACGACCTCCCAAATTCCTGAATAAACCTGGCTTCCGGCCAGCCGTAGTGTTCCATAGCCTTTTTCTGCGCCCAGCGCTTCAGCCGGAGATCAGCATCACGGTTGTTGTGGATGGCGGTCGGGCCGTTCTGATGGCACCATGGCAAAGCGTCACCCACAGGCCCAGACACTTGCTCTTTGCCCGGTAGGCACTCCCGAAGTACACCTCATGCCGTGCTGTACCATACCGCCCGCAGATCAGGCAGACAGGCTTATCATGCAGGATGCTGGGCGCATAACCGTTGGAATCCAGCTTTTCGCCGTACTCATTTTTTGCCATGTCAATGCGTCCTCCTACGTTCAAAAGATTGTTGGGAAACCTGCTGCATCACCAGTTGAATCTTATCCTGCATACTCTGGTCAGCCAGCACATTGACAGGCTGCGCAGTTGCACCGATGCGCCCAAGGGTCTGTGCCTGGACACGCTTGATAAAGTTCAGCCGCTGCTTGCGGAACTCCTTGTCCACTTCTGCGGCATCCTTGCTACCATCAATATCTGTAACTTCCAGATCCGGAGCTTGCATGGCATCGGCAGCGCAGCGGCGCAGCTTTTCCATTGCTACGTCCAAACCGTCCTCGTGCGCCCACTGGTTCAACTGCTCATAGTTGGCGTGGCTTTCTTTGCGCAGCCGTTCCAGCCGTTCTGGACCATAGTGCAGTATGTCAATAACTGCCTTTGCGTAAATCTGCCATGCGATTCTTGCAGCTTTGTTTCCAGCAATCTGATATTGCTGCTCTTTGCGGCCACGAGGTGCCCGTAGCATCGGGATGCGGTAGTCGGAAGTGACATACCCCGCCAACCAGCTTTCCCGAATGGCCTCGGCCCTGGCTTTAGAGGGGCGGCCATTGGCATCTGGGGTCATAATGACTTCGGTGTTCTGATCTTCCAGTTCGTTAATCCTGTCTGTAATGCGGTCAAGGCGGGTCTTGCCAACACCGAACTCCTGATGCAGCGCAATGGTGGTACACAGGCACACGATTTGGCTGACAGCCTGTTGAGTGTCATCCATCTCGGTCTGAAACGACTTTTTCACGGCTCTGCACCTCCTGAAACGATCCAGACCCGGCGGAAACCCCAGCCAGACCAGCTTAGAGCCTCTGCATGGGTGTTCACCGCCACGTCCAGCTTGTTACCTACCACAGCACTCCCGGTGTCCTGAACGACCCGGAGACCTACACCCTCGATATAGACCACCGTGCCGTAGCAGGATGCTGGTGTCAGCTGCCACGGTCACGCCCGGCTGCACCTTTGCGCCGCTGGATGTAATTCCGTGTCCCTCGCCGCAGATGTGGGCGTATTCTTCGGCACAATAGGCGTGCAGCTGAACGACCCGGCGTATGTAAGGGTCAAATCGGTCTGGGCGTTCAGCTCTGCGGTCAGGTTATCTACCTCGGTCTGAAGCTGGCTGGCGTTTTCCTCCGCGTCAATCGCCCGCGTCTGCCAGTTCTGAAAACGGCTGGCGTAAATATCCCGCTCGATTTCCAACTCATCCACCCGCCGGGAGTAGGCCGTGCTTGCGAGGATGTAGCCAACCATCGCACACGAAACGCACACGATCAGGCTGCGGAATGGTCTTTTCGGCCTCATGCCGTGCCACCTCCAATCTGAGCCTTGCCCCACCGGCA
>ENA-OQIW01000278-OQIW01000278.1-human-gut-metagenome-genome-assembly--contig:-NODE-278-length-10168-cov-1.302261_pt1 | contig 10168 bp, 14 predicted proteins | sample MGYA00242586_ERZ504751 | MGnify/ENA primary metagenome ERZ504751 (study PRJEB26092, sample SAMD00036349) | human gut metagenome | host: Homo sapiens | study: EMG produced TPA metagenomics assembly of...
GTAAAAGGCCTTCGTAACATAATTCGCTAGTATGGCATACATCATTCTTATAAAAAATTAATGTTAAATTATTAACACGATGTCCTCAGAGGTAATGTCCTACACACCATTACCTCTTGGATATACATCTCATTAATCCTTTCTCTCTAAAAGGCGCAGCAGTTTCTCCCTGTTGCGTCTTTTTATGTATCCCCTTTTAACTTAATTTTAATCGTTTCCCCTTACTATTTACGGTGAAGAACTTTTCCCATTCTTTACATATTTTTTAACTTATTATTATGCAATTTGTTAAAAAAAACGCCCTATATGGCGTCAAATATTTAAATATGATATAATAATGAAGTTCTATTACTAGTAAAGGAAGATTTTATGGATATTCTATTTAACATAGGCCAGGCGTTTGTAATGGGGCTTATCGCCTTTACCATTACCCGTTGGGGTTATGTCAAGCAAATAAAAATATTATATCTGCAAGGGCGCTTGAACCGATTACAATTCTTAATCGGCCTCATCGGCATGACCATCGTAGTCGGACTGTTCAACACCATGATTGCCACAATGATGGATAGTGTAGTTATCCTCATTGCCTATTGGGGTGTCCGTATATTAAGTTTTTTGGGCCACTCGGTCCTCTTGTCCTTCTATTTCGTACTCTATGCAAGGCGCTTCCAAGACTTTTCATTCCACGGCGTTATAGGTATTTTATGGTGTATATTCATCGCTTTTACCTACCCGTACTTGCCGATTAAATCTACCAGTGCCGCCTTCGCAGTACTCATTTGGATTGTAAACTTAATCCTACTCGTCATCCCCGGTTCGTCAAAACCGAACAAATACGGCTTACCGGCTATCTGGCCGCAGAAACGAGTAGCCCGCCCGCAACGAACGAGAGTGGCAAGTCCACTGAATCACGAGCAGCAACGATAAACATCAAACCCTATAATTTACTTTAGACACTAAAGAGTATTCTATTTACAGGTACTTTTATGTCTATTTTTTATATAGTAATCTCACTCTGCGAAATCAATTTGTAAATATATAAAAGAACACGCTACAGTGCCTATTCGCTGCAACGTGTTCTTCTTACTTCTGTACGTATTTTTTTATTTATGGTCATAGGTTTTTAAGGTTAAAAACCAATTCATTAATCGACGCACTCAGTGAATCCATTTTGTGTTCCAGACGTATCAATAAATACGCCGCAACCACCATGGGGAATCCGTAATTAGCCGTCGCTGTTAGAATTTCTTCCATAAAAACACCTCCTTATTGAAATACATTCAATTTAAAATATATCGACAAGGAGGTTCCAAATATTTTTATAATATTTCTTTATTTACATAAATATTAAGCTGAATGTTGAATGAGCCACTCTTTTAGCATGTCTACTGATACAGAATTATCAGCAACACCAATAATTAATGCCTCAGCTTCATCATCGGTATAAGTTAAATTAATTTCTTCTAACGCTAGATATATTTGCATAGAGTGAAATGCTATTCGCTTATTTCCATCAGTAAAAGCATGGTTTTTAGCTAAACCATAACAAAGTTGTGCTGCTTTATCATAAGTTGTAGGATATAAGTCTTCTCCACCAAATGTTTGAAACGGGGTATTAACCGCCGATTCCAATAAGTTTAAATAATGGATTCCCGATTTCATAACGGAAGATGCTTCTAAATCCTTATGAAACTGTATAATATCATCGATTAATAAATGTATAATCTTATTCATCTATTTTCCAATCTTTTATACAAATTTTGGTTTCGTTTAAGAATTTCTGCCGATAAAGCTTTCATTCTTTTAGCCAAATCTTCAGATGTTTTTGATGTAATAATAATTTTATCTTGATTTTCCTCTTGAATATTTCTTTTCGACATATAGAGCACCCTTTCTTTATATTTTTTAGTAAATCTTCTTATTTCAATATATCACAATTCGACGGCCTAGTGAATCAACAAAATCCATTCCAACAAGGTACATACGATATACGCAATAATAAACTTAATTTTCTGTTTACGGTCGCGGTCTTCGTCAGCGATTTTAAGACGCTGTGCCAAAAAGCGCTTATCACGAATCTGCAAGAGTAAGTCGCGAATATTCGCCTGGCTTTCCGCATCGGTTTCCTTCCCGTTACCTTTGAGCGCTACCTGTTGAATCTGAATACGGCGCTGCAATTTACGCATTTGAATCTTAATATTATTATGGACAAAGACACTTTGCCATTTTTTACGGGAATCAAAATACATATAAATATAGCGCGGAATGTTCATGACGATAAAACTGATACACAAAATCCCCAAAGAAATAAGGAAATATGTGGAAAAGGAGAATTCAATCGTCTCCGCCGGCAAATAGTGGTGAAGGATGATAAAACTGATCCACACACCAATCGGCAATAACAACGCTGCTGCCAAGTCAATGGAACGAACCCAGCTCGTTTTCACAGGCACTTCAGGAATATTATAGGTCTCCACCTCATCGCGGAAGGCATAGTATTCCAAACGAAGTACCGACTGTTCCGAGCGGGCATTAATTAAGATAACCGGTCCTTTAGCATTCGTACAGCGGTTCGGCCAAGAAATTAAACGGCGAATCGGACTGTCCGGGGACAAATCAAAACGGATAATGCCCTTTTTTCAAAACGCACCGTCGACCCGTCACCGATAATTTCGAAGGGGTTAAAGAAGGTGCCCAACAGGCTGAGGCTCCAATTGCCCAATAAATGAACAATCGTATTCATAATAAAGCCGCCCATATCGACGTCGGACATATTCAATTTTATGGAAAAACTCGAAGCATAGTCGTCAAACCAAAAATCTTCGATAGTAAATTCTATATTAATAACGGTCCCGAGGGTCGTAATAATCCCCATGTAGACCTTATTGTTATTTTCAAACTCAAAGGTAACAGAATAAAATAACCAGTGATTTCGCAATTGAGCTTTCAAAATGCGGTTAATCGCATCTTCCTCAACACTGATATACGATGATCGTATAAATCGGTTTCGCTCGCTTCGCAAGGTTCGGCCTCAATTTGTTGCTCAGGCGTGACCGGTTTCTCTGCGATTTTCTTGCGTGTTCCTTTTGTCATCGATTCTGCCAATTCCAATAATCGCGTGACTAGACTGTTCATAACGCCTCCTATGGATTTAGCACGTTTTCAGTCCATATTATAACATAACGCACCCGATTTTAAAACTACATAGCATATCGACAGTTTTCAAAAAAGCCGATTCTATCACCATTGAGCGCATTTAACTTGATTATTTATTCTAAAAAATGACTGCCAAGCCCTTTCGAGCCGGCAGTCATAAATTTATCCCCTAGATATCAAAGATACCCTGTATGCTATTTTACAAAGTGTTAAACAGTTTCCATGGATAGCTTGCGATACGCATAGAAGGCACCGCGTTTTGCCATCAAGGTCTCATAGGAGCCGTCTTCTACAACCTGACCGTTTTCCAAGAATAGAATTCGATCCATCTTTTCCAAACCGCCCAGATGGTGCGTAATATAGATGACTGTTTTATCCTTCATCAGGCTGTATAAGGCGTTCTGTATATCCTGGCGAACCAATTGATCGAGCCTTCCAATGGTTCATCGAGCAACAAAATCGGACTGTTGCGGAGCCACAAACGAGCGAGCGCAATACGCTGACGCTGCCCGCCGCTCACACCGCTGCCGCCACTGCCGATAATTGTCTTAAGACCGTTTGGCAACGTATTAACCCAATCGGTTAAGGCGGCGAACTCAATGGCTTTTGCCATTTCCTCAGCCGTTGCCCGCGGTTTAGCCAAGCGAATATTGTCTTCCACCGATGCATGGAATAAATAGGTATCCTGCGTCAAGGCACCATAGTATTCGCGAGCCTCAGCCAATGACAGCGATTTAAGCTCTTTGGTTCCCAACGAAATCCGGCCTTCGTAATCATAGAACCGTTCCAACATAGTAAGGAGCGTCGTTTTGCCGGAGCCGCTCGGCCCTACTACGGCCACTTTTTCACCCGGTTTGATATAAAGTGATAAATTCTCATATATATACGGCTCGCCCTCGTCATAACGGAAGCTTACCTTATCAAAATTAATGCCCAAAGATGGCGAGTCCACTTTAACCGACTCAGCCGAAGCCATCGACTGAATCACCTCATTTTTAGCGTCAGAGTCAACCCTTTCAGCCGGCGCCATCGATTCCTTAACAGCCGGAGCCTGTTCCGCCAACTGAACCAATCGTTTCATGGCGGCTAAACTTTCACGACCATGATACCAGGCAATAGTAAGCGGTGCCAAGGCTTCAAAATAGGATTGCAAGGCAATGGCCACTACGGCGATAAAAATCCCTTCCTGTTGACTGCCGTTAGCAAGCGGAATCATGATGAGCGCCCCCAGGACCATGGTTAATTGGGTGAGCCCCAAGAAGAGCGTATCGCCAATATTGGTGCCGCGATGAACGATATGCTGAGCCGACGTCAAATCGTTAAACTGACGATCCACCAAGCTGTCACGCGCGGTTCCTGCTTGTACGTTATGATATCCATAATGCCCGCCAAGCTTTCTACCACCGTATCCTTTATACCGCTGCGATATACAAGAGCTGCATCCGTAGCCAACGCATTATGACGATACACAATAAACGGAATCACCACGGCCCCCAAGATAAAGACAATCGCCAATAACCACACCAGCTGATAGCTGAACTGTGCCAAGAAGTAAAAGCCGATAACAGTTAATAAGACAGCCCCCGCCGGCGGAATAATAACACGCAAATAGAAGAATTGGAGTGTCTCGATGTCCGCATGATGCGACCTAAAATATCACCGGAACCGAGTCGATGCAATGCAGCCGGCATCAACGGCTCCAACTTTTTATAAAACCATACGCGTAAACCGTAGAGTCCTTGGAAGGCCATATGATGCGATACATAGCGCTCGATATAACGGCATACGGCGCGGCTGATACCGAAGAAGCGCACCCCTACAATAGAGAGGCTTAAAGCCGCCAATTCAGGCGTAACGCCGCCGACGTGATGAGCCAAGCCGACGTTGTCAAAAGGCCGACGTTCATGAATACCGTCAAGAAGGAGAATAATAAGCTGAGCCACAAGGAATTACGCGCAGGCCCTAATACGGCAAATAACCGACTTAGCGAATTCCATGTCGATATATTCTGCGTAGGCTCGCTGACTTCAATATGCGATGCCCCCGGTGCCGCATGGGCGGCAATCACCGGATGGACAGCTTTTTCAATATCAACATTAGGCTTAGTGTGACTATTCCCTATAGCATCGGCTGTCCCTACGGCAGTCTCTGTAGCTCCGGCTAGGGCAGTCTCTGTAGCTCCGGCTACGGCAGTCTCTGTAGCTCCGGCTAGGGCAGCCTCTGTAACTCCGGCTACAGCACTCTCTGCAGCTCCGTTATGACCCACGCCGTCGGAAGTAACATCAGCGGTGCTCCCACGCCCGCTTTGACGAGTTCGCTGAAGTAGCCGTCAGCCGCTACCAACTCATCAAAAGATCCTCTTTCAACGATATGCCCCTGTTTTAACACCAATAAAGTATCGGCCCAACGCATAGTCTGCAAGCGATGCCCGATGAGAAGCACAATCTTATTCGCCATCAATCGTTCCAGGGCTTTTGCCAAACTCTGTTCCGTCGCCACATCAAGATGGGCCGTTACTTCGTCCAGCACGATAAGCGGTGATTGTTTAATAAAAGCACGAGCGATGGCAATACGCTGGCGTTGCCCGCCGGATAAACCGAGGCCCCCTTCACCCAGCATTGTATCAAGGCCATGAGGCAAGGAATTTACAAACGCTTCCGCTTCCGCATCACGAACGGCTGCCCATACTTCATCATCCGATACACTGTCCAAAGGTAATATTCTCACGCAACGTACCACGGAATAAATGGGGTTGTTGCGGCACAAACGTCACTTGATCACGCCAAAAATCCGCCTCCATGTCAAGCAAGTTCACGCCGTCTACTACAATTTCACCCTTTGTCGGTTGCATGAGACGCAAAAGCAAATGAGCGAGTGTACTCTTGCCGGCACCACTGCCGCCGACCAGCATGGCTTTCTCGCCGCGGCGCAAAGTGAAATTAATATTTTCAACCGCATACGTGACAGCCGCTTTTTCAGATGAAACCTCGCCCTCATTGGCATTAAGTTCTTGATGCGACGTCGCGCCGTACGCATAAGACAGCTCTTTAAACTCTACCGTATTAAGCGCCGCCGCTGTAACTGTGCCGGACTCAGGTTCTTCAATAGGCAAGGCTAAGAATGTATCAATTTTGGCAAGACTTACCTGACCCGCATACCGGTATGGAAGGCGGCCCCCAACTGACGAAGGGGAGCGTAAAACTCAGGCGCCAAAAGCAATACGAAAAATGCCGGCAAGAAAGTTTCATGGCCGTAAAGCAAGGCCATCCCCATGTACACAGCGATTAACGCCGTACTGATAGTGCTGACTAACTCAAGCACCAAGCGGACAAAAAGGCCACGCGCAAAACGCGCAAAGTAGAATCTCTAAATTCTGCGGACAGACGGGCGATGACGTCTACCTGTTCTTCGGAACGACCGAAGAGTTTAAGCGTCACAATACCTTGGAGGACATCCAAGAAATGACCGCTCAGAAAACTCATACGCTCCCACTGTTCTTTATTCATAGCCTCCGCTTTTTACCGATTAAAATCATAAAAAACGGAATGAGCGGGAATGTAATGAGTAAGATAATAGCAACCCACGGTGCCGCATCAATGATGGCAATGGCCATAATGAGCGGAATCATCATGGCATACAGCATCTGTGGCACATAACGGGCTATGTAGGCTTCTACGCTTTCCAGACCATCCGTCATTAAATGAACCACGTCACCGTGCCGTTCACCGGTAAAGGGCCCTAAACGCAATAAATGATGCCAAATTTTTTGGCGCAAATCTTGTTTGGCCAGCTCCGCCAAACTGCCTGCCGTTTGTTCCTGGCAATACGTTGCCACCATGCGAAGCACGACGGATGCTATAAGCCAAATCACCGTAGACCAGACTTCGTCCAACGGCAAACCTTCAAAAAATGTTTTTTCGATCAACACCGCAAAGAACCATGCCTGACCGACAATGCCAAGGTGCCTAATAAACTGAATACCCCTAATCCTATAGCCTTTCCCTTAAACCGAATTAACTCTTCACGAGCGGTTTTGACTATCACAGAAGCCTCCTAAAACAACAATAAATACAATAATATGCCGCTAATATAAAGCCGCTGCAAACGGTGATTACAAACACCATAAAGTCGATTGTAAAAATCATAACGTTGATTGCAAAAGCCATAAACGACCATCATAAAAGCCACAAGCGGTATATAAAAGAAAAATGCACATTATACAATGTGCACTTTCAGCTTTATAACTATTATTCACCCCACAAGATGAAACCGTCATCCTCTTCATCAGATGATTACTTTCTCAGGTAATGTTCTGGTAATAATATCACCGGACACAGCGTCGATGATTACACCCTGTTGAACTAAGCCGTCTGTTTCATCATTGTGATAAATAGTAACTTCGTATTGAACTTTGCCGTTATCAGCTTCCAATTTCCAACCTTTACTGATAGCATCGCCACCGATGTTGGCAACAGCAATGGATTCAGCTTTCTTAGGATCAATAACATTGTTAGGATTGAAGACTTTATTCGGAATGTCTTTTTCTTTTTTATCCGATTTTTCTTTAATACATTGCCCGAATTACGTCAACTTGGATTGTATACGTATTTTTGAGCGTATAACCGGTAACTTCATAATAGAAGCGACCGCGATCCGGTTTTAACGTAATGGAGTGAACAGCCGAATTCGGATACTTAGCCAAGAACACACCGGCTACTTGACGCATGGATAATACCATGGACTGTACGGATCCTTCCATTCTGATTGACGGATTCACATCCGCTGCTGCTACCGTTTGAGGCATAGCCACCGCTACAGCACTTACAGCCATAGCACCGGCCAATAAACCGGCAAAAGACTTCTTTTTCATACAATAACCTCCTAAAATATGCTGCTTCCCCTAATGCTATCTGAATAACTGTCAAAGTCAACATATTCCGTTTTAATAATGTAAGATTAAACCTGCATATTACTTCAATTGTCCTTTAAGTATACCATGTTTACTCAGGCATACTCAATAAAAATCTACTTATCCTCGTCTTCCACTTTTTTTACCGTCGCCTTGTAAGAAAATGCCTTATGAGCCAAACGCTGGTCCACATCTTCTTTTACCAATTTATAAACGGTAGCTGCCAACGGCACGCTCAATAAAATGCCCGGCACACCGTACAAGGTACCGCCGATGGTAATAGCGGCAAATACCCAAATGCCCGGTAAGCCTACGGAACTGCCCACGATGCGCGGATAAATGACATTGCCTTCAATCTGTTGCATAACCACGAGGACGATAATAAAAATTAACGCATCCATGGTACTCACCGATAACAACATCACGAGGCCCATAAAGCCGCCGATATACGCCCCCAAGAGCGGCACCAAAGCGGTAAGCCCGATTACACAGCCGATTGTCATGGCATAAGGAACGGATAATACGGCAAGGCCGGCCCCGACCATGACGCCCAGAATTAAAGCATCGAGGAACTGACCGATAAAGAAACTACTGAACACCTGACTGGCCGTGCGCCATACGTGAACCATGTTTTTAATATGATGGTCTTTGCCGTAAGCACGGGCCAAGCGGCCCATCTGACGGCGCAGCACTTCTTTGTCAAGCAATACATAAATGGCAAAAATTAAGCCGATAACAAAGTTAAACACCATTTCAACGGTGTCACTCATTGTTTTTACAATGTAGCGACCGCTATCCGCCCCAATTTGGCGCAACTGTTCCACCGTCTTATCCGATTGAATAGAATCCATGACACCGGACGACGAAAGATACGGCGTGTTTTCAATAAAACGACTCACCCACTCAGACGATTGCTGATACAAAGCCGGCAAGGCCTGCACAATAATGCCCAAGGAATGAACGAGTTGCGGTATCGCCATGTAGCCTACGAGGAAAATAGCCAACAATATGGTAAAAATAGCCAAGACAACACAAACCGGTCGTCTGGTACTATGCTTCCAACCGCTTTCGCAGATGGAAAATAAATCTTCTCAAAGCGCTTCACAATAATATTGAGGACGAACGCAATGAGCACACCCCAAACCAACGGCATGACTGCATCCAGCCCAATTTTAAATGAAGTCAGTACCGAATCAAACTTAATAGTGAAACAGAAAATACTAAACCGCCTAAAATAATCAGGCTGATACTCGATTTATATTTCTTGAAAAAGCCCATACACTATTGCTCCCTATTAAAACAATTCTTAAGCAAACAAAGTATCCAAACGGTCTTCGTCAAGTAAAGTCCCTACCGTGAACGGACCGAACATACCGAAACGGGCACTTACTTCATCAAAACGCATTTCGTTAACGATTTTTTTGAACTGAACCGCATCATCGGACATGAGCGTAATACCCCATTCCCAATCATCGAGACCACAGCGCCGGTAGTAAACTCTTTAATCGTTTCTTCGTATTTTTTACCGATTTGACCATGAGAACGCATCATGCGACCGCGTTCCGCTCGGTCCGTCATGTACCAGTTATCTTCTAAGTTGCGGCGTTTGCTCATTGGATAGAAGCACATATATTTTAAACGAGGAATATGTGGGTACAAACGAGCTTGAACCTTCGGATGATTAATGTCGGTTTTCATGTAGTTGCTTACTTCAATAACCGATACGAAAGAAGCAGTCGGTTCCAAAACGGCGCCGATAGCCAATTTACGAAGGGTAATTTCCTTCGCCGTAACTTCTTCCAAAGTCGCTGCAAGAACCAAATCATGATGTCCCCTTTGCCGCCCGCTACATTGTACAACGCATAGCTGGAAGTTTCCGCTTCATGACCGGCTTCCAATTCAGCGATAAATGCTTTGAATTCAGCTAAAGCTTTAATCTGACGTTCCGTATCCCAGGACTGCCATTTTTCAAATTAATTTTGTATGTAGCGTGAATACTGAACCAACCTTCATAGGTCAAAACCGCTTTTTCATCAACACTCATGTCGTTCTGACTCATAGCGCCTGGGATGTCCCATGATCCTGTTCACTCATTGTAATTCA
>ENA-OQIW01000279-OQIW01000279.1-human-gut-metagenome-genome-assembly--contig:-NODE-279-length-10145-cov-1.254941_pt1 | contig 10145 bp, 15 predicted proteins | sample MGYA00242586_ERZ504751 | MGnify/ENA primary metagenome ERZ504751 (study PRJEB26092, sample SAMD00036349) | human gut metagenome | host: Homo sapiens | study: EMG produced TPA metagenomics assembly of...
TGCGTTACCCCAATAAAAAATCACAGTTACCTCCACAAACGGCAACTGTGATTGGATAGCGCGTGAAATCGCCCGGACGAGTTACCGTTTTTTTAATAACTCGACCGGGAAATGATAAAATCGGCATAATAGGACAAAATCGCAGGAACGATGATGTTATACCGCTCTTTCCGCAAGAACGATACAATACTATTGAGGTGATGATGATGCCGAATGCGGATGCAATCGCTCTGGGGAAGCATATAAAGGCTGTCCGAAAAGCGATGAAAATGACACAAGAGCAACTGGCACTGAAAAGTAATGTTTCGGTGAAGTATATCGCCAACATTGAAAATGGAAAACAGAATCCTTCTTTTGACATTTTAAGTGCAATTCTCCATGTTCTGCCACTTTCCTTGGATTCGGTTATCAACCCGAACTTATCAGAAGCAGAGCGCGAATGTCGAGAGTTAGAATCGATTTATTTTGCTTGTCCGCCAGAAATGCGAAAAACTCTGTTGGATGCCACAAGGTCACTCGCAATCCATTTGACAGAACTTTCAGAACAGAACAAAAACACCTAAGCTGCCAGAGTGGACGTTACGCTTCTCTCTGGCGTTCTTTTGTCTGAATACGCAATATTCTAACAGGTCATTCAATAAAATCACGTGAAAAGCAAACGAATTACACAATAAATTTCTCGTAATCAGTCTCGTTGTGGATTTTGAACCTCTTTTTCAATGGCAAGATCATTTTCTAGCGTATCATATAGTTCTTGTGGGGTACGGCATAAGACTGCGTAGAAGTTGATAGGAGCACCCTCATTAAAAAGCCGTACATACCCCCATCGACATGGGAGAACCTCTAAATAGGATGCCGTTTGCAAAAAATCTTCAAACTCTCTCAGAACATCTTCGAAGGATTGCATCTTACCGCCTCCTAAAATCTTTTTTCTATATTTTAGAAAAGATTATTTCCGATTGCAAGGATGTCAATTTTTATCTATCCAGCTAACGATAAAAGCTATACTCAAGGTCTAAGTTACCCATTGAGTATGGCTTTTATCGTTATAAGGAATCTTTTTTCACTGAAATGTTCGGCATAAATTGGTAGCCGAGGTTGGAAATCGTTCGGATATAGACAGGTACAGCTCTATCATCCTCGATTTTTTGCCGGATGCGTCCAATTGTATTGGTGACAGCAGTCAGGCAGCTTTCACTATCCTGATGCCACACGGCTTCAAATATCTGCTCTTTTGTAAACAATTGCCCCGGATGCCGTGCCATTAAACTTAAAACGCCATATTCGTAACGGCTCATGTACACTTCCTGTCCGTTTTTGAAAACACGACGGTGTTCTAAGTTTATTTCCAGACCGGGATAATTCAAGGTGTCTGGCGCAGCACGGTTCGTTTCAATCCACTCAAAAATCGTCTGCTCTTGCGGTGGGCAGTGATCCTTCGTGATGCGAACAACAACTTCAATTTTTTGCATACAATAGACAATCCTCCCCCAAAGCCAAATCTATATCACTCGATATGGAAAATCGGGTGTAGCTCGCATTTCCGCATTGACCGTGCACTACGATGCCGTGTGCTTTAGCCGCCGTCGTTTTTGGAATCCCGAAAGTTCAGAGCTGCCATCAGGCATCCAAACGCACCCGCCCAGAGAAGGCCGGTATAGAGCCATACTTGGAGAATGGCGAAAATCACCCCTGCAATCAGCAGCAGGATGCCAGCCGTTAACAGCAGACGTGCCGATAACTGCTCCATCTTAGGTATCCCTTTCTGTGCGAAGATATGAATAAACCAGCAGGACAAGAAGGAACTTGTTTCTGCTGGTTTTATTTTAACCTATGGCAATAGGTATAAGCATTTCTTCTTGGGCAATCAGTCGCCACTATTCTGTTTCCGGTATTCAGCCGGTGCAATCTTAAAGACATCCCGAAAAGCCGTTGCAAACTTACTCTGATTTTCGTATCCAACCTGATTGGCAATTTCAGCGATGGTTTCCTGTGTCTGGCGAAGCAGAGCAGCAGCCTGTTTCATGCGATACGTTTTCATATAGGTTCCAATGGGCTGACCATAGACCCCCTTAATGTATCTTTTAGCGTGGCTGTATTGATATGATATTCTTTGGAAAGCTCCTCAATCGTCAGCCGCTCATGCAAATTAGAGATCAGCCGCTTATGAATTTGGCGCACAATCTCCACCTGGGGAGAAGTATATAACTCCCGCTGCTTTTCCTGCTTTACATTCACCATGCACAAAAACAAGAGCAGCTCCTGCACCTTCAGCATGAAGTATGGCTTTTGAAAGCGATCCGGTACGGAATAAAGTTCAGAAAAGATATGTTCAATATCGTCTTTTGCCCGCATGACAAAACATGAGCCATCGGCACAGAATTTGTTTTTGAAATCTGCAATATCAATACCGCTTTCCGTGAGGATTCCCGGCGGATTTTCAGAAACCAGTTCCAGGTCAAGCACCACCGAGATCCCACGGTAATGTTTCAACGGGAAAGACATTTCAGACGCACAGTTATCCATTGTATGAATGGAGAGATCGCCTTCTCCGAGATACAGGCAGGAGCCGCTTTGCAATACGCTCCCTTCCCGTCCCTCCCGGCAATGATTGATCTCCAGGACGTTCTTGCCAATATTTCCGTCCCAATAACAGCTCGTTGCCTCGAAATCATTGTAAATAAGCTGAATCCCAGGGTAGACCTGATAGACTGCCATAAGGCCCAGGCCATCCGCACAGTCCAATTTATAGACGGTACAGTATCCATCATTATCTTTTGGAATAACCGCAGACAACCCCGTAGCGTTGGTAATAGGGTTTTCGTTCATAGTATTCCTTCCGTTATCTCTTATTTGTTCTGCCAGGATTCTCCTAGCTATTCTTTTATTATATTAGTCTTTCCTTTCATTTTATGTCGCTCCAATCGGCAGGATTTGCAATCCAATCAGAAGTCAAATTAGATTATATTACATTCCTGACAACTGTGCAAACGGAGAAAAAGCCGATGCTCTCCAAAATGGAAAAGCACCGGCCTTATGTTGGGGTGATTTGCTGCAATGTCTTTATTCCGCACAGATCATTGACGGCAAGTTTTCAATTTTTTGCATATCCAAAGTGCAACGCCGATTATTGAAATAATGCCGCTGAACCAAAAAACTTTTTTAAGCGTCATAAGCGATCCTCCTTACCGATTCACGGAAGAAGTCGCAGGCAGTTTGCGGAACTCATAAGCCACCATGAACGCGATAATAGCAACCAGAATCGCATCGGTCAGCGCAATCGCCAGCCACACGCCGCGAATACCCATGCCGCCGATCATCGCAGAACCACGCAGAGCGGGATAAAAAGAATGATCTGACGGAACAGCACAAGCCAGGTGGCCTTTTTCGCTTTACCCAAAGACTGGAACAGGGTCACGGCGATCATAAAACTGCCTTGCAGGATATAGGTGCTGAACATGATACGGAAGTTTGTCGCACCTGATGCGGCGATACCAGGCGTTGTCAGGAACATGGACAAAATCTTTTCTGGGAACAGCTCGGCGGGGATATAGAACACCAGCGACAGCAGCGTTGCGGCGATAATGAAAACTCTGGTCAGCGTCTTTACCCGGTCATAGTCTTTCGCACCGTAGTTTGTACCGGCGGCAGGCTGGAATCCCTGGCTGATACCCCATAGAGGTACAAAGGAGAAATTCCAGAACCGGAGCGCCGCCGCTAAAAGGAGCTGGGAGGTTTCACCGCCATAGTTCGATGCCACACGATAAATCACTGTCTGCTGCACCAGGGTCAGAATCTGCATTAACAGAGCAGAGATGCCGACAGAAAGAACCTGGGGAAGCAGCTCACCATCAATGCGGATACGCCCGATCTTCACATGGGGGCTTTTCTTCTTGAAATACCACAGGGTAATCGCAGCCTGGACAAACTGGGAAAAAATCGTTGCATAAGCAGCCGCTTCAATGCCCATGCCGTAGGGGTTGAGGATGCTGATAAAATGGGGTCAAGGATAATGTTCAAAATAGCGCCGCTGGCAATAATGGTCATTGCCCTTTTGAGCTGGCCTTCTCCACGGATGACCATGTTGGCGCTCTGGAAGAAGTTTACGAACAGAGAACCGGCGAATACGATCCGCAGATATTTCTCAGCGTAATTCAGAATGTTATCGCTGGCTCCGGTCAGGGACAGAAGCTGGCGGGTGAAAACCATACCCACAACAGTGTAGATGACGGACAACAGAAGAACCATCGCAACCAAGTTGCCCATGATCTTCTTAATTGTGTTCTCGTCCTTCTTACCGATAGCGCGGGACAGTACCGATGCAGAACCCACGCCCAGCATTGCCGCTGAACCGGCATTGATAAGGTTAAAGGATAGGATACCGATATGGCTCCCATCTGCACGTCACCAACCATCTGGCCGACAAAGATGGAATCCATCATGTTATAAAGCCCAACGACCACCATGCCAAGAACCGCAGGGATGCTAAGTTCAATCATCAGCGGCCAGGGATTTTTTGTTAAGAGCTTTGTTCTTGTGTCAAGTGCCTGTTTCATCACTCTATTCCTCCTGGTCTATTTTAATTACAAGGTATCCAGTAAAACGCGCCAGTGACGCGCCTCACTGGATTAACCATATCTAACTAACCACTTAAAGTATATAAAAACCGGGCTTCTTTGTACGCTCCCAACCGCAGGATTTACAATCCAATCTGAAACGAATTTAGGAACGGAAAGGACATAAGGCCCTTCCCGCTCCCGTTGTTACTGTATCATTTTTTCCAGTAATTTCAGGGCTTCTTCCAGTTTTGGATTTACAGCGTCCGTTTGCAGGGCATCCCGGACGCAGCTTCGTATATGGGCTTGCAAAATCTGCTGATTGGCGCTTTTTAATAACGCCTGCGTAGCAAGAAGCTGATTGGAAATATCCACGCAATAGCGATTTTCCTCAACCATTTGCAGGATACCGTCTAACTGTCCTCTGGCGATTTTTAGCTTGTGAACAATATCGCCTTTCTTGGCCTTCATAAACGGCCCGTTACTGGATACTGACGAGCTGATAGCCAGCGTCCTCGATAGCAGCTTTCAGCACAGCATCCGGCACATCCTGATCAAGCTTCACCTGGGCCGACTTACTCTCCAGGGAAACATCCACATCCTTGATGCCCTGGATGTCCCGCAGAGCCTTATCAACGTGTTTTACACACATTCCGCAAACCATTCCTTCGATGTTCAATACTTTTTCCATGTGAATTGCTCCTTTTCGTTCTTGTTTAATCGTTGTTTGTTCATACATAGGGTCTGAATCCAGTTCTGTATTGGCCTGATGCTTTGCTTTGAACCAGCGCAGCCGCAGGGCATTGGACACCACGAATACCGAACTGAAACTCATAGCAAAAGCGCCGATCATGGGGTTCAGCTTCCATGCAAAGGGAAGATAGAATACGCCTGCCGCCACCGGAATACCGATGATGTTGTAGATAAACGCCCAAAACAGATTTTGCTTGATGTTGCGGATAACCGCCTTACTAAGCTGGATTGCCGTAGACACATCCAGCAGATCGCTTTTCATCAAAACAATATCCGCTGACTCAATCGCCACATCCGTTCCGGCTCCGATAGCGATACCAACGTCCGCTCTGGCAAGGGCCGGAGCATCGTTGATACCGTCACCGACCATTGCCACTTTCTTCCCGGCGCTCTGCAAACGGCGGATTTCCTTCTCCTTATCCTGGGGGAATACCTCTGCCACGACACGATCCACGCCGACCTGATGCCGAATCGCTTCTGCGGTCTTTGCATTGTCGCCGGTCAGCATGACCACCTCAATGCCCATGCCGGTCAATTCCGCTATGGCCTGCTTGCTGGTGGGCTTAACTACATCTGCCACGGCAATGACACCAATAAGCTGACCGCCACGGGCAAAGAACAGAGGTGTTTTCCCGTCAACGGCCATTTCTCGCCCAACTGAAGGAGTGCGCCGCCATTGATGCCATTTGCCGCCATCAGTCGGCGGTTTCCGGCAAGGCACGTTTCGTTTCCGATCTGACCCACAAGGCCCTGACCAGGAATCTGCTTGAAATCATCCACCGGGAGGAAGGAAAGTTGTGCTTTTTCGGCCTCCGCCACAATCGCGTCCGCCAGCGGATGCTCGGACATTTTTTCCAGCGAAGCAGCGATTTGCAGCATCTCCTTTTGTGGAACACCCTCTTTGCAGAGCATATTTGTCACCACGGGCGTACCCTGGGTAATCGTGCCGGTTTTATCCAGCACAACCGTATCAATGTTATGGGCCGTTTCCAGGGCCTCCGCCGATTTAATCAGGATACCGTTGCTTGCGCCCTTGCCGGTTCCGACCATAATGGCCGTAGGCGTTGCAAGGCCCAGCGCACAGGGGCAGGAAATGACCAGGACGGAGATGCCGATAGACAGGGCAAATTCAAAGCCATATCCCAACAGCAGCCAGACAATGACTGCAATCAGCGCGATGCTGATAACCACCGGAACAAACACGCCGCTGACCTTATCAGCCAGTTTCGCAATAGGGGCCTTGGAGCTGGTCGCTTCATCCACCAGCCGGACGATCTGTGCCAGCGTGGTATCATCGCCCACCTTGGTGGCCTGCATCTTGAAATAGCCGGACTTACTTGTGGCCGCGCCGATCACTTTGTCCCCGATATGCTTCTCCACGGGGATGCTCTCGCCGGTCAGGCAGATTCATCAACGGAGGAAAAGCCCTCGATGACAATACCATCCACCGGCACAGACTCACCGGCCTTGACAATCAGGGTTTCGCCCAACTGCACTTCTTCCACAGGCACCTGAAGCTCTTTTCCGTCCCGCTCCACAGTGGCCGTTTTGGGGGCCAGATTCATCAGCTTTGTGATTGCGTCCGAAGTCTTACCCTTTGCGCGGGCTTCCAGGGTTTTACCCAGGGTGATAAGGGTCAGGATCATGCCTGCGGATTCAAAATACAAATCCATCATAAAGCTGTGAACCGTAGCCATATCCCCATGACCAAATCCAATGCCGATTTTGTAAATGGCGTAAATGCCATAAACAATTGCGGCGCTGGAGCCTATCGCAATCAGCGAATCCATGTTAGGCGAGCCGTGGAACAGGGTCTTGAAGCCCATCCGGTAATATTTGAAGTTGATAAACACCACCGGGATCAGCAGCAGGAATTGGGTAAATGCAAAGCTGATTGCATTTTCCATCCCCAGCAAGGAGCGTGGGGAGCCGGCCACCCCATCATCGTGACCCATAGAAATATAAAACAGCGGATCGTAAAAAGGGCAGAAAGTAGCAGCCGCTGTTTCATCTGCTTGTATTCTGCCTGTGCCGTACTGACCTCCGGTTTTGCTGCCGGTGTGGTCGTCCGGCTCTTGTTTTGTGCGGAGCTTTGGGAATCGCGCCATAACCGGCCTTTTCAACGGCCTGGACGATTCCCGCCGTATCCAAAACGGATTCATCATAAGAAGTAACCATGCTGTTTTTAACAGATTGACGGATACTTCTTTGATGCCAGGTAGCTTTGCCACGCTCTTTTCCACTCTGGTAGAGCAGGCCGAGCAAGTCATACCCGTAATGTCAAATTGCTCCTTTTGCAAAATCATCACTTCTTTCTTATAAAGATTTGTGCGAGTACCCCTCCCCCGTAGAACTAAATACCGTTATGAAAAGGGGCGTTTGGCATCTTGGGGGAAAGATGCTAAAGCCCCGAACATAAAGTTTACGCACAAGGTCTTTGACCGTTTTTCATTATACTTATCCTGCTTCTCCTTTGTCCGCTCCAAAGTGGAGCTTTTTTTATCCAAAGAGAAATGAGGTTTTTTGCTGGAAATCAAATCGGCAGATTTTCCAATCCAAAGGGCAGAACCGCTCCCAAATCCATTGACTTTGAGGGTTTTCGTGAATATACTGGCAGCATGAACAATTAAACAATCTTTTAATCGTTCATACCATATCAAACCAACCAAATACAAAAATGAAAGGGGGCTTTCTCCATGAAAAAGACCATTAAACTGCTTGACCTGGACTGCGGCCATTGTGCTGACAAAATCCAGAACGCCGTGAAGAAGATCGACGGTGTGACCAGCGTATCCGTCAACTTCCTGGGTCAGAAGATGGTTCTGGAAGCGCCGGACGATCAGTTTGACGCTGTTCTGGCCGAAGCAAAGACGCTGATTAAGCAGATCGAGCCGGACGTGACTGTTAAGGCGTAATGAAAAGCTGGACACCGGCTGCCACAAGGTAGCCGGTGTTTTTCATCAATAGACAGAAAAAGCGTGACACGCTTTATGCTGCAACGAAAGGAGAATACACTATGACACGAAAACAAAGGCACTTGCTCACACGCATTATCGTGGCGGCAGTGCTGTTTCTTGCAGGCAGCTTGCTCCACCTCCCTGAATTGGCGGAGATGGCGGTCTTTCTCGTCTGCTATGTTGGTTGTCGGGTTGGGATATTGTGCTGGAGCAATCACGAACTCCTGCATGGACAGGTGTTTGACGAAAATTTCCTGATGACGATTGCCACCATCGGCGCACTCATTTTGGGCGAACATTCCGAGGGCGTTGCCGTTATGCTGTTTTATCAGGTGGGCGAATGGTTCCAGTCCTATGCGGTGTCCAAGTCCAGAAAATCTATCGCAAGCCTGATGGACATTCGCCCGGACTATGCCAACATCGAAAGGGACGGAAAGCTGGTTCAGGTTGACCCGGACGAGGTTCAGATCGGAGAAACCATTGTTGTGAAACCGGGAGAGCGCATCCCGCTGGACGGTACGATTCTCAAAGGCTTCTCCACCCTGGACACTTCGGCCCTGACCGGAGAATCCATGCCCCGCGAGGTGGAGCCGGGAATGGAGGTCATCAGCGGCTGTATCAACCAGACCGGCATCCTGAACATTCAGACCACAAAAGAATTTGGGGAATCCACCGTAGCCAAAATCCTTGACCTTGTGGAAAACGCAAGCGATAAGAAGGGCCGTATTGAGAATTTCATCACACGCTTTGCCAGGTATTATACCCCGGTAGTGGTATTTGCTGCTCTGGCGCTGGCGATCCTGCCGCCGCTGATTACCCAGCAGCCATTCAGCACCTGGATTTACCGGGCCTTGACCTTCCTGGTGATTTCCTGCCCTGTGCGCTGGTCATCTCCATTCCGCTTAGTTTCTTCGGAGGCATCGGCGGCGCGTCCAAGATCGGCGTTCTGGTAAAGGGCAGCAACTATCTGGAGGCCCTGGCAAATACCGAGGTCGTGGTCTTTGATAAGACCGGCACACTGACAAAAGGCTCCTTTGCGGTCAGCGAGATTCACCCTGTCGGCATGGAGGAAGCGCAGCTTTTGGAGCTGGCCGCATACGCTGAGGACTACTCCAACCACCCGATTTCTCTTTCTATTAAAAACGCCTATGGACAGAAAATCGACAACAGCCGAGTTTCCGATGTCCAGGAAATTGCCGGTCACGGCGTACAGGCCGTGATTGATGGGAAAACGATTCTGGCAGGAAACACCAAGCTGATGGAGAGAGCGCATATTAAGTACACGCCATCCTCGGCTGTCGGCACCGTGTCTATCTGGCCTGTGACGGGAAATACGCTGGATGTATCGTCATTGAGGACGAGATCAAGGCCGATGCTCCAGCCGCAATCAAGCTGCTGAAATCTGCCGGTATCCGCAAAACGGTCATGTTGACCGGCGACGCAGACGCCGTTGGAAAGAAAGTCGCAGGGCAGCTTCATCTGGATCAGGTTTATACTGAACTGCTGCCCGCTGATAAGGTTGACCGCGTGGAAAGCCTGCTGAAGCAGAAAAGCGAAAAAGGTATGTTGGCCTTTGTTGGGGATGGTATCAATGACGCTCCCGTACTGGCGCGGGCCGATGTCGGTATTGCTATGGGCGGCTTGGGTTCCGATGCGGCCATTGAAGCTGCTGACGTGGTTCTTATGACGGATGAACCGTCCAAAATTGCCGCTGTTATGAAGATCGCCCGTAAGACGATCCGTATCGCAAATCAGAACATTGTGTTTGCTCTGGGCGTGAAATTCCTGGTTCTGATTTTAGGTGCGCTGGGCTATGCGAATATGTGGCGGCGGTGTTCGCGGATGTAGCGTTTCCATTATTGCGATTCTCAATGCCATC
>ENA-OQIW01000281-OQIW01000281.1-human-gut-metagenome-genome-assembly--contig:-NODE-281-length-10076-cov-1.569404_pt1 | contig 10076 bp, 12 predicted proteins | sample MGYA00242586_ERZ504751 | MGnify/ENA primary metagenome ERZ504751 (study PRJEB26092, sample SAMD00036349) | human gut metagenome | host: Homo sapiens | study: EMG produced TPA metagenomics assembly of...
CCGATCCGTCGTGCCGGTTCGAGACGGCCGCGCGGCAACGAGGGCCATTGGGGATTCTGATTCCCTGCGGGGCCGGAAAGTCCACATCCCGTCCGGCCGACACTGGCATAGCCGGCACGACTGCGAGGATGACCGGCATCCGGATTACGTGGGCCGCCATACGGTTCGCGACCGTTGCCATATCGCCGTATGCGAGGTGAACACCGGCATGATGGATGATGGTTGGATGATCCCCGGCTGTACCGTCGCCGCGTCAAATGGGAATGCTGACTGGAAAGGAGATTCTTCTGCTCGACCTGTATTCGTTCCAACGGTGGCCGGATGTCAGGGCTGCTTTCGACCGGTTCGGCTCGTACACGCCTCATGGTCGGCGGCACGCCGGCAGGCCGTCGCCGACGACGGCGACACCGACTGGTGGAACGCGATTTCGCCCGCATACCGGTGGATGATGGGCGAAATGGAGCGCAAGGGCATGCCGTGTCCGAATCCGGATGCGGCGGCCGTTGTGGGCGTGGGCGCGCTGTCGATTCGAAAGGCGAGGCGCATACGCGTCCCGACCGACGGTATTCGGGTTTCCGCGACCAGTACGTCGGGTTGGAGCTCCTGCACCTGCGCGTCGACGAGAGGCGTGTATTGTGCACGGATTTCGACCAGTTTCATTGCGTGATCAACAACTGGCCGTGCGCCCCGTTGGATGCCGGCACATGGCCGCCCGCCGAGTACGACCGGTGGCTGGACGAGCATTGGGACGACCCGCCCGACGCGAAGGCCGTCCCAGTACCGGCGGAACGCGATCGTGGGTCCGAAACGGCTGCCTGACCGGTGGATACAGGCATGCCTGTGGACGATCACGCCGCATGATGTGGCCGATATCCGACCGGCATGCGGGAAACCGGATACCATTGGGAATCATGGATGATCTGAAGAGCAGGGCGGCCAGGTTCGCCGAATCATGGGCGGGACGAGGCGACGAGAAATCCGACACCCAACAGTACTGGCGTGACCTGTTGGACAAGGTGCTGCTCATCCCGGATACGAGCGACAGGCAGGTGCTCTGGTTTGAACGGCGCACCGCATTGGACGGGTTCATCGACGCGCTCATGATCCAGGCCCGCGTGCTCGTCGAACAGAAGAGCCTCGGCGTGGATTTGGACAGGCCGGAGCCACGTCAGGGAACCATGGTCACCCCGGTGGAACAGGCGAAACGGTATTCCGACAGCCTGCCGCCATCGGAACGCCCGTCCGTGCTCATCACCTGCAATTTCGGAACATTCCGCCTCTACGATCTGGAAGCCGACCCGTTGGCCCGCACCCCGCAATCGGAGTTCACGCTTGCCGACCTGCCGGAGCACATCAACGAAATCGGCCGCCTGTTCGCCCACGAGCACTCCCGTGTCGTCCAACAGGAGAAACTGTCCGTCAAAGCCGGCCGACGGGTCGCCAGACTCCATGACTCCCTGGCGGAATGCTTCAAGAACCCGGATGATCCGGCGGAGCATGATGCGCTGGCGATGCTGACCGTACGCCTCGTGTTCTGCCTGTATGCGGAGGACGCGAACCTGTTCAAACCGGACGCGCTCCGCGACTATGTGGCGGCATCCACGCCCGAACGTCTGGGCGAAGACCTGTACGACCTGTTCGAAGCGTTGGACACACCAATCGAGAAGCGGCGTCGTTACCTGCCGGAACCGTTGAAAGCGTTCCCCTACGTGATGGTGGCCTGTTCGCCGACCAAATCGACGTACCACCTTTAACCGAGGAACTGCGTGACGCTCTGCTGGAAATCAGCGAAGGCTTCGACTGGAGCGGCGTCAGCCCCGTCATCTTCGGTTCCCTCATGGAGGAAACCCTCAGCCATGACGAACGGCGCAAGGGAGGCATGCACTACACGTCCGTCAAGAACATCCACAGGCTCATCGACCCGTTGTTCCTCGACGGTTTGAAAGCCGAACTCGAGGGGGCGGAGGCCAGGCCGGTCGCAGGCGGTTCCCGCACCAACGCGCTCAACAAACTCCACGACAAGATAGCCGACCTCCGGTTCCTCGACCCCGCCTGCGGTTCCGGCAACTTCCTGACCGAAACGTATCTGGAATTGCGCCGCATCGAGAATCGGATCCTCGCCGATTTGGACAAGGACGGACAACTCGCCCTCGACCTCGGCGACGACATCAACCCGGTCAAAGTCAGCATCAGCCACTTCCATGGCATCGAAATCAACGGATTCGCATGCGCCGTAGCAAGAACCGCGCTCTGGATCGCGGAACAGCAGGCGTTGGACGACACCGAGTCGACCATCAGCGGCCTGCCCCGACTCCCGTTCACCGATACGGCACACATCCGGCAAGGCAACGCGCTGCGCCTCGACTGGAACGAACTATTACCCGGCGACCACTGCGACTATGTGATGGGCAACCCGCCGTTCATCGGACAATACCTCATGAGCGACAGTCAAAAAGAGGACATGAGGCTTATATGGGACAAAGGCTATGACGGGTATCTCGACTACGCGACAGGCTGGCATCGCAAGGCCAGTGAATACCTGGCCAAACCGGGGGCGGCGTTCGCGTTCGTGTCCACGAACAGCATCAGTCAGGGCCAGCCCGTGCCCAGCCTGTTCCGACCCCTGTTCGACGAGGGATGGCGCATCCGGTTCGCGCACCGCACGTTCGCCTGGGACGCCCAGTCCACCGACAACGCGCACGTGCATGTCGTCATCGTCGGCATGGACAAAACGTCGGAACCGGCGCCGATCCTGTTCGAATACACGGACATTGACGGGGAACCAGCCGCCCGCACCGTGGACAACATCAACGGATACCTGCTCGACGATCCGAACGTGTTCGTGGAGAAAAGAATGAAACCGCTCAGTTCGGAACTGTCTCCGGCCGGACGCGGATCCCAGCCCACGGACGGCGGCAACCTCATCCTCGACAATCGGGAGGAGCACGACCAAGCGATATCCGACCCAATCGCGGCAAAATACGTGAGGCCGTTCCGAGGGTCGCGCGAACTCATCAACGGGATCGAACGCTGGTGCCTGTGGCTTGTCGATGTGGAGCCCGCCGAAATCAGGAACTCCGCATTCCTTCGTCGACGCGTGGATGCCGTCAGGGAGATGAGACTCGCCTCGAAGAAGGCCCCTACCGTGCGAAGGCCACGACCTCATGGCTGTTCGACGAGAACCACCAGCCTACCGGTCGCTTTCTCTGCCTTCCCAAAGTATTCAGCGGCCGTCGTGAGTACGCCACCTGCCTGTCGTTGGAACCCAATGTAATCGTGAGCGACCTTTGCTATACCAGCCCCGATCCGGACGGACTGGCGTTCGCGGTCATCGAATCGCGTATGTTCATTGTCTGGCAGGCGGCGGTCGGCGGAGACTGAAATCAGACTACCGTTTCAGCAACACGGTGGTTTGGAACAACCTGCCTCTGCCCGCCCTCGACGACGACACCCGCGCCGCATTGATCGAGGCCGGCAGGAACGTGCTGGCGGCGCGAGCGAACCATCCCGGCCAGTCTTTGGCAGACCTGTACGACCCGACTACATGCCGACCGACCTACGCGCCGCCCACCTGGAGCTGGACAAGATCGCGGACGTGGCGTTCGGCGCGGGGAAATGGCTGAAGGACGATGACGATACGCGCCTGCAAGTGTTGTTTAAGTCATACACTCGTATGACAGGTAGCAGTGAGGTGTGACAGTGGTAGACAAAAATCTAATCGTAGACACCATTAGTCAAATAGGTTCAGTCGCATTAGATGCGGCCCAGGATAATGCAATAGACAATGTCAATGAGGAAGTCAATCAGGCGTTAGCTTTCGAACGGAAACAGGAAAGGAAGCATATTGCTCGTGTATTCGCTGAATTAGGTATTGACAGGCAGAAGGCAATCAATCTTCTCGTCTTTGAATGGGATACAGATAGAAGAGACGCTGAAGAGCTGATGTTGGAGCTCATCGCATTTACTGGCCTTTGGAACGATTGAAACGACATTTGAGAAACAAGGATTGGACCACGTCCGAAATCAGCGATTTTCTTCACGACTATGAAGTTGCGCGACAATTGAGAACCAATAGAAGGCTGTCTGATCTGACCGCTGCCGATCTAGTCGATTGGCTTCAAAAAAATCAGGACTGATTGCATTGCAATGTGGCCTATCTGTCTTGTACGGGGGATCAAGGAAGACTGGCCACATTGTTCTATTCTTCTGGCTTGCTGAGGCCGACTCCCGTCTGTACGCCGAATTCGAATTGTTCCAGCTTGTCCGCGAATGTATCCAATTCGATTGCCGATACACGGCCGGTTATGCTTGCACCGTGGTTTGATACCCTGATGCCATAACGATTTCCTCCATCGTCCCAAACATCGAATCGCAGGTCTTCTATTCTCTCTAGTTTGTTCGCGGATGGTTCCTTAAGCACGCTGTCGATAAGCGTAAGCAGCGTATGTGCAGCATTCGAAGACAGATTCAAACGGTAATGCAGCAGACCATCATCAAACTCGATTTCGATTACGTTCGAATCGAGTCTCGTGCAGTTCAAGGAAATATCAGGCATATTCCCCAAGATATTGGCAAAGGCAGACCGGTTCTTGGCGTGGACTTCTTTCGGAAGAAATACGGGTCAAGAACATGAATGTCAGTGCTTCTTCTTTTTGTTTCCGCCGTCCACCCAGTCGAATGCGGTCTTGAACGCTTCTCGTGCGGTGTTGGTCTGATCGTAGTAGTCGCTGCCCATGTCGCTTTTCTTATAGTCGATGACGGTTTTGTTCACGTCGCCGCGACCGTCCGAGAAGGTGACTCGCCATCCTTTGCGCCACCTAGGTAGAAGAGTTTCGCACGTCGATGGTTGTTGCCAGTGTCGGTTGGCCACACCTGCGGATACGTGTTGCCGGTCACTTCCAGATTGGGATGGCCTTGGAGCGCCATGTTGGCGCCTTCCTCCGCCGACTGTGGGTTGCAACCTTGGATTCCAGATACTCTCCGAAGGATAATCCATGTCATCCGTGTAAGTCAGCTCCGGTTCGGTCAAATACACTTCGGCATCATCCTCCGCTGACTCTCGGGCAAGCTCTTCCATTCTTTGAGGATCGTTCCACGCATCCTCGTTGTCATCCATGCAGTCGTTGCCCCATGCGATATACCGGTTGCGATCCAATTCCGGCAGCTTCTCGAACTCCTCCTTGCTGACATACATGCCCGACTCCACGCGATACGCTTCATCGTCCGGGCCGAACTTACGTTCCTCATACTCCTTGTTGGCAATGTCGATAAGCCTCTGATCCAGCTCCTGCATACGCTTCACGCCTGCCTCATAGGTTTCAACCGGCGCATCACCAGTATTGGTTTGCTGACGTTGTTCGAAACGTTCAAGGATGTCCCCGCTCGGCATGCTACTAGTTTTGCTTCATCCGCATAAGTGCCGTCACGGTTTCGACGTTGCTGTTTTGCCTGTGCTGATTTTCTGGAGTCGACCATTGTTTCTCCTTGCTATTTTGTGTAGGGAGGTTGTCTATTTACGTTTTCGAGCTGTCTGCCGCAGCTCTTACCTTTTGCCGTTTGTCAGAACGGTGAAGAATGACTGCTGCCGTTCATCCAACCATGTGGGGGAATGACCGGCGTCAATATCCGATTGCTTGATCAGGTATGCCACTCGGTTTGGGGTTGAGCTTTTCGCGTCTCGAAACTCGTACACTGTGTTTCCTGTCGGAGTGTTCCTTCGGTGTATGCGCCATCCGTCGATTGATGCGTCATCCTGTTCGTCGAATCCTCCGGAAAAACCTACATAGGGGGAGTTGTCTTGGAGTGCGTCCATCCCTTCGGCCCACAGTTCACGATTCTCTTCGCTCATGGTCCCGTCGTAATAGGATGCGGGCGGAGTTACGATGGATGTTTGCCGCTCATATTTTTCCAAGGCGTCAGCATTCGGGAACCCGGCTTTTTTGTGTTCGTCCTTGAACCGGCCGCTCTCGGGTTCCCTCAGTTGGCGTCTCGCCTGCGCTGATCTGACCGTATCTACCATTCTGCTCTTTTCTGCTAATTGTGTATGTAGTTGAATCCATTCGAGGCCAGGGACTCTCGCTCCCTCGCTTTTGCCATGCTTTCCATTTCCATGCTGCCAAGTCGTACGGGGAGGCGTCCCGAATACCGGGCGTACCGTCAGCCGGTTCAATCCGGTTCCGGATGCCTCCATCCGCGCGATTGGCGCATCGTATTCGCCACGTTTCTCATTGGAACGGGTTCGCCATGTCTCCAGATCGTCGGCGACCTTTTCTATCTTCGGGAGGTTGATGTTTTTCGATATCGGCGTTTCCAATCTGATGGAGGTGGTGGGGGATTGGAATTGCGTGTGACGTTTCATGCCGTGTGTCTGGTCCGGCACGTCTTGCACGGTGAGCGTGGAGCCTGGTCTTCCGTCCACCGGAATGGTTCTGGAGCTCGCTTGTCTTGGCTTCGCTGGGGGTAGGGGTACTTCGGTGGGGGGGGAGGCAATGGCGGCCGGGGTTGCTGTTCGTATTTTCGTATGGATTCGTCGGTTGGCATACCGGATTGACGGTGCTCGTCTCGGAATCGTCCGGTGTTGGGGTCTCGCAGCTGTTGGCGGGCTTGGATTGATTTGTTGGCTGGCATGTTGTTTTTTTTTTCGTTGGAAGGGGCTGTCGTGTTTTTTTCTGGTTCCACGTTATCTATTGTTTTCTGGTTTTCTCCTGTTTCTTCGTTATCTCACCACCAAGATATCTGTTATACTGAGTATGTCCACATAAAGATAATGAAAGAGGAAACCAATGGCACTCACCATCGAAGAACAACACGAAACCAACGACCTCGACCACGACATCCTCGCCACCCGCGAAGTCACCTTCATTTGCGGGCACAAGCGCGTCTACGAGGACATCAGCGCCTGCCAGAAAAGCTGGATGGAACGCTGCCAACGGTGCCCCAACTGCCAGTACAAGCGCGACAAGGCATACGTCGAAAAGCTGTCTGCCGAAATCAACTCACCAGAACTCCTCGAGATGTGGCTCAAAGAAACCCCTCCTACTAAGACCAGCAAGGAAAGGAGGCCAAAGCGTGGTTTGACGAGCATCGTGACGATGAAGGCGCGATCGTGTTCGAGGGAAGCGAGGAGATCGCGGACGAGGAATTGTATGTCAACGACCGCAATGACGAGCATTGCGGCTTGTCCCTGTCCGGTAGTGCCAGTGAACGGCTGTAACCGTTCTCCTACCTTTAATTGACGGAACATCATAGGGTGGTTGACTGCACCCTTACGCCGTCAGTCATGCTGGCGGCGTACTGCGAGTTCAAAAGGTCGTAGCCTTTGTGTCGCAGGTTCATCGCGGCTATCCGGTCGTCGTTGGACCGGTATCCGCAGTTGCGGCAGACATACAGGTGGCGTTTCTTGTCACGGTTGGCTTTGCGGATTTTCCCGCATTTCGGGCAGGTCTGGCTTGTGTAGGCCGGGTCAACGAACACGACTTTCTGACCGTTGCGTTTCGCCTTGTATTCGACCATCTGCCGGAATTGGTGGAAACTCCAACTGACCTGAACATACCTGTCCTTGACCCTGACCTGTTCGGTCGCATTGCGGATTCCCGTAAGGTCTTCGAGAACGAACATCGTATCCCTGTCGTAATGGTTGACGAGTGCCTTAGACGCCTGATGGTTCACATCAGTCATCCAACGGTTTTCTCTGTCGCCTATGGTCTTGAGTCGTCTGCGAGCGCTTCGGGTGCCGCGTTTCTGCAACTGTTGACGGAGCCGCTTGTATTTGCCGCGCTTGCTTTTCACCTCCCCTCCATGTTGGAAGACGGTGGTTTCGCCGTCATAACTGGTGGCGAGCATTCGGATGCCCAAGTCCACGCCCACTATGTTTTTGGGGCTTGGGGTTGGGTCGGGAACCTGTAGGATGATGGGAATATGCAGGTACCATTTGCCTCGTTTCGATATCAGTCGGGCGGTACCGAAACGTGCCGTACGGTATTCGTCCGGGGTTCCCTTCCATTGGGCTTTCACTTTGATTCTCCCGCCCATGACGGGAAGGCTGAACATTCCCGTCATGGGCGAATAGGAGTAGTCGCGGTTCCACAGCAGGTCAACACCGGCGGACGAGTACTTTGGTCTGGTGGAATAGTATGCCGTCCTCTTTCTCTTGGGGTTTTCTCCGTTCCGGCGTTCCATGCGCGAGTGAATTGCCTTGTAGGACGCGATGACCCGCCGTATCGAAGATTGGGTCATCTGGCCAACAGTCCGTATTTGTCGCGTAGCGGGTGATAGATAGCCTCGTTGATTTTCCTCTGGCTGAGGGTGTGGTGTTCTCCAATCCAATCGGATACTTCGTTGCAACAGGAGGTGTAATTGTCACATAGGCGGTTAAGGGCTTCAGACTCGTGTTTGTTGGTCGTGAGCTTGACTTTCATGGTCAATGCGAGTTCCACCATCTGCTTCACCTCCAATAAAAAACATTATATCATAATGTTAGTGGAAAGGAAAGGCATTCACCCACGACCACAAGGGTCGTGGTACCCTGCCTAAAAAATTATGGACGGCGAGTGATTTTCCGCGCCATAGCATCTTGTGTGAGCATGTCCAGTAGTTCACCTACTTTGGGTCTTGCAGCTTTTGCTGTCGTAGGATCATTGGTTTCTATGAAACGTCATTCTATGTGGACAAATAATCCTCCGGTGCCGTATGGCATCGGGGGATTTTTTATTTCAAACCTTGCATGATTTTTTTCATTTACATGTTATACTGAATATGTCCACATAGAATGAAAGAAACCACAATGAACACGTACAAGAACTTCGAAAAAAACGCCAACATCATACTCGCCATAACATGCGTCCTCTGCGCATGCTTCATGTGGAGAGTCACAGGGCTCGCAATGGTCATCGCATCAATCGGATTCGCAACCTCAGGAACACTGATGATTACCCACTTCGTGACGCGATGAGCATGTTCTGGATTGGATATGCCGCCGGATTCGTCACTTTTCCCGTCGTATTCGGCCTTCTGGCGTTGGGCTTCCTTCTCCTCGTCCCGCATTGGCCGAACCCGACATGCGGCCTGTCCTGCATTCCCTGCGATGAGACCCTCATCGAGGATGACAGTACGCGTACGGTATCCGGCTTCATCGCCGAACTGAAATACGTCATCCACGGTCTGACCCGCCGGCATCGCATCAACTACAAGGCGTGGATGAAGGCGGGGAAACCGAATCTGGGGTGGAAGCCGGTGGCATGACGGGTTACCTGATCTCAGACCAGTTGCAGGGTGCGCCCGTCCGGCATGATCGCGTTGACCTGAAGCCTGCCGCCGATGGCGTCGAGATAGCGGCGCAGCGTACGGATTTCGGTCTTGTCGACGTCGCCGGATTCGAGGCTGCTGACCCGCTTCTGGCTGACGCCCATGCGTTCGGCGAGCTGCTTCTGGGTCACGTCCTGCTGTTTGCGCGCTTCTTTCAGCTCATACAGGCGCATCTCCTCAAGAAGCTGTTCCTTGCGCTCGTCGATGGTCTTCTGGTCAAGGTCGTGATCGGCCTTGAAGTCCTCCAACGTGTAGCTCATTTCGTGCCCTTCCCATGTTGTTCTTCCAGCCACCGGATGTACCGTCGTTCGGCTTCGCGGATGGCTGTCTTATACCATTTGTTCCATTTGTTCTGTTTGTCTCCGCCGACCAATAGGACCGCTTTGCGTTCCGGGTCGAAGACGAACAGGATTCGGACTTCGCTTCGACCTGTCGAACCGGGTCTCAGTTCCTTCATGGAGCCGATGATGGAGCCCTCGATTTTCCCCACCAGGGGGCGTTTGAGGTTCGGTCCGCGTTCCCGAAGGAGGTCAAGGGCCGCGTAGACCTGGTAGGCGGTCTGTTTGTCAAGTCCGTCAAGCCAGTCCTTGATGGGTTCCATCTCTATCTGCCACATACCCATAAATATACCATATAAGGTATATAAAGTAAAGTCGGAAACGAGAAAAAGCAATGACCAAATGCAAGAAACCAACGACCGTACGATCCGAAGCTCATCGCCGCCCAATGCAAACCCCGTGACCCTGCGGCTCGGCGTGCGCGGCCGGATGCTG
>ENA-OQIW01000282-OQIW01000282.1-human-gut-metagenome-genome-assembly--contig:-NODE-282-length-10058-cov-0.939281_pt1 | contig 10058 bp, 16 predicted proteins | sample MGYA00242586_ERZ504751 | MGnify/ENA primary metagenome ERZ504751 (study PRJEB26092, sample SAMD00036349) | human gut metagenome | host: Homo sapiens | study: EMG produced TPA metagenomics assembly of...
CTTTACCGGCCGTAAAGATAGTTCATAAAATTCCTGCAGGACGTGGGGATACGTATCGTCGCCCTGTTCGATGGCGTCGAGGGATTCTTCCATGTGCGCCGTGAAGCTGACGTTGATGATGCGGGCAAAGTATTTCTTGAGGAGGTCGACGATGATGACGCCGAGCTCCGTCGGATGAACTGCTTGTCCTTCTTTTCGACGTAGTTGCGGTTTTGGATCGTATCCATGATAGGCGCGTAAGTACTCGGCCGGCCGATGCCCTTTTCTTCGAGGGTCTTGATCAGGCTGGCTTCAGTATAGCGTGCCGGCGGCTGAGTAAAGTGCTGCTGGGGCGTCACGGCCGTATTATGGACGATGGTGTTAGCCGCAATGTGGGGCAGTTCAGCCAGCATCTTGTCCTTTTTGGCATCTTCATAGAGCTCGGTAAAGCCTTTGAAGAGGACCTTGTAGCCGGCAGCCCGCAGTTCGTACTTGCCGCTTTCGATGACGATGGCCATGTGTTCCGTTTCGACCGATTCCATCTGGCTGGCCAAAAAGCGGTTCCAAATCAAAGTATAGAGGCGCAGCTGATCCCGGGACAGGAAGTCAGAAACCTTGTACGGCGTCAATTCCAGCGACGTCGGACGAATGGCTTCGTGGGCGTCCTGACTCGACTGCTTGGTCTTATAGACCCGCGGCTTTTCGGGAACGTATTCCGCCCCGTAATTGGCCGTAATGAAGTCCCGCGCGGCCTGGACCATGTCGTCATTGATGCGGACCGAGTCGGTACGCATGTAAGTGATGAGGCCGACGTGGCCCTGGTCGCCCATATCGAGGCCTTCATAGAGCTGCTGGGCCAGCATCATCGTCTTCTTGGCGCCGAAGTTGAATTTGCCGACGCATTCCTGCTGCATCGTCGACGTTGTAAACGGCGGCTGGGGCTGACGTTTACGCTTGCGTTTTTCGACCTTTACGATCTTGTCGGGTTCCTGGGTCTCACCGCGGCTTTCCCAACTGAGGTCATGGGCGATGACCTTGGCCCCTTCTTCATTTTCGATTTCGGCCTTTTTTGCCGTCGATCTTGGTCAGTTCCGTCGGCAAGGTCAGGCCGTCTTCCGTCTGGTAGGTCCCGCCAATGGTCCAATATTCTTCCGGTACGAAGGCCTTGATGGCTTCTTCCCGTTCGCAGATCAAGCGGACGGCGACGGACTGGACGCGGCCGGCACTGAGGCCTTTACAGACCTTTTTCCATAACAAAGGACTTAATTTATAGCCGACGATGCGGTCTAAGATACGGCGAGCCTGCTGGGCGTCGACTTTTTTGATGTCAATCGGTTCCGGTTTTTTAATCGCTTCGACGATGGCTTTCTTCGTGATTTCGTGGAACATGATGCGGCATTTATCCTTGGGATCGATGTCCAGTAAATGCGCCAAATGCCAGGAAATCGCTTCGCCTTCGCGGTCCGGGTCAGTTGCCAGAAAGACTTTTTTCGAGCGGACGTATTCTTCCTGCAATTCATCGATGAGCTTGCGTTTGTCCCACATGTTGGTATAGGTCGGCACGAAGCCTTCTTCGATATTGACGCCGAACTGGTTGCGCGGCAAGTCGCGCAGGTGACCGCGGCTGGCCATGACCTTGTAGCCGCTGCCGAGGAACCGTTCAATCGTCTTGGCCTTGGCCGGCGATTCCACGATGACCAGATTTTTGGCGTTCTTCGGAAGCTTGTCGAGCTTCTTCAGGGGCTCTTTTTTAGGAAGGTTGACCGTACCGTGGATGACCGTCTTTTCACCGTCGGCCTTCTTTTTGCGGCCCTTCTTCTTTTTCGTAGTCGTCAATAATAATCGTACGTTTAATGGGAATTCTAACAATCTATGTTTAATCCTGCCTCTCGCGATACACGAATTGTGAAAATCTATTTAAACTATTTCTCATAATACACTATTCGCCGCGACCTTTCAAGCGCCAGCCCCTTATATACTATATAATAAGGCGTAAGACCTTTGTAAAAAAACGCATATTTCCGGCTGTATCGAGCCATTTTTAAATCCCTTTTCGACAAACGACAAAAAGCAGCCTCCGTGACCTTACATCACAAAGACTGCCTTCCTTCTCAATTCTATGATATGATAGCCTGAGAGGTTTCGAAGCGGAACTATTTTTTCTTCTGGCTGCGGATATGGCGGATGACGCATCGGTCATCGTTTTCGTATCGGCTTTTTTGAAGCCTTCTTTATAGAGGTCGGCCGTGCGCCAACCATCTTCAAGGGCAGCATCGACGGCTTTTTCGATGATAGACTGTCCCTTCTTCATTCGCCAAAGAGTAACGGAGCAGCATGGCTGCCGACAAGATGGTGGCACAGGGATTGGCAATGCCTTTACCTGCAATATCCGGCGCCGAGCCGTGGATCGGTTCATAGAGACTGGTCAGTTCGCCAATGGACGCCGACGGCATCATACCGATGGAACCGCCGAGGACCGCCGCTTCGTCACTCAAGATATCGCCGAAGAGGTTTCCCGTAACGATAACGTCGAACTGTTTCGGATTGAGGGCCAGCTGCATGGCGCAGTTGTCGACGTAAAATGATTTAAAGAGACGTCGGGATAGTCTTTGGCCACATCGATCATGGTGCGGCGCCACAGGCGGGACGTGGCCAGGACGTTGGCCTTATCGACGGACGTCACCTTGCCCCGCCGTCCTTGTGCGGCCTTCATGCAAAGGTGCCGATGCGCTGTACTTCGGGGACGCTGTAATTTTCAAGATCCCAGGCCCGTTCGACGCCGTTATGGATTTCCGACTCGCAGCGGTCGCCGAAATAGATGCCGCCGACGAGTTCGCGAACGATGAGGACATCGGTGCCGGTGACGATATCGGCCTTTAAGGGCGAATACTCGGCCAAGACCGGCGGCACCTTGACGGGACGCAGGTTGACGTAAAGGCCGAGGGCTTTTCGAAGGCCCAAGACGGCTTGTTCCGGCCGCAGGTCGGTTCGACGTTATCCCATTTGTCCCCGCCGACGGCACCAAAGAGGATGGCATCGGCTTTTTTAGCCGCCTCGATGGTTTCCTTGGGAAGGGGCGAACCGCATTCGTCATAAGCCGTACCGCCGGCAATCCGCCGTTCGAAGGTAAGGCCAATCTTGCAGACGGCGTCGACTTCCTGCAGCACCTGGACGGCGCTGTCCGTAATTTCTTCCCCGATGCCGTCGCCGGGGATGACGACGATGTGTTTACTCATGAGCTTCTTCCCCCTTGATATAGTTGATTAAGCCGCCGGCAGCGGCAATATCCCGTACGAAGCCCCGGGCAGGGGCCGCGACCTGAAAGTATCGCCCTGTCTCTTGTCGACGATGGTCCCCTTTTCCAAATCGACGTCGACGATGTCGCCGGCCTTGATGGCTTTTACAGCGTCGCCGATTTCAAGGACCGGCAGGCCGACGTTGATGGCATTGCGGTAAAAGATGCGGGCAAAGCTGGCGGCGATGATGACCGGAATGCCCGAGCCTTGATGGCAATGGGTGCATGTTCCCGTGACGAGCCGCAGCCGAAATTGTGGCCGCCGACCATGATATCCCCCGGCTGCACTAGACCTGCAAAGGTTTCATCGATGTCGACCATGCAGTGCGAAGCCAGTTCCTTGGGATCAAAACTATTTAAATAACGCGCCGGAATAATGACGTCTGTATCAATGTTGTCGCCGTAGCGCCATACCTTTCCTTCTAAACTCATCTTATCGTACCTCCTTAGGAGCGGCAATCTTACCGAGAATGGCACTGGCAGCCGCAACCCTGCGGCCCGGCCAGATAGACTTCACTGTCGACGTGGCCCATGCGGCCGCGGAAATTACGATTCGTCGTCGAAACACAGCGTTCCCCGGCGGCAAGGATGCCCATATAACCGCCGAGACAAGGCCCGCAGGTCGGCGTCGATACGGCGCAACCGGCGGTGATAAAGGTTTCGATGTAACCGGCTTTCATGGCCTCCATATAGACCGACTGACTGCCGGGAATGACGATGCAGCGGACGTCGGGATGAACCGTGCGGCCCCGTAAAATATCGGCGGCAATGCGCAGATCTTCGAGACGGCCGTTGGTGCAGGAGCCGATGACGACCTGGTCGATTTTGATGTCACCAAAGGTACCGACGACTTTTGTATTTTCCGGCAGATGGGGAAAGGCTACGACGGGCTTTAAGGACGACAAGTCGATATCGACGGTCCGGCAATAAAAGGCATCGTCATCGGCCGTAACAACGTCATAGCCGTCAGAAAAGCGCCCCTTTTCATAGGCCATGGTCTGTTCATCGACGGGGAAAATGCCGTTTTTAGCGCCCCCTTCGATGGCCATGTTGGCGATGGTAAAGCGGTCGGTCATATCGAGCGCGGCCACACCGGGACCAGTGAATTCTAACGATTTATACAGAGCCCCGTCGACACCGATCATGCCGATGAGGGTCAGCATGACGTCTTTCCCCGTAATGTCATCGGGTTTCTCGCCGGTCAAACGAACCTGAATGGCATCGGGAACCTTAAACCAAGCCTTCCCCGTGGCCATGGCCACGCCGAGGTCCGTCGAGCCGACACCCGTCGAAAAACCGCCGAGCGCCCCATAGGTGCAGGTGTGCGAATCGGCGCCGATGGTCAGCATCCCCGGTCCGACGATGCCTGTTCCGGCAAGAGGACGTGTTCGATGCCGACGCGGCCGACTTCAAAGTAATGGACGATGCCGTTTTCCTTGGCAAAGTCGCGGACGATCTTGGCAAGTCCCGCCGATTTAATGTCCTTATTGGGTGTAAAATGGTCGGGGACCAAGGCGATCTTGGTCTTATCAAAGACGGGCCGTCCGATTTTCTTAAATTCAGCAATGGCCGGACGGCGCCGTAATATCATTGCCAATACCATATCGACGTTACAAACGATTAAGCCACCGAGAGCTACGGACGCCACGCCGGCGTGCTTAGCTAAAATCTTTTGGGTCATGGTCATTCCCATAATCGATACCACTCCTTAAAAATACCGTTTTCCGAAAAGCGGGTCCGTTTCGAGAAAAGGATGAATTTTCAAAAAAGATGAATGCGTAAAAAACGATCAATGCTGGCTGGCAGCGGCTTTAAAGGCAGCTACTTCGTTGGGGCCCGATGCGAAATGGCGAAAGTGAACGCGCCGTTCCATACCTTCCATGCGATTGACGGCAGTCACGAAGGCCCGAATGGAAGCCGTCATCGTATCCGTATCGATGCCGGCGCCCCACGTCGTCCGCCCCTCCCTATCGGTCAGGCCAAAGTAGGCAATGCCCCGGGAATCGGCGTCGCCGTCGAGGTCGTGTTCGCTGTAGACGAGGTTTTCAAATTCGATGCCGTAGGCTTTACAGATGGCGTTGCTGACGGCATTCAATTGGCCGTTTCCTTCGCCTTCGAGGACGACTTCTTCCCCATTGGCCCGAATCAGGACCGTGCCGATCCAGCGATTTTCGGCTTTCTGAAGAGAAAAATCTTCGACCTTCAAGGGGCTTTCCCGATTGAGGTACTGCTTTTTAAAGACGTCGAAAATTTCCTGAGGCTTCAATTCCTGATGGGCGTGGTCGGAGACTTCTTTTACAAAATAACTGAAGTCTTCGCGCATCTTCTTGGGCATGGCAATGCCGTAATGCTGCTCCATGATGAAGCCGATGCCGCCCTTGCCAGACTGGCTGTTGATGCGGATGACATCGGCGTCGTAAGTCCGTCCGATATCGTGGGGATCGATGTAGAGGTAGGGGCAGTTCCAATACGGTTGGTGCTGTTCAGCCGGAAGTGCATGCCCTTGGCGATGGCGTCCTGATGAGACCCCGAGAAGGCGGCAAAGACCAGCTTTCCGGCATAGGGCTGACGGGGATGGACTTCCATGCGGGTCACCCGTTCATACGTATCGACGAGGTCGGTCATGTGGGAAAATCGAGGCCCGGATCGACGCCCAAGGCGTACATGTTCATGCCGATGGTCACGATATCGGCATTGCCCGTTCGTTCGCCATTGCCAAACAAAGTTCCTTCAACGCGGTCGGCGCCGGCAGGATGGCCATTTCGGCATCGGCCACGCCCGTCCCCCGGTCGTTGTGGGGATGGACCGACAATACGACGTTGTCGCGGTACTTGAGGTGCTGCGAGATGTAAGCGATCTGCGAGGCAAAGACGTGAGGCATGGACATCTGCACCGTCGACGGCAGATTGATGATGGCCTTGCGGTCGGCCGTCGGCTGCCAAACGTCGAGGACGGCGTTGCAGACATCGAGGGCGTATTCCGGTTCCGTTCCAGTAAAGCTTTCCGGCGAATATTCGAAGCGGTAGTCGCGCCGGCTTCTTCGGTCAGGCGTTTCAGCAAGACCGCCCCTTCGACGGCAATGGCCTTGATTTCATCCTTGGACTTATGGAAAACCTGTTGACGCTGGGCAAAGGACGTCGAATTATAGACGTGGACGATGGCATTTTTAACGCCTTTTAAAGCTTCGAAGGTCCGGCGGATGATGTGTTCTCGGGCCTGGGTCAGGACCTGGACGGTGACGTCGTCAGGGATCAAATCGTGATCGACCAAGTAGCGCAGGAATTCGAATTCCGTTTCCGATGCGGCCGGGAAGCCGACTTCGATTTCCTTAAAGCCCATGGCGACCAAGACCTTGTAAAATTCGATTTTTTCTTCCAAATTCATAGGGATGATAAGGCCTGATTTCCGTCGCGCAAATCGACGCTACACCAGACCGGCGCCTTTTCCGGATATTCCCGTTGCGTCCAGGACATATCGACGACAGGCGGCATAAAATAACCTTTCTTGTAATGTTCTACGTGTTTCATGGTCATCACTCCTATGATTATGAAATAAATTAAAAACAACTCATTACACAATCAAAATAAAAAAATCATCTCATCTCCAAAGAGACGAAAGATTTCACTTACGCGTTACCACTCTAATTCCTATGCTGCATAGGCACTCTATAGGTACGGACCAACGTCGATACCCTCCTGTCTGTTAACGGCCAGGCCCCGGCTCCACCTACTCCCACGGTTTCAGCGAGCTGCTTAGAGAGGAGTTCCGTTCCATGCCGCTGCTGCCTCACACCTGCCGCCAGCTCTCTGTAAGCTTTCTGGAACATACTAGTTCTCTTCAACGCATTTTATTTTGAATTGTTTTGTTGATGGTTCGTATCTTACCACTATCATTCCCGTTTGGCAAGGCTTTTTTCAAAATACTTTAAAGTTAAACGTCGAACCTATGTTAATAATTTCTAAACAGACTAGGTTTAACGTTTATCTTAAAAGGAGTAACTTAAAACGAACCTTCCCCGGCGCCGCCTCGTAAAACCCTATCTTTTTTCAAACATTAATGCTATAATAAATAAGTTACACAACAAGGAGGAAGTACATGTTAGAGAAATTCCAAAATTTAAATATCAGCGAAGTCATTATCCGTGCCCTGAACGAAATGGGGTTTGAAGAACCGACGCCGATCCAGTCCGAATCGATTCCCGTCGCCATGAGCGGCGTTGACATGATTGGCCAGGCCCAGACCGGTACCGGTAAGACCGCTGCTTATGGCATTCCTGTCCTGGAAAAATATTGAAGGCCGAACCTTCCAAAGAAATTCAGACCGTCGTCTTATCCCCGACCCGTGAACTTGCTATGCAGGTCGCCGAAGAACTGAACCATTTGGCTCAATTCACCAACATTCAGCCCTGCCGATCTACGGCGGTCAAGATATGGAACGCCAGCTGCGCCGCCTGCGCAAGAGCCCGCAGATCATCGTCGCCACCCCGGGCCGCCTCATCGACCACATGAAGCGCGGCACTATCGACTTGAGCCACATTGCGACCATCGTCCTCGACGAAGCCGATGAAATGCTGGACATGGGCTTTATCGATGACATCAACCTTATCATGGCCGCTACGCCCAACACGCGCCAGACTCTGCTCTTCTCGGCTACCATGCCGAAACCGATCCAACAGTTGCCGAAACCTTCCTTCACGATCCGCTCATGATTCGCATGAAGACCAAAGAAGTCACGATGGACTCATCGAACAGTCTTACATCGAAGTACCGGACCGTCAGAAATTCGACATCCTCTGCCGTCTCTTAGACCTCCAGGAACCGGATTTGGCCATCATCTTCGTCCGCACCAAACGCCGCGTCGACGAAGTCTCGGAAGCCCTCAAGAAGCGTGGCTACTCGTCGGAAGGTATCCACGGCGACCTCACTCAGGCTAAGCGCGACACGGTCATCCGCCAGTTCCGTGAAAAGACCATCGACATCTTAGTCGCCACCGACGTCGCAGCTCGCGGCCTCGACATCAGCGGTGTCACCCACGTCTTCAACTACGACCTGCCCCAGGACCCGGAAAGCTACGTCCACCGCGTCGGCCGTACCGGTCGTTGCCGGCCAGAGCGGCGAAGCCACGACCTTCGTCATTCCCCGTGAAATGGAACACCTGCGGACCATCGAACGACTGATTAAACGCAGCATTGCCCGCCGCAAAGCACCGACCTTCTCCGAAGCCTTAGAAGGCGCACAGCAGGCCGCTATCCGCAACCTCGCCGCTGCTGCAGAAGAAGGTAACTTCGGAAGCTACAAAGAAAATGCCGAAGAACTCCTGGCTAACTACGACTCGGCGTCCCTCATCGCAGCCGCTATCAAGCTGCTCACCAAAGAACCGGACACGACGCCCGTCAAGATTACTGAAGAAGCCCCGCTCCGCGTCCATCGCAGCCGCCAAGGCAAAAATAACCGCGACCGCAACTATCGCCGTAACGACCGCAATCGGAAAGATCGCCGCAACGGTAAAGAAGATGGTCAAGAACGAGGCGAACGCCGTCGTCACTTCGCACCGAAAAACCGCGATTCCAACAACCACGGCACCTTCCGCAACAACCAACGCTCCGAAAAAAAACAACATAAAGAACCGAACCGTTCCGTATTCAAGCCTTACTTCAAGGACTAATACGACAATAGAAATGCCCTCCCTACCGATGTAGAGAGGGCATTTTTGCGCCTTGTTACAGTCCATTCACCTCGTGTGAGGGGCGACTACGAGCGCAACAGTAGTTAACTGTGTCGGCGTGGTTTCAATCCACGCACCCATGAAGGGTGCGACTGACATTCGAAAACGGTTTCATTGGGCCTTTTTCGTTTCAATCCACGCACCCATTGAGGGTGCGACAGTTATTCTTCGACCGAGGCGGATTGTAGGTTCCATTACAATCCACGCACCCGTGAAGGGTGCGACGTTGATTTCCACTTGATAATGCCGCGTAATTTCCCGTTTCAATCCACGTACCCGTGAAGGGTGCGACTTGACCATTTCCGGGGCTTTAATTTTTGAAGAGTTTCAATCCACGCACCCGTGAAGGGTGCGACCTTGATTTACTTGTTTATACCGTGCGCTGCCTTCCGTTTCAATCCACGCACCCATGAAGGGTGCGACCTTGTATACGCTGCATAACCCTTGCTGGGACGCTGTTTCAATCCACGCACCCATGAAGGGTGCGACGACGCAAGGCTGTCAACCGCATCCGACATATAAACGTTTCAATCCACGCACCCATGAAGGTGCGACACGGCACCCATGTTATTTAGTCAACCCTAAGTTGTTTCAATCCACGCACCCATGAAGGGTGCGACGTTATAACAATCAAGCACGTGTAAGGATATCCAAGTTTCAATCCACGCACCATGAAGGGTGCGACGATCGCTATGATGAAGTCCGACAATCCGCGTACTGTTTCAATCCACGCACCCATGAAGGGTGCGACCTCTATGAGCAATGGCCGTTTGTAATATAGTCGCGTTTCAATCCACGCACCCATGAAGGGTGCGACAAACGGGACAGCATACGTTTCTTCCAGCGAAGTTGTTTCAATCCACGCACCCATGAAGGGTGCGACGTGAAGATCAAATTCAATCGGCAATCGAAGATATAGTTTCAATCCACGCACCCATGAAGGGTGCGACCCAACGCGCCGTCTGTCACGGATACCGCCAGCACGTTTCAATCCACGCACCCATGAAGGGTGCGACTACCAGCGCCGTTATGTCCTGGGTGAATACGATGTTTCAATCCA
>ENA-OQIW01000283-OQIW01000283.1-human-gut-metagenome-genome-assembly--contig:-NODE-283-length-10044-cov-1.684784_pt1 | contig 10044 bp, 9 predicted proteins | sample MGYA00242586_ERZ504751 | MGnify/ENA primary metagenome ERZ504751 (study PRJEB26092, sample SAMD00036349) | human gut metagenome | host: Homo sapiens | study: EMG produced TPA metagenomics assembly of...
CGATGATTCGCCGACCACCTGTTCTGGGCGCGGTTCTGGCGAGTGACCCGCAAGGTGGCCCTGTACGGCAGCCCATTGTGGACCCTACTCATCGCCTGCGGTCTGATTCTGATGTTCAAGGCCATACTGCTGGCACGAGCGCGGCGACACGGCAGTCCGAAAACCCGTGTGGCAGCAGGTTGGAATGCCATACGCATGCTTGCCGAGCAAAGCGGCATCACAGCCAAGGGCACTCGTCGAGATCAGGCCGGTGCCATCGCCCGTCAACTCGGCACAGATGACCAGGCTTTGATCCAGCTTGGCCGGGAAGCCGACTACGCCACGTTCTCGGGGCAAGACATTGAATCGGGCCAAGCCACCACATATTGGACAGGAGTCGACCAATTACGCAAGGCAATGCTCGCTTCTTTGCCGCGTTTCAGGAGGATACGTACACGACTTTCCCTGAAAAGCGTGGCTATACTGTCAAATGGCACGCAGCAAAGCCGCACACGACGCATGTCAAGCGCACGCGTAAGAAGGGGAAGGCGTCATGACCACAGGCTCCATCCGTATCGCGATGACCAGTGACGTGGGCCTTAGGCGCAAAAACAACCAAGACACCGGATTCGCGCAACAAGGCGTGTTCATGGTCTGTGACGGCATGGGCGGCGGCAAAGGCGGCGAGCAGGCAAGCCAGTTGGCTGCCCAGCATTTCGCACAATTGGCCGCCATGCCTTCACGCACCCGTCAGGATATCGACGACACCTTGGCACGGGCCCAGCACGACATTCTCGATCTGGGAGACCGCCTTGGCGGCGTGGCCGGCACAACCTGCTCCGGTTTGGTACTGCCCCAAGATCATGCGGATTCCGCCAGCGCCCGCAGCGCTGCTTTGTTCAGTGACGCCGATGATCAGGACTTCTCGGACCAGACCTATGTGGTCAATGTCGGCGATTCCCGCACCTACCATCTCAGTCCGTTGGCGCATGCCGATGCTCCCGCCACGGATATCATTCCCGTGTGGGACGCCGCTTCGCTGACCCGCATCACGCGAGACCATTCGCAACGTCAGGAAGCCATCGATTCCGGGCAGATGTTGCCGGAAGAGGCGGAGGCGACCATTCCACGCAACATCATCACACAATGTCTGGGTGATCCGGATGGCATCATGCCCGACGTATATGTCGCCGATCTGACCGGCCGCTTCATCATCTGTTCGGATGGATTGCATGGCGAGGTGCCGGACGAACAGATCGCGGCCATCGCCGCGGCGCATTCCAGTCCGCAGGAGGCCGTGGACGCCTTGGTGGCGGCCGCTCTTGATGCGGGCGGAACCGACAATATCACTGTGATTGTGGCCGATATGCCATTGACCGAACCCGAACATCATGCGTTCAGCGCATTCAGGCTGGACGAAGGTGAGGATATCGGCGCCATTGAAGACGCAACACTACAAACACTACGGACCATACGTTCGGCATAACCGAGCGAACATAAGGAGGTAATCCCATGGTTGATTATGATGCTGCGGTCGCTGCCGTTCAGGATCCGAACGCGGATCCGATCCTGCTGGCAAAAATCGCCTACGAGAATCCGGAATTCGGTGCCAATGTCGCCGTGAATCCGCGCTGTTATCCCGGCTTGAAGCGTTGGATCGCCGAGTTCGGTGACGATCGCGCCCGCGAGACCCTGGCGCAATACGGGTTCACTGCCGAGGCATTCGGCGGCCCGGTTCAGGATCAGAAAGCCACGGCACAGGCGGCCCAGCAGCCCGCGGCTCAGGCGGCATTCGAGGAGCCTGTGGCCACCAATCCTTACGGTTTCACCGCCGAACAGGCCCTGACCACCACCGACCAGATGCAAATCGCCCAGATTGCCCAGTACGCGCCTGAACTACGCGCCTGCATCGCACGTAATCCCAACACCTATCCGGCACTGATCGAATGGCTGGGCCAGCTCGGCGACCCGGCAATCAACGCCGCTCTGGCTTCCCGTCAGTGAAAGGACGGCATCATCATGGCCAAACTTCCCTACCCTCCAGCACCTGAACTGGTTGGTATTCTGACGATCCGGTGGAAGGCACCCCGGATTCCGCAGTTGGCACAGCGAACCGCAGAACGACTACGGGCAGCCCAGTACCGCGGAAGCGGCAACCAATACCGCTTTTACCGCAGAGCCTGCCGCCACGGCCGCCGCCGCTGAGCCCGCTGCCACCGCTCCGGCAGACACCACACCGCACGCCGCCGAAAACGACATCGAGGATTGGGACAGCACCGTGCTCTCCTCCTCGTTCACGTCCAAGGCACCGAAGAAGACGTACCTGCTGCATAACGATGTCACCGGCCAGACCATCGTGATCGATAAGAGCACGTTGCTGGGCCGCAAGCCTTCCATGGATGTGCCGCAGGGTGCCAAGGCGGTGCGTATCGTAGACCCGACCCGCACCACATCCCGCAACCATGCCGCCATCAGCATCGACACCGATGGCGCGCTGTGGATCGAGGACTACGGCTCGTTGAACGGCACCTACATCATCACCAATGGCCAAGAGACACAAGTCACCAAGGGCACACCGCTCAAGCTCAGCGCGCCTGCCACGGTGCGTATCGGAGACCAGTTCTTCCAGTTCACCGAAAAACAGGCTTGAGTAATCAAGCAACGAGCGGCTGCCTGCTCTTGTTCAACAGGAAAATCACAATGGCAAATATACGGATGGCCCGGAACTGATATAGTTCCGGGCCATCTTATTGCGATTAACGCAAGATCTGAGTCCTAGAAGGGGCATCCTTTCTAGGACCTTCTCACTTACTCCTCGATGTCAGGCTGACCGCCCTGATCGGAGTAGAAATCATCCGGGTTGAAGTCGTCGCCGAGCTTCAGATCGCCGAACTCGAGGTTCGAGAAGTTCAGGTCAGACAGGTCGGCGTCGGAGAAGCTCGCGTCGCCGAGATCGCCATCGCCGCCCAGACCGAAGTTCGGGTAGATGGTGTCACGGATGGCCTTGTCAGGCTCGACCACGGCGTTGCGGTAGCGCGCGAGGCCCGTACCGGCCGGGATGAGCTTACCGATGATGACGTTCTCCTTGAGGCCCTTGAGGTCGTCGACCTTCTCGGAGAGGGCGGCTTCGGTGAGCACGCGGGTGGTCTCCTGGAAGGATGCGGCGGACAGCCAGGAGTCGGTGGCCAGCGACGCCTTGGTGATACCCATAAGCGCCGGACGACCGACGGCCGGACGGCCACCGTTCTTGACGATGTTGCGGTTGATCTCGCGGAAGCGGGCGTTGTCCACCAGCTCACCCGGCAGCAGGTCGGTGTCGCCGGAGTCGATGATGGTCACGCGACGGGTCATCTGGTGCACGATGACCTCGATGTGCTTGTCGTGGATATCCACACCCTGGGAGCGGTACACGGTGTGCACTTCCTCCACGATGTTGACCTGGGCGGCGCGCTTGCGAGGATGGTGAGGATCTTCTTGGGGTCCACAGAACCTTCGACCAGCTGGGTGCCGACCTTGATGTGGTCGCCGTCGGCAACCTTGAGCGGCACGCGCTTGGAGACTGGTAGGTGATCGGCTTGATCACGCCGTCTTCCTTCGGTGCGCCGGAATCGCGTCCGGGGTCAGGATGATCTGGCGACCGCGATCGTTCTCCACGATCTTGATGCTGCCGGCGAACTCGGTGATCGGGGCCTCACCCTTCGGGGTGCGGCCTCGAAAAGCTCGGTGACACGGGGAAGACCCTGGGTGATATCGGAGGCCGCGGCCACACCACCGGAGTGGAAGGAACGCAGCGTCAGCTGGGTACCAGGCTCACCGATGGACTGGGCGGCGACGATACCGACGGTCTCGCCGACATCGACCAGCTTGTTGGTGGCCAGGGACCAGCCGTAGCACTTGGCGCACACGCCGCGCTTGGACTCGCAGGTCAGCACGGAACGGCACTTGACTTCCTCGACGCCGTGGGCCACGAGGTCGTTGAGCACGTCCATGGACAGGGCGTCGTCGCGCTTGTACAGCACGGTCTGTCCGTCGGCCGGGTCGATGACGTCGGCGGCGAGCAGACGGGAGTACGGGCCACCGTCGGCGGCCTTGACGAGCACCGGTTGCCGTCGTTGTCGCGCTCGGCGACGCGGATGGGCAGACCGGCCTTGGTGCCGCAGTCCTCTTCGCGCACGATGACGTCCTGGGAGACGTCGACCAGACGACGGGTCAGGTAACCGGATTCTGCGGTACGCAGTGCGGTATCGGCCAGACCCTTACGTGCACCGTGCTGGGAGATGAAGTACTCCAGCACGGACAGGCCGTCGCGGTAGTTGGACTTCACAGGACGAGGAATGATCTCACCTTCGGGTTAGCCACGAGGCCTCGCATACCTGCAATCTGGTTGATCTGCATCATGTTGCCTCGTGCACCAGACTGCACGATGATGGCCAGGTTGGAGGTCGGGTCGAACTTCTCCTCGACTTCCTTGGACACTTCGGCGGTGCACTCGGTCCACAGGTCGATGAGTTCCTGACGGCGAGCTTCCTCGGTCAACAGACCCATCTCGTAGTTGGCGTTGACCTTGTCGGCCTTGGCCTCGTACTCGGCGATCTTCTCGTCGCGCTCGGGCGGCTCGTTCACGTCGGAGAACGCGAAGGACACGCCGGACCACGGTGCGCGGGTGAAGCCGAGATCCTTCAGGGCATCCAGCGTGGCGGCCACCTGCTGGGTGGAGTAACGCATGGCGATGTCATCGACGATCTTGGACAGACGGCCCTTGGCCACCTGCTCGTTGACGAACGGGTAGTCGGTCGGCAGGGTCTCGTTGAACAGGATGCGGCCGTAGGAGGTGGCGAACAGCACGGTGCCGTCGTGGAAGCGTTCTTCCTTGACGACCTCGTCCTCGCCTTCGCGCGGGTCGAGCACCTTACTTCGCCGGGCTCCCAGTTCTTCGGCAGCACGAAGCTCTCGGGCAGGCGGATGAGCACCTTGGCCTGCATGTCGATCTCGTGGCGGTCGAGGGCCATTTCGGCCTCTTCCAGCGAGGAGAACACGCGGCCCTGGCCCTTGACGCCTTCCAGCACGGTGGACAGGTAGTACAAACCGAGGATCATATCCTGGCTCGGCATGGTCACGGTGTGGCCGTCGGCCGGCTTCAGGATGTTGTCGGAAGCCATCATCAGCGAGCGGGCCTCGGCCTGGGCTTCGGCGGAGAGCGGCAGGTGGACTGCCATCTGGTCACCATCGAAGTCGGCGTTGAAGGCGGCGCAGGCCAGCGGCGGCAGGTGGATGGCCTTGCCTTCCACCAGGATCGGCTCGAATGCCTGAATACCCAGACGGTGCAGCGTAGGTGCACGGTTGAGCAGCACGGGGTGCTCGGAGATGACCTCCTCGAGCACGCCCCACACTTCGGCGTCGCCGCGGTCCACAAGACGCTTGGCGGACTTCATGTTCTGCGCATAGTTCAGGTCCACGAGGCGCTTGATGACGAACGGCTTGAACAGCTCGAGGGCCATCGGCTTCGGCAGACCGCACTGGTGCATGCGCAGGGACGGGCCGACCACGATCACGGAACGGCCGGAGTAGTCGACTCGCTTACCGAGCAGGTTCTGACGGAAACGACCCTGCTTACCCTTGAGCATGTCGGACAGGGACTTCAGCGGACGGTTGGAGCACCGGTGACCGGGCGACCACGACGGCCGTTGTCGAACAGGGAGTCGACGGCTTCCTGGAGCATGCGCTTCTCGTTGTTGAGCATGATTTCAGGGGCGCCGAGCTCGATCAGTCGCTTCAGACGGTTGTTACGGTTGATCACACGGCGGTACAGGTCGTTGAGGTCGGAGGTGGCGAAGCGGCCACCGTCGAGCTGGACCATCGGGCGCAGGTCCGGCGGGATGACCGGGATCACGTCGAGCACCATGGCCTCCGGCTTGTTGCCGGTGGTCAGGAAGGCGTTGACGACCTTGAGGCGCTTCAGGGCCTTGGTCTTACGCTGTTCGGAAGCGTCCTTGATCTCCTCGCGCAGTTCCTTGGAGATGGTCTCCAGGTCGAGGGACTGCAGGCGCTTCTTGATGGCTTCGGCGCCCATGCAGCCGTCGAAGTAATCGCCGTAGCGGTCCTGCATCTCGCGCCACAGGTCCACGTCGTCGACCATGTCGCCGGGCTTGAGCTTCTTGAACTTGTCGAAGACGGCGTCCACACGGGCGATCTGGTCGTTGTAGCGGGTGCGGATGGCAGCCATATCACGCTCGGCACCGTTACGCAACTTGGTGCGGGCCGGGCCCTTGGCCTCGCCGGCCTCCTCAAGGGCGGCGAGATCCTCTTCGACCTTCTTGGCGCGGGCTTCGATGTCGGAGTCACGGCGCTGCTCAAGGCGCTTGATCTCGGAATCGAACTCGTCCTGCAGGCCGGGCAGATCGTTGTGACGCTCGTCTTCGTTCACCTCGGTGACATGTAGGAGGCGAAGTAAATCACGCGCTCCAGGTCCTTCGGGGTGACGTTCAGCAGGTAGCCGAGGCGGGAAGGCACACCCTTGAAGAACCAGATGTGCGTCACCGGGGCGGCGAGCTCGATGTGGCCCATGCGCTCACGGCGCACGCGGCTGCGGGTCACTTCGACGCCGCATCGCTCGCAGACGATGCCCTTGAAGCGCACGCGCTTGTACTTGCCGCAGGCGCACTCCCAGTCACGGGTCGGCCGAAGATCTGTTCGCCGAACAGACCGTCCTTCTCAGGCTTCAGCGTACGGTAGTTGATGGTTTCAGGCTTCTTGACCTCACCGTGGCTCCAACCACGGATGTCATCGGCGGTGGCAAGGCCGATGCGAATCTTGTCAAATGCGTTGACGTCCAGCACTTGTTAATCCGTTTCTGTTCTTGAGACCTTCCCAAGCTCCCCTTGTCAGGGGAGCTGTCAGCCAAGGCTGACTGAGGGGTAGTGCAAACCGGAAAGGTCTCTGTACGTTATTTATTTCACGTTGGCGGAGCTACACGCGGCGTATTGACCGCATGCAGCCCGAGGGATCACTGGTATTCGGGCTCTTCGGCCTTCTGGTCTTCCTTGGCGGCCGCGTCGGGGCGGGCGCCGATGTTGAAGCCGAGGTCGTCAGCGGAGCTGGCCGGATCGTCATCCTCATCCTTCATGTCGATGGCCACGCCTTCGGCGTTGAGCACTTCGACGTTCAGGGACAGGGACTGCATTTCCTTCAGGAGCACCTTGAACGACTCGGGGATGCCTGCCGGCGGCAGGTTATCGCCCTTGACGATGGCACCATAGACACGCACACGGCCGTCGACGTCATCGGACTTGGTGGTCATCATCTCGTGCAGCGTGTAGGCGGCGCCGTAGGCTCAAGGGCCCACACCTCCATCTCGCCGAAGCGCTGGCCACCGAACTGGGCCTTACCACCGAGCGGCTGCTGGGTGATCATGGAGTACGGGCCGGTGGAACGAGCGTGAATCTTGTCGTCGACCAGGTGGTGCAGCTTCAGCATGTACATGTAGCCAACGGAAATCGGCTTGGTGTACGGTTCACCGGTACGGCCATCGAACAGGGTGGCCTTGCCGTCGGGGCCGACCAGACGGTCGCCGTCGCGGTTCGGCAGCGTGGTGGACAGCAGGCCCTTCAGGACCTCAGGCTTGACACCGTCGAACACCGGGGTGGCAACCGGGGTGTTCGGCTCGGCCTTCTCGGCACCGGACGGAATCAGCTTCTTCCACTCGGCTTCCAGATTCGGATCCAAAGAGATGTCCCAACCGGAGTGAGCAATCCAGCCGAGGTGCAGTTCGAGCACCTGGCCAAGGTTCATTCGGGAAGGCACACCCAGCGGGTTCAGCATGATGTCGACCGGAGTACCGTCAGCCAGGAACGGCATGTCCTCTTCCGGCAGGATGCGGGAGATGCAGCCTTGTTGCCGTGGCGGCCGGAGAGCTTGTCGCCCACCGTGATCTTACGGTGCTGGGCGATGTAGACGCGGATCATCTGGTTGACGCCGTTGGCAGCTCGTCGCCGTCCTCCTCGGCATCCTCACGGGTGATCTCCTTGACACCGATGACGGTACCGGTCTCGCCGTGGGCACGCGCAGGGAGGTTGTCACGCACCTCGCGGGACTTCTCGCCGAAGATGGCGCGCAGCAGGCGCTCCTCCGGGGTCAGCTCGGTCTCGCCCTTCGGGGTGACCTTACCGACCAGGATGTCGCCGGCCTCGACCTCGGCGCCAATGCGGATGATGCCGCGCTCGTCGGAGGTTGGCCACGGCGTCCTCGCCGACGTTCGGCAGGTCGCGGGTGATCTCTTCGGCGCCCAGCTTGGTTTCGCGGGCGTCGATCTCGTACTCCTCGATGTGGATGGAGGAGAGGGTGTCGTCCTGCACGAGGCGCTGGGAGATGATCACAGCATCCTCGTAGTTGTAGCCGTTCCACGGCATGAAGGCGATGAGCAGGTTCTTGCCCAGGGCCAGATCGCCGTTCTGGATGGCGGGGCCGTCAGCCATAACCGAGCCGGCTTCCACACGCTCGCCGTCGTGGACGATCGGGCGCTGGTTGTAGCAGGTAGTCTGGTTGGAGCGCTGGAACTTGGCCAGCTTGTAGGAGCTGGTGGTGCCGTCGTCGTTCATCACGCGGATCAGGTCGGCGGACACGTAGGTAACCACACCGTCCTTCTCGGACTTGATGACGTCGCCGGAGTCGTTGGCGGCGCGCCATTCGGAGCCGGTGCCCACCAGCGGGCGCTCGGATTCGATCAGCGGCACGGCCTGACGCTGCATGTTGGTACCCATCAGTGCACGGTGGCCCTCATCATGCTCCAGGAACGGAATCAGGGAGGCGCCGAGGGAGACCATCTGGCGCGGGGAGACGTCCATGTAGTCCACGGAGCTCACCGGCACATCGACCGCCTCTTCTTCGCCGACTCGGGCAAGGGCGGACTTCTGCACGAAGTTGCCGTTCTCGTCGAGCTCCTGGTTGGCCTGGGCAATGACGTGGTCAAGATCGCGGTCAGCGGTCATGTACTCGACCTCGTCGGTCACGTGGCCGTTGACGACCTTGCGGTACGGGTCTCGATGGAAGCCGAACGGGTTGACGCGGCCGAAGGTTGCCAGGGAGCCGATCAGACCGATGTTCGGGCCTTCAGGAGACTCGATCGGGCACATACGGCCGAAGTGGGACGGGTGCACGTCGCGCACCTCCATGGAGGCGCGGTCGCGGGACAGACCGCCGGGGCCCAGTGCGGAAAGACGACGCTTGTTCGTCACACCGGACAGCGGGTTGTTCTGATCCATGAACTGGGAGAGCTGGGAAGTGCCGAAGAACTCCTTGATGGTGGCGTTCACCGGACGGATGTTGATCAGGGACTGCGGGGTGATGGCCTCGGCGTCCTGAGTGGTCATACGCTCGCGCACCACGCGCTCCATACGGCTCAGACCGGTACGCAGCTGGTTCTGAATCAGCTCGCCGACCTGGCGGATACGACGGTTGCCGAAGTGATCGATATCGTCGACGTCCACGCGCAGGTCAACGTCTTCGCCGTTGCGCTTGCCCGGGAAGGTCGCCGCACCGTCGTGCAGGGCCACCAGGTACTTGATCGTGGCGATGATGTCTTCCTGGTGGAGGGAACGATCGTTGAAATCGGCCTCGACACCCAGCTTGCGGTTGATCTTGTAGCGGCCAACACGGGCCAGATCGTAGCGCTTGGTGTTGAAGTAGAAGGAGTCCAGCAGATTCTTGCCGGCCTCGGGGGTCGGGGTGTCGGCCGGACGAATCTTGCGGTAGAGGTCAACGAGGGCCTCGTCCTGGGTCTCGAGGGTTTCCTTCTCCAGTGCGTCGAGCACCAGCGGGTAGTCCTTGAATGCCTGGCGATCTCGGACTTGGTCATGCCGATGGCCATGAGGAACACGATGGCGGACTGCTTGCGCTTGCGGTCCACGCGCACCTGCGGCTGGTCTTTCTTATCGATCTCGAACTCGAGCCATGCACCACGCTCGGGATGATCTTCGCGCCGAAGACTTCCTTATCGGGAGGTGCGATCCTGCTGGCGGTCGAAGTACGACGCCCGGGAGAACTTCGAACCCGGAATGTACCAGCCTTACC
>ENA-OQIW01000284-OQIW01000284.1-human-gut-metagenome-genome-assembly--contig:-NODE-284-length-10028-cov-1.572063_pt1 | contig 10028 bp, 12 predicted proteins | sample MGYA00242586_ERZ504751 | MGnify/ENA primary metagenome ERZ504751 (study PRJEB26092, sample SAMD00036349) | human gut metagenome | host: Homo sapiens | study: EMG produced TPA metagenomics assembly of...
CAAACATATCATGGAACAGTTTCCAGTATTCATTTTCTTCGTCTTTACCGGCCACTTCGCCAAAGCGAATCATCGGATCGCGTAACAATTTACGCACAATCATGCGGGACATGTTGTCCATAATTTTGCGCAGGCGATCATCCGCATCCGGTAATTTTGCTAAGGCGCGGTGTAATTCGCGTTTGCGAGTACGTTCCGCTTTATCACTTAAGAGTACCATCATCGGACGAACGGACAAGTACCCTAATTTTTCCTCTATTTCATCAATTGCTTCAGCAATTATCGGTTTCGCTTTTTCCGCTTCCAATTCACGCTGATGTTTATTTTCTTCAACAACGCTCTCCAAGGAGTCAATATTAAATAAGTACACATCATCAATTTCGGATACATCCGGGTCAATATCACGCGGAACGGCAATATCAATCATCACAATAGGGTTACCTTGACGATTAGCCGCAATTTTAGCCGCTTCTTCGGGCCCGATTATATAATGCGGTGCGCCCGTGGAGGTAATTAAAATATCCGCCTCTTTGGCTTGATCGATAAAGCTGTCAAAGGAAATAGCCTGACCGCCGAATCGTTTAGCCAACGCTTCCGCTTTATGGTAAGTTCGATTGGATACAAAAATGCTCTTAACCCCTTTGGACTGAAGATGGGTAGCCGTCAATTCACTCATTTCACCGGCTCCCAAAACAAGCACTTTTGCCTCACTCATCGGTTTTGTCAGGCAATCTTCCGCCAAATTTACCGCCGCATAACTTACGGATACCGGCGTATTGGCAATGCCTGTAACGGTGCGCACTTTTTTACCGACACTGATGGCTCGTTGGAAAATGATATTAAAAATAGGACCGGTCAAGCCGCGACTATACGCCGAAATATAGGCCATCTTAAGCTGACTTAATATCTGACCTTCCCCGAGCACCAACGAATCGAGGCTGGATGCTACATTAAATAAATGTGCCAATAAATCGTGTCCTTCATACATGAAGAACCAGTCATCTTCAATCTCCATGTCTTCGACGCCTTTTAAATGCTGTTAATAAATGAAGTCATGAACTGTTTCGGATTTTCCACATCTTCCAACACCGCATATAATTCGGTACGATTACATGTAGATAAAAGGACACATTCCGCTACTTGTTCATGTTCATACACATGATTAATGGCTTCGCTTATTTCCGTTTTATCAAAAGAAAATACTTCACGCACGTTTACCGGTGCACTTCTATGATTTAAACCTAATACGATTAATTTCATCGCTCAATATATCCTCCACACATTTCCAATCACCCTCTATTATCTTAATCAACTCTTTTTGACCTAAATGTTTTTGCCAAAATTCTTCACGTTCCGCCGGCGTTGTCAAAAGCTCACGTACCGTTTTACGCATTTCTCTGAGAGCCGGCAACATCTCGGCTACTGCCCCATAGCGATTAGCCAAGTCTTTTTTGATTAAACGACTTAATCGAGGACTTACCCGTCCGGTAAATATGGCAAATTCCAAATCTCCCACTGTTACCGTCGCCGGAAAGGTAAAATCACAATCACTGCGGTCATCCGCCCGGTTTACCAAGGCCCCCAAGGCTCTGGCCTTCTTAGCACACATTGCATTGAGCTCACTGTCACTCGTTGCCAATAACACAAAATCCGCTGCCAAATCAACGGATTCATCATAAGCCGCTTTTTGCCACACTAATTGATTGTCAGCGGCCCACTCGGCTATCTTAACCGTCACTTCGGGACTTACTACGGTTACTTTGGCGCCTTCCTTAAGGAACAGCCCGATTCGGCGCTCCGCTACGGCACCGCCGCCGATAACCAAACAACGTTGACCGGTCAGTCGTAAGGCCATTGTAATCATATTGCCTCACTTTCTTAGAACTTCATTTTATCTTTTTTATGAAATTCTTTCATATGTTCTTTATATCAAAATCGGCTTGATATAAATCAAGCGATTAACACTCTATTTATTTATTATCTTCGCTTGTTTCCGTGGATGCTGCTTCTTCAGCCTGTTCCACAGCCGCCTGAGCCGCCAATACATCCTCGGCTACGCCGGCATTACTATGAATTGTTGAATTGTCTTCGGCTGCTGCCGCAATTACTTCATCGATATTAACTTTCTCAAGTTGTACTTTGCTGTCACCTAACACATAGCCATCCACCATTTGCATTTGCGAGTTCAAAAGGGATTCCATACGGGCTTTGAAAACAGCTACTTCATTACGAATGACTGCATATTTTTCGCAACCTTCACGCAACTGACGTTCAGCTTCCGCAATAATTTGACGACGTTGCTGTTCGGCTTCCTGAATGATGAGATCTGCTTCTTTACGAGCAGAATTTTTAACATTTTCGCCCGTTTCCTGAGCCAATACTAAAGCATCATTCATAGTAGCTTCCATTTTTTCGTATTGAGCAATGCGTTTTTCGAGTTGTTCAATTTTATCCGTCATTTCACGATTATCGCGATATAAGGTTTCATAATCATGGACCAATTCGGCCATAAACGCGTTAACCGCTTCCTTGTCGTACCCACGAAAGCCTGTTTCAAACTCTTTATTGTGAATATCCATTGGTGTAATCATACAGCTTACCTCCTAATTTACATGAATCGTTTGAGATAGACACCGATGCGCCCCTTGCGAGAGGTGCCGGTAATTTCCTCAATTTTCATTCGTCCACGACCTCGAAGCGATATAATATCTCCTTCTTTGACTTCTTGTGCCGGTCCCTTGGCCGGTTGCCAGTTTACTTGCACAAGTCCCGCATTGATTGAACTAACCACTTTGGTGCGGGATACGCTGAATCCGGAAGAAGCTACCGCATCCAGCCGCAAAGAAGCAACCGTGGTTCGTATTTCTTTAATTTTTTCTTCTTTCGGTTGGATTTCGGCTATATCCATATCATCCACCGAAACGGACACCATGGCGATTTTTGTAAAATTCTGTTTCACATAGTCCGCCATTGCAGCATCCACTATTAATTGAGCACCACCGGTTTGCATAATAATATCACCGAAATTGGTGCGCTCAATGCCAAGCCCCATGAGCGAGCCCAACACATCACGATGAGTAAGCAAACGGAAACGCGGATCCCATGACACTTTTAAGGCTTTAATGCCTAAATCTACGGTGCCTTGAAAATCGGCTTCTACGAATGCTACGCGAATGCGCTCGGCTCCTTCATAGCCACCGCCGAATTCTACCTTAAGTTGCGGTAAATTCGCTTTAATTGCGTCGGCAATCACAAGTCCTGCCGGCGACATAAACTCGGTCACCCGATATGGCTTGCCCGCCACCACTTGCTCGGCTAAGTCGAGCATGCGGCGAGCTTCTTCGCCACTACCGGATGCTTCAAAATATCGAATTAATTTTTCTTTATCTTTCACAAATCCTCCTAATGCTTGCCAAGTTCCAAAGAGCGTTCATAACATGCCACAACACCCTCTTGCAAGGCGGAGCGAAGGCCTTCTTTTTCCATTTTGGCAATGCCTGCAATCGTCGTACCGCCCGGAGACGTTACTTGATCGCGCAATACCGCCGGATGATTCCCCGTTTCGAGTGCCATTTTACCGGCACCGAACAAAGTATACGCAGCCGCTTTAATGGCCACTTTACGGGTCAATCCCAACCGCACGCCCGCATCAGCCAAAGCATCCATGATAACGAATGCATAGCCCGGCCGGATCCGGAAATCGCCGTCAACCGTTCCAAATCGGCTTCGGAACAAACGACGGCTTCACCGATGGCCCCAAATAAGGCACTCAGTTCAGCCGTAACGGTTTCATTGCCTTTACTGCCTGCCGTAAGCGCCGTCAAGCCGGCTCCCACCACCACAGGTGTATTCGGCATAGCACGATACCATACGGCCTGCGGAATCGCCGCTTCCAAAGTACTAAGGGTTACGCCTGCCGCCACGGACAAACAAGTTGTCCCGGCCGGCAAGATTTTGAATTGCGGCAATACTTCAGGCAATACTTGCGGTTTGACTGCCCAAATGACAGTTTTAACATCCTTTATATCAGGCAATTCAGTGCCTGCATTGACGTTTAATTCTTCACGCAATGCGTGGGCACTGGCTTCAGTTTTTACTAATACATATACAGCTTGGGGCTCAACCAAGCGATTAGCTAAGGCACCACGCAAAATGGCACCGCCCATCGCACCGGCTCCAATGAATAAAATTTGGCCTGCCATGCTGACCTCCTATTATAATTGAGGTTCTTTCCATGTGAATTGATCCGACATGTCGTTATAGCTCTTGTCGTTATAATCAACTGTTACATTTACGGGTACACAAATAAAAATATCTTTACCGATTTTTTCCAATTTGCCGTCTAAAGCAAAGGTGGCGCCGCTCACAAAATCAACAATGCGCGCCGATTCATGAGGGTCGGTTTTTTCAAAATTAATTACTACGGGACGCATATCGCGAAGTTCGTTAGTAATACGTTCGGAATCTTCAAATACTGTTGGTTCGACAATGACTACTTTCATTGAATTAGGACGTTGGGCCACGGTGTTATATCCTCCTGTTTTTGCGGGACGAAATGCTGAACTTGTTGTGTTGGTCTGCGGTGCCGTCTGCGGAACCGGCTCATCATAATCAGGACCTGAATTTTCCGTGTATTCATCTTCATCATATACGTCATGGTCATTACCAAAAAACATTTGCTTAATACTATTCCAACTTAAACTCATTAATAAACCCTCCTACAACGCGCTATTTTAATCATATACTCGGTTACCAAAAATTGCGGTGCCAACGCGAATCATATTCGCGCCTTCTCCCAAAGCCACTTCAAAGTCATGGGTCATTCCCATGGACAAATATTCAATCTGTCCTTCCGGGAATTGGGATTTCATATCCTCATATAATGCATGGGCTACTCGAAAAATAGGACGAGCCTCTTCAGGATCTTCGAAAAAAGGTGCCATGCACATCAATCCTTTGACTCTTACATTCGGCAATGTCTTCGCATAATCGCGCACTTCCGGAAAGTCCTCTACTGTCAACCCGGACTTACTTGCTTCCCGAGCCACATTGACTTGCAGCAAAACATCTTGTATTTTGCCACATTTAGCGGCCACTTTATTTATCTCATCCAGTAGCTTACTGCTATCTACAGAGTGTATTAAGGAAAACAATGGAACAGCTTGTCGCACTTTGTTCATTTGCAAATGACCAATCAAGTGCCATTCCAGCTCCGGTCCATTGTAAGTCAACAACTTCTCCTTCGCTTCCTGGACCCGATTTTCTCCCACTGTGCGGACGCCTAATTGCGCCACCGTTTCCACTGCTGATACAGGATGATTTTTTGTCACAGCTATGAGCGTTCACCCCGGTCAGTGCGACCTGCTTTCGCCATGGCATCAGCCATCCGCTTTTGCACAGCTTCCAACGCGTCTTTTATCATAGCTTACCCCCTTATGCACCAGCATACGCTCGTTAGTGCATGTAAAAAATACTTTCATGCGATAATATTATATAATAAATAAGCTAAAATGCCAATGAAAATATGAGTAAATCGGTCATTTCTTCTGTTTTCTAAGCATTGCAAATAATGCCATTCGACCGGTTTTGCCAAACTCACGACGATACGAATAACAACCGGGTGCCGTCATACTATCTGTAGGAGACACGGTAATCTGCTGTAAAGGTACGCCGATTTGGCGTAAATCCTGCACGATAAACTGCTGCAAATTAACATGCGGCGTCTGAATTCCCTTGTCTGCCCGATAGCGATAACCGACAATCTGATCCGGAATATAGGATGCTTTGCGAAAGGTTTCCGCCAGTTCTTCACTAACTTCGAAGGAATTATAATGAATGGACGGGCCGAGGTATACATGACAGTCTTGCGGCCGTGTACCATAGGCATTCCCCATCGCTTCCATCGTCAAAATCGGCACATGACCGATAGTCCCGCGCCAGCCGGCATGAATGACCGCTACGGCATGGTGGTTCGGGTCATACACCAAAACGGGCACACAATCGGCTACCAAGAGTAATAACGGTACTTCTTCCAAGCAGGTAAATATGGCATCACTATTAGGGATAGCTTTGTCCATCTGAAAAGCACCGGCCCCCACATTCGCTTCCGTCACTTCGGAAATCTCCGTGCCGTGCACCTGCTGCGCACAGGTTAACAGCTCCGGTCCGACCCGTAAATGTTTGGCCAAACGGCGGCGATTTTCCCAAACGGCTTCTATATCATCGCCTACATGAAGGCCTAAATTAAATGAATCAAAAGGCTTCTTAGAAACACCGCCAAAGCGCCGGGTCACACCGTGCATCAGTGGAAAACCTGTCAATGTGGCATCTGCTTCAAATTCAAAGGGACGTCCCGGAAAACCGCCACCTTCGCGAATTACGGTTCTATTCTGTCGTGCCATAATCACACCCCGTTTCATTACAAACCCCGCAGCGCCTACAGCCGGCTTGGCAAGGCGCTGTATATGTTTCCGTCAAACTCCGTTGCCACTCAGTCGCCAAGTAACCTTCGGCCAATTGCATATCCAGCATGTCCCAAGGAAGCGGCTCAGTTAGTTCTCTTTCTCGATATAAAGCGCTATCCATATCATAATCAAATTCACGGCAAGCGTTTTTGAAAGCTTTCGCGCCGCCATTTTCAGCGGCATAGGCAATAATCTCACCCAAACGGCGATCACCGCGCGCCAGCACACCTTGAATATAGGCTTCTTTCGGTGATTCCACGAGCACCTCAATGCGTCGGTTCTTGCCAAGCGCTTTCTTGATTGAATTCAGCTTCTTCGTCACTTCTTTTTGGTTCGCCATAGGCATCCATTGAAACGGCGTAAACGGCTTCGGTATAAACGGATTGACACTCAAGGTCAAACGCCCTTTACACCCTGCATCCTGCATGTAGCCGAACACATCATTCGCCATAGTCACAATGGCCTCAATATCTTCATCCGTCTCCGTAGGCAAACCAACCATGATATAGAGCCGAATATGCGGAATGCCCGCCTTCGCCGCCAAGGTTACGGCCTTACGCATATCCTCATTGGAAATGCCTTTGTTAATAACCCGGCGCAGCTGTCACTGCCTGCTTCCGGTGCTATAGTAATCGTCTGTTGGCCACTGGCGGCGAGTCCATCCACTACGGCTTGGGTCAACGAATCGGCCCGTAAGGAGGCACAGGAATAACGCAAACCTTTTGAACGAATATAAGTCACCAACTCATCAATATCAGGATAATCGGAAATAGCGGCGCCATGAGTCCCACTTTCTTGTTTAACTCAGCCGCCCTATCTACGCCGGCTTTCAGTAAATCAAGTTTACGCAAACGCGGTGTGCGATAGCAATAACCGGCCATGCAGAAGCGACAATGCCGGCCGCAACCGCGGGCCACTTCTACGATGTACATGGCCCCGAATTCCGTATAATCCGTGGTGATTACCGTTTCCCCCACTGATTCCAACTGTCGCCAATGGCGTGTAACACGAGGCAGATTGTCTTTGGCGGAATCTTCTGCTTGCCTTCCAGATTTCGCTTCAAAACCTGTTTCAAAAGCTCCATCTGAATTCATATTATAACCGGCAAAATCACCATTTTCATCATATTGCGGTTCATAGAATTCCGGTACATACACACCTTCCAAGCGACTTAGATTTTTCAAAATATCAATACGCGACTCATTATTCAAACGCCCCTCTTCGATAACGCTTAGCATTTTCGAAATAAGTTCTTCCCCTTCACCGATGATAAACGCATCAATAAAATCCGATAACGGCTCCGGATTAAACGTAGCACAGGGACCGCCGGCAATTACGATAGGATCGCGCTCGATGCGATGAATTCGTTTCACCGGCACACGACCTGATTTCAAAAGCTGCGGTATATTAAAATAATCCATCTCAAAGGTAATATCGATACCGATAACATCACATTCATTGAGTGGTCGTTGCGTCTCCACACTCATAAGCGGCAAACGATGTTTTTCATAATCACGAAGCTCCGACGAGGCCGGCATAAAATACCGTTCACCACAACTTCGTTCACGTAAATTCACTTCTTCATATATAATCTGCAACCCCAAATTACTCATCCCTACGAAATACGTATTCGGATAGACCAAACCAACTTTAAACGGTTTGTGAGGATTGCTTTCTACACGGCTTACTTCATTGGCTCTAAGCGATTGTAAGCCATTTAGTATTTCATTTCTTGTCACGGCGCAACCTCCTCGAGCAAAACACATCTTAATTATTAATTATAGCACGAATTCAATACACAGAACTAAAAGGTAAGGATCAGTGAAGTAAAGTAAAGGCACTCTCAGTTTTAGCCGGAGCACTCCTTACAATATTTAACCCTTACTGTTTTTAAAAAATCTAATTTTAATTCAACGAATTAACCATGCCTTCTTCCGCTGTTTCCCCTTCCAGCGCGGCATCTGTTTTAATAGCCTGACGGCTTACTAAGGTACAAACGCCGAAGGTAATGCTGCACACAATCCATTCCAAATAGATTACATGTGGCACGATGCGTACGGCCGGCACGAAATTCCAGGCAAGCAATGTTACTACAGCCGCCACCAAAGTGTAGAACGCACCGATACGGCTGCAATATTTAGGTGCGAACAAGGTCATCAAGACGATAACCGCGAAAGCTGCCATAAGGCTTAAGCCCTGCATCAAGGTAGCGATGATGCCGCTGATAGTCAGTGCGAAGATGAATGTCATGAGCCCCATAACCACGATGGCAATTTTGGTAATAAGCGTATATTTTTCATCAGTTACATTCGGATTGATAAAACGTTTGTAAATATCCTGGGAGAATAAAGTACCGGAGCTCAACAATAAATTACAAGCGGTACTTACATCGGCTGCCCAAAGGGCTGCCAAGGTCAAACCGGCCAAAAGCGGATGAAGCGAAACGATTAATTTCGGTAAGGCCAACGCCGGTGCCAAGCCGGGATACAATTCAGCCGCGATACGCCAAGTAGGCACTGATGAAACCGATTGGCAACATAATGAGGCGCCCAAGATGAACCCTTTACGTGCGATGCCCACCGTTTTGGCACCAAGCGAAATTTGAATGATACTCTGCAAGGATAGATTAACGGTAATCAAGGTAACAATCCAAGTCAAAATCGTCATGCCTCCAACACCGTCTACCAAATCAAACATATGAGGCATCGGTGCCTGTGCCTCGATGGCGGCGGTACCGCCAATCATAACAACGGCCATATAAGCAGCGGCAGAAATGCCGATATATTTAAGGGTAACATTCAACAAATTGGAGATGCTGGCGGACCACATGCCGCCCATCATAGTAACGCCGATGAAAACGATGGCACTCATGATCATGCCCGTTGTTACGGTGAAAACATCCGGCAATAAAGCGGCCAAAATGGTACCGCCCGCCACATATTGCAAACTCATAACACAAAGTTGAACCATGATTTGAATCACGATGCCTGCAATACGGCTCTTTTTATCATAGTAGCGCTCCAGCATTTCCGGAACCGTCGTAATCTGCAAACGACGATACCGTTTCGCCACCGTAAGGCCCATCACAATGGCCCCAAGGCCCCAAGCGGCCGTGTACCAGCCGGCGGAAATACCTTTTACATAGGCCTGTTCGGCTCCCCCGATGGTGGATGCCCCGCCAACGGCCAAACCGACGATAGATACGGTAATAAGCGGTGTTGTCATACGACGCCCGGCGAGCACATAATTTTCCGCCTTGCCCGTCGTCAATTTGCGCGACGCCCAGGAAATCACGAAGAGTAATACCACATACAGCCCTACAATCACAGTTGAAATAGTCATTTAAATCGCTCCTCTCTCTGGTGATTGGGGCATATCACCGGCCCGTCCGCCTTTTTCTCAAAACATCATATTAGCAAAATCGCCAACTATGAAATAAAAATCGCCCTAAAAAGGGACGATGACGAATCGCGGTACCACCCTCATTACGATTTCGGAGTATAAAAAAGAGGTAGTACCAAGGGACGGAAGTATCCGACGGTACCACCCTCATTACTCATCGAA
>ENA-OQIW01000285-OQIW01000285.1-human-gut-metagenome-genome-assembly--contig:-NODE-285-length-10011-cov-1.238972_pt1 | contig 10011 bp, 10 predicted proteins | sample MGYA00242586_ERZ504751 | MGnify/ENA primary metagenome ERZ504751 (study PRJEB26092, sample SAMD00036349) | human gut metagenome | host: Homo sapiens | study: EMG produced TPA metagenomics assembly of...
TATATCATTCGTCCATCGACATGATGATAGCGAGAAACGGATAAGGTACGGTCGTCATTGAGATGGACTTCACTTAAAACAGTAACATGATATGCTTCATCGATTCGCTCCTCTTTTTGTCAGCCCTCGTCTACGGATGCTGCCCCATAGCCAGGGTAAAAGCCCGTATCCGTGAAGTCGCCGACGTGCCCGTTCAGGGTTTAAAATGGATCGGATAGACGTGCTGTCCCGGTGCCACGCGACCTTCTTTGCCGCCCGGCATTTCAGCTTCTATCGAAATTTGCCCTTTAGGCGGTCCAAAGGTCAATACTTTTTCGGCCAGCAGTCGCTTTCTAAAGGATTCGAAAAAGGACCGGACCCTCATTTCTTTCACACGGCCAAAGAGTCCCGTTTCCTCGATCCTCGGCTCATCGTAGACATAAATCAGCTCGATCCGGTCGCTATAGATATGGGCCATGGTATTCTTATCGCCGGCGACGACGTCAATCCGATTCGCTCGGTCGACGTAGGTTATGTCGGGATGGGTGAAGATTTCACAGGCATCCTGAAAAGCCTCGTTGGCGGTCAATTCCCCGAGACCGGTAAGGCTGCAGTCCACGAAACGAAACGTGTATCGGTCTTCGATCAGGATAATATCGTCAGTAAACATATCCCCCATGACACTTCCCTTCTTTCTTCTAATCCACAAAGACAAGACAACCTCCAGACACAGGAATCAGCTCCTATATCTGGAGGTTTTCCACGACGAATACATTCCCTTTATTTACGTTTAGTATACGTTTTTTCACCTTCTCTTGTCAATGAGTCACATCCCGTCATAGTCCGATCTTTAGCGGATATTTCAAGGTCCGTCGATTTGAAATAAACCTTCTGTGCCCTAATATAAAGGAACAAAAGATTCCAGTTGTATACAATATTGTGATATAATGGTAATATATACTATACCCTAACGGAAGAATGGGTTTTACATGGCAGCCGAAAAAGAAGATTAGGATGAAGAAGGTCTTTTGTTCGAAACGGAATCTGATGCCGTCATGTACGCTGCAAACCCTTAGAAAGGAGCGTGACGGATCATGGATGCCGCCGCTATAAAAAAGTATAAAAGCAAGGATAATTGGTACGACATGTTAAAAACTGCCGGATGCACGGCAAAACAGTTATCTCCGGAAATTCAAGAGATGTCGAAAAAGAAGGACATCGAAGTGTTGTTAGACGTCGCCATGGCCTACAGTCAGCTCAGCAATATACGATGGGAACGAGATTCACGAGGTCGGAAAACAAAAAACTCGAACGCCCTCGAAGCTAACGATTGTTTCTTAAGAGCTGTCGAGATATACGCTAAAATTCTCGAACTTGATAAAAGAAATGTTATGGCTTATCAGTCTAAAGCATACGATTTCTATAAATATGTTATCGACCATTTTACAGGCAAGAATAAGCCTGCCCTCAAAAACATGAAAGACGTCAATATCGTCGAATGTTTTGACAAGATGAACGCGACGTACGATATGTTATTTGCCATTGATAGGCCACTTGCTCCCGTATCTGAAATAAAAGCTAAGTATCGTCGCGGAAAAGCTTGGGGAGAAGTTGTTCTGAATCCTACAAATCCAATCGGGCAAAAAATCCGAGATCATATCCAAAAGTCCCGCACATCGATGATGATTCATGCTGTAAAAGACCTTCAGAGAGCCATTGCAATATACGAATCACTCGAGAAAAAAGTTGATAAAGACGCCGCATATAATCTGTATATCAAATCACTGTATACACTCGGAGTGTTGTACACAAACAATGTTTATGACAACTCATTGAAAAAGATTCAGATAAACAATAAAAATACTTCTATCTTCTTAGAATTTATTAATAATCCGGAAACCGTAGACCTTACGCAATATCGACCGGCACAACATCTCGAAAATCTCACAAAAGCCCACGACTGTTTCCAAACCATTTTAAACTCCTACAACATCGAACGATATACCAAAATCGATATGAAACAATTAGCATGGGAAAAAGAAGTGAGATATCCAATCTCCCCGCACTATATTTTCTATCGGTTCGGTACCTTATATGCCAAATGGTTCCTGGTACATGCCATTCCGCAGAAAACGCGCTATACCCAGTTGGACAAAGCTTACATAGGCGTATATTTCTTCTTTTTGGCCAATGAATACTGCCTCTGGAGAAAAAAGATGCGTCTGCCCCTGGCGAAGTACGACTATATTTTGAAAGAAATGAATAAACTGCTGAAAGCAGCCGCCATTGACTTCTACAGGGACGAACATATTAAAAATATGCTGTCCAACTTCGATACCGTCCTCACAAAAATCGAGTTGCCGTGATAACGGCCCATCCCCTCGGGGCATCAAGGAAAAAAGCCTTCTCGACAAACGTTTCAAATTAAGCTATAATAAAGATAGGAAATCGTACTTGGTCATATTATCATCTCCTTTCACGAGGAGGAAAAAGGGAGTCAGCGTCAACTGGCTCCTTTTTTCATGCCCAAAAGACAAGGCCTGTCGACACAGCTGTCGGCAGGATTTTTTTGCATGATAGGCTCCCATTATTTAAAATCCCTGAGATTTGCTTATACAGCAGTTCTCAGGGATTTTTTGTCATTCAGCACTGCCCTTTATTCTTCGGCTGTATTGCTCCCCAGCCAACCAAGTGATCAATTTGGTATTCAAGGCATCGTAGCGACGATAAATTTGCTGTAGGATACGGCATTCTTCTTCTACGGCCTTTTCGTAAGCCAGCACCTTCTGATGTTGTTTGCGAACACTTTTATCCCACAGGTATCCGCCGGTTGCAATAGCCGGCACGGCAAAGGTTGTCCCCAAAGCGCCACGCCGCCTGCGATGCCGAGACCGCCGGCCGCAAGAGATCCTCCGCCAAGACTGGCCAAGGCAGCTCCAGCCGCAGCAGCCCCATGAAGGCTGGCAATGGCCGTACCCGTCGAGGCCGTTCCCAATACCGCCGTTCCGCCCAAGGTTGAAGCCGCAGCAAAGGCTCCAGCAGCAGCGCCCTTAAACAGGAAAGAACCGTCTTGCTGTAGTTTACAGTCAGGAAATTCTTTTTCTAGAGAATGAACGATGGGGTACGGAATCTCACCGTCGGTCAGCCCATATCGTTTGCAAGTCCGATCAGGGACTGGGTCTTTTCGATGATCAGGGATAATCGGCTGACTTCTCGTTGATACTTTTCGGATGCAGCCTGCCAGCGGCATTGATTTTCCTCTAGGAGTTTTTTCGTTTCCAGGCAATGCTTCACACCTGATTTAGCCTTATCAAGACCGACTTCCGATGCCTTTTTTACCCCAAGACCGGCCATTTTCAATAAACCATTTCCCATGGTATCCCTTCTTTCTGTATTACAACGTAGTGTCCGAAGCCGTAAATAGATGACGAGCAAAATCTTCGATTTGTGAGCGAATCCATTCCCGCGGCGTTTGATCCTGACAGCTCTTAGAAATGACCTGCATATATTTTTCATATTGATAAATCCATACCTTGCGGGCCTCTTCCGTGAAGCGACAGCCGTCGGCTAAGGTTTCAAATTGTTCCGGCGAGAATATCTTTAAGTTCACGGCGCGAAAGACGAAGCGGTCGATTACATTGGGGCGAAAGAGCTCCATAAAATCGAAGACCAAACTGTCTCTCGTTCCCGTATTGCTGTGGAAAAATCCGAGACCGACAGTCCATCCCGGCCCCGGCAATGGCTACGCGGACTTCGCGTTCTAAAAAAGTATATCCATAACTGAGCATGGCGTTTAACGGATCCTTGGGCGGTCGTCGATTCCTCCCATTCCAAGGCCAAAGGTCGGTGTCGACCATGAAGGGAACGGCTTGAAAGTAGGTTCTCGTCGCAATCCCTTCCAGGCCGCGCAACACTTCAATGTCGTCTGTTTGGGAAATCCTTTTGGCGATAACGGGCAATCTGCTTGGCCAACTTCAATAATTCGTCATGATACTTCGATTTTGCATAGCTCTTTAAAAGTGACTGCTGATTTTCCAATTTGACGGCCAAAATACTGCGAATCAGCAAAATCTGCTGTGGTTCTTGGGAAAAATACTGCATTTGACAGAGACTTCGCTGCAGACTACACGGCAAATTGCCTAAGACACCGACGACGTGCCCCAAGAAATCGACGTAAATGATGGGAATCCGATGTTCCAACAAGGCATAGACGGCTTCCGGTGTAATCTTGCCGCCCTTATTGAGGACGATTTGCTCGACGTTTTGAATAGGTAGACTCTTATGACTTCCATCAGCCTGCCGATGAGTAGGCGGTCTTTGATTTTCCGCAAGTAACTGCCGGTCGAGAGCAAGTAGAGAACACTCATGACATCCCTTCTTTCAGGCAATGATACAATACGTTTCACTTTCAATGGCCGTGCCAAGGGTCTTCATCTTGCTTTCGCAGCTCCGACACAGGGGAACGATAAGAATCGCTTTCTTTGAAGCATCGTGCGTCAAAACAATGAGGCGCTTATAGACTTCCGCCATGCCCTTTTCCGTGTTTTCACACATAAAGACACTGTACTGGATACGAAAAGCAAAGCCTTCTAAATACTTAGCGACCTTGGTACGAAGTTTCGTATCCGCAATATCATAGCAAATAAGATACCGCATGGACAGCACCACCTCCATCAGGCAAAAAAAATATAAAAAAATCAGGACAAGTTTTCACTTATCCTGTCAGACCCCTTACGGGGAAAATGGGTAGCTCCAAGTATGACTTTCTCTCGTTCATGGTCTTACTGGCGATGTTTCAGTCCCCTTACGGGGAAATGGGTAATACGACTCTGTCCCTCAGTACCCGCTCTGGGAGCGGGCCCACAGGCGATTTTTTCAAACCTCGGGCTTTTTTTGCCTTTTTCGGGGACCCGGGTTCAAAACCAAAATCGGACAGTGTCGTTTTTTCCCTTAGTTACGCCATTTTTAGCCCTTTTTGAAATTTTCAAACCTACCGGGTTTTTGACCCTGAAATAGGTTTTCCACAGGCTAACGTATTACCCTTATTTATAATCAGTATACTTTTTTTGACTTATCTTGTCAATTGGTCAAACTCTGACGTCGATGCATGATGGCCTTCCGCAACGACATAAAGAAATCCCTGAGATTTGCTTATCATCGCCTTTCTCAGGGATTTTATGTTTTCCATTCTACGGTGAGATATGGATCGCGAGGATCTCACGGCGGCAAAAAAAGATACTCATCGTTTTTATGTTCTATGGGGTGGGAGTTGAGCCACCGTTTCCTCATTGGCCTCTTTTAAAAATAATTGCAAGCGTTCCACCAGGTCTTTTAGCTCATCTACACGGCGGCCGTCAAAATTCTTTTCTACAAATTCCCGCTTTGCTTCTTCCCCGGTCTGAAGGCACAGTTGCTGAAGATGTTGTTCTAGGGACGGCAGCAATTCCCGCGACACCTGGCTGCGAATGCGGTCTAAGACTTCATTGGCCATCATGGTCTGATTGCTTTTTTGCTTTTTACTCCGTGCATAGCCGGACACGAGGCCCACCGCAGCTCCTGCCAGTAGTATCGGCGGCATAATAGCACCAACGGCAGAACCGATGGTTACCGACGAGGCCGCCGGCCCTAAAATGGCGGAATATACCGACAAGGCACCGCCGGCAGCTCCGGCAATCAGGACGGAATCTTTCATCGAATCCATACCGGTCTGACCGGCAAAGGCATGCTGCAGCTGGGAAATCTCTAAGTCATGTTTGATTTGATGTTCTTGGTAAAGCTGCGATAGCTCTGTATCTATCTGAGACAGCCTGCCATGCCATTCTCGATAGATATCCTGTTGTAATTGGCCTAGGAAGCCATTGATTTCCTGTTGAAGTCGGTCTTCGGCCAGCAGTTGTCCCATTTCGCGGTGGAGCACTTCTTTAGAAGTCGTATTAAAGAAACTTTGATCATTGATTCTGTTTCTTATCGTCTGTTCGGCATTTGATAAGAAATCGTGCTGTACCCACGTTTGGCACGAGACATGATGGTTTGCAGCATGAGATTGCCATTGTATTGAATCTGCTCATCGAGTTCCAAATAAGTCCGCATCTTCATTTCAATCTGTTCCAGGGCCTGTTTGTGAAGCAGCCGGATCTGTTCTTCTAAGGCCTTGACCGAATTTATAATACTGTCCATTTGGACTTGATCGGCCTTGCGTTCAATATGCTCATCTAAATAACGGTACAAAGCCGAAAAACCGGAAGCTTCTACAGCCGCTTCATCTTGATTCATGATTCCGTCATATGCTTTTTGAGCCGACAGTGGGAAAATAGCCTGCACATAGATGCCCAACTGGTCATCCAAGTAGTCGACGAGTTCCTGGGGATCGCCATCGACTTGGTCGATGCGGTTAATAATGGCGACGATGGGTTTTCCCATACGAGATAGATGGCGCAGGTGCTCATTGACATCGGATTGCCCTAAATAGTTTCCGTTAAAGACCCATAAGACGACGTCGACGGATTGAAAATACTGTGTCGTCTTTTCTTCGTTCAAGGCGGTAATCGTTTCCAGCCCCGGCGTATCGATTAAATACATTTGTTTCAAGCCGGTCAAGTTCTTTTTGATGACGATATAGTCGATCTGACTGAAAAATTCAGGCTCCTGGCGATGTTCGGATAAGGTCTGGTAAACGGTATCGATCGACGCTGCGATCTGGGAACCGTCTTTATAATAAATGCAGCCTTCTTCTTCCGTTCCATAGGTTATCTTTAAAATACAAGCCGTCGTTTCCGTCGTATTAGTCGGAGAAATATTCCCGCCGGCAAAGGCGTTGAGCAGCGTCGACTTCCCGGCTTTGACCTCGCCCAAGATGGCCGCATGCAAAGGCTGATCTAACTTCGCATACAGTAAATCGAGCTCCTTACGAATTTCCGGAAGCCTGGTAAAATTCTTATCATGATACAAGGGTGATTGCTTTAATCGACCGCTGATTTGCGCGATATGCTGCTTAACGTCCATGGTCAGTCCTCCTGTCTGAAAATAGAATATCCTTTAACAACAAAGGCTTTATCGTGAGTTTGCTCGTTTCTTTCAGTTGTGACAGGTCTTTGATAATAGTCTCTTTCTGTTCTGATGGGCCATACAACTCGGCATAGGTATCTTCCCGTACTTTCTGAATGGATTCATCAGCCCGTTTCAGATACGCTTCATACTCTTGCGACAACTTTTGGATGGCCGTGCCGAGTTGACTGGAAAGTCGCTTTTTTACTTTTACGGACATGCTGTCGCCAAAGGTACGAGACAGCCATTTGGCCACGCTGCGCCCGATGTCGGTAACAGCAAAGCCGGCAAAGATCAAGCCGACAGGTCCCAATAAGGCCGCCGCCCCAATGGCCAAGGCTCCGCCTAAACAAAACTGCGCCGTTCCCTCATCGCTTAAGTCGCCCGATAAAGCCGCGTTGTCCACGGCATTTCTCGTAGAAGCCGAGGCCTTCAGCTGCCGCTCTTTCAACAAGGGAAATTCTCGGAAGGGAGCCAGGGACATATGACGAGCAGCCACCGTTGAAAGCTGACTGCAATGGTGTTGGACTAAGGCTTCCAACGTTTTTTCAATCTGACTGGGGCGAATGATGGTGGCCATGATATAGTGATTGCGAAGTTCGCTGTCCATATCCCAAAGACGGTCTTCCACTTTGCCCGTTTCCTGTAACACGCGCTCCGATTCCCGCTGCTCAAAGTTCTTTAAATCTTGTTGTAGGCGCTTCAGTACATCCGATTTGTCCTTTTCCCAATTTTTAATTTTATTCAGCCGTTCGTCGTCCATTTTCTTCAAGACGTCAATCGCTGTCATCGATGCTGCGCGTACGTTGGCATACAATTCCTGGCAATTTCGCGTCTTGCTTTGTACCTGTAGCTGCAAAGAATTGGCCAGGAAGGTCCGATTCAACAAGTCAAAGAGAGCCTTTAAATTACTCTGTTCCAAAAGCTTTTGTCCGCGATCGTATTCTTCTTGACTTACATTAGGCTGCTTTAAAATCGCTTCCGCTTCGCGGGCTTCTTTCGCGGAAATGGGAATGATATCGGGAATCATGCTGCCATATAGTTTTGAGCCTCTCTTACGACTTCGTCGACGTCTTTGCCGGCTTGGCGAATGAGGTCGATGCGATTGACGACGGCGACGAGATTATTGGGCTGCTTTTCATACTTAGCATAAAGCTGCTTTAGTTCATTATAGTCACCGGAGCTGTTGATCTTATCGCCGGGCAAAATCCAAATGACGCCGTCGGCCTTCGAGAAATATTCGTTGGCACTGGCATAGACCATATCGTCCAGCTCCTGCCGCAATCCCGGCGTATCGACGAGGCGGTAATGCTCTAAAATAGGACTATCCGTTACCGGCCAGGAGGCTTCGATGACGGCCGACTTATACAGTTCGTACTTTTTCAATTCCTGCTGCTTTTCTTCCAATTCTTTGGGAGGTGCCCCACTGGCGGCAAAGTCCTTTAATTTTTTTGAAATAGCCTTACTCGACTCTTTGCATTTCTTTTCTTCGGTCGCTAAAAATTCCTGTGCCTCTTCATACTTCAATTCCTTTTTCGTCCCATCGCGAAAGGTAAGGGTACAGGTCGTCCCTTGGCGCTCCTGGAAAATATCGATCTTCCACGTTTTAGGGACAATGCCTTCAGCGGCCTGCTGTTGCCCCAGTAAGGCGTTAATCAGGGTAGACTTTCCGTTTTTGCCATTGCCCATGATGAACAGGGTAAAGGGATAGGTCAAATCCTCGGCTAACTGCTCTACAGCCGTACAATCCTCTTGTATCCGCCCGATATTAATCATTGGAGTTTGGCCGTCTTTTTATGATTGCAAAAATCGGCAACGGCATTCATATGGCGTTTGATATTTTCTAGCGGAGCCGTCATTTGCTGGGATAAGTATTCCTGTATCTGGCGGTTATACTCCGCTTCAATCTGCGCATAAAGGGATTGGACAGCGACCACGGTATTTTTCGTAATCATAAGGCTCTCCTATAAAAAAAAGTCCCCGGACCATATAAAGTAAGATGCCGATCACGATCAACAGCGTGAAGAACATCATATAGGACAATTTATCGATCTTCTTTTGTAAGTATTCAGTCTGGCTGATCAGATTCGACTGCAGGGTCTCTTTCGTTTCCTTCATTTGTTTCTGCATGTCTTGAAAATTCTGGCTTCTCGAAAGGGCCCGTTTGTTTTCTATGTTCTTTTGATCCATCTGCATCCGTTCGACATCGTCTAATCGCTGTTTCAACGCCGTACTGGACTGACTTTGCGTTCGTTCCAGCTGCTCAATTTGTCTCAGCATCGTTCGGTTGCGGTCGTCAATTTTATTTAATAGCTGATTTTGTTTCTCTAACCAAGTATCGAGCCAAGCGTCGACGTGTTGATTGAAGTTTTGCAGGGACTGTTGACTATGATTCGAGACGCTTTCATACATGCTCTTGGCTTTTTGAATGTCCGTTACCAACTGTCCCGATTCCGCCTTCAGAGATTTTAAGGTCCCATTGAGCTCGTTGACAGATACTAAGGCCGAATGCCGCACGACATCGTCGGTTACCTCTTTCGTCACTTGGGAGATCGTTTTAATAAACTCCGCCTCTAATTCATTCGCCATAAAAATCACCCTTTATCTTATATTTATATGCCCTTTTTCCAAGGATATGCTGGAATAGCTGCATATATCGCTTGCTTTTCTTATGAATAATTTGTGAAAAAATAAACAATTTACTATGTTATAACTTCTACATTATCGTCACATAGTCCTGCTGCATCACTGATTTTCCTTATAAAAATATATTGCCCGTCTTCTGTTTTGAACCAACCGTTGAACTTTTTTATGAGGCGCCTTCTATGTTTAAGGCGTTTTTTAGTCGTTGTTCCCCCGCCAAGCGTATGGTATAATATAGATAGCATAAGGATAAGGCGTCAGACTCAGGATCCGACGCCATCCCACCTGTTAAGCTACTCACTTCTACGAAGCTTCGCCAAACAAGCTTAAGCAAGCAATACTAAT
>ENA-OQIW01000286-OQIW01000286.1-human-gut-metagenome-genome-assembly--contig:-NODE-286-length-9948-cov-1.552388_pt1 | contig 9948 bp, 12 predicted proteins | sample MGYA00242586_ERZ504751 | MGnify/ENA primary metagenome ERZ504751 (study PRJEB26092, sample SAMD00036349) | human gut metagenome | host: Homo sapiens | study: EMG produced TPA metagenomics assembly of the...
CGTCCTGATAATATCTTACCCCAATGGGGCGATGCCATTGTCTGGAATGAGTTCCATATGTCCACGGAATTTCCAATTTATTGGGATTAATTTAAAAAAGCCACACACACTTTTTGTCCTATAAGCCCGAATTAATCGTGTCGGTGCCGGTGCCGCCGCATTAGCTGCTTTACATCCGCAAGATTATGATCCGACTGCTAAGTGGGATTTTGCGGCCGGGTATGGCAACTACAAATCGGCTAATGCAGTAGCTATCGGTGCATTCTATCGTCCGACGAATGATTTGTTATTCTCCGTAGGCACCAGCATGGGCGGCGGTGAAAACATGTTTAACACCGGTGTGAGTATTAAATTCGGTAAGGGTAGTGAATACTCCAACTACTCCAAAACTGATTTAGTCTCCGTAATCTCTAGCCAGCAAGCGGAAATCAGTGCAGTTAAAGCCGACAATGAAGCTATTAAAGCGGATAATGAAGCTAAAACTAAACGCATCGAAGCTCTTGAAAAACAGATGCAGGAAATTTTAAGCAGAATTAACCGTTAAGGTTTTCAGTAAGGGGACGTGCTGGAACCGGTTGTGTGGGCAGAACCTCTCAGACACAACACCTAAAAAGCAAAATATCACAAAACACTTTCAATCACTTTAAAAGAATGTACGCTATGGCAGGGCAACCCGGCTCTTGCGAGGCGTACATTCTTTTTTGCTTTTTAAAACTATGAATTTGTGAAAATAAATATATTAGCCGGTTAAAGATATTATCTATAGCTAGATAGGTCAAAAGGTTTGACTTATAGACTTATTTCGATTTATAATAAAGGCGTAAAAAGGTTTTGATTGAAAAGAGGGGTACCATGAAAGCGGTGGTTGTTTATGAAGTGGGCGGCGTAGATAAATTAATGTATCAGGATGTGCCGATGCCTTCTGTTAAACCGGGTTGGTCTTTAGTTAAGGTGAAGGGTTTCGGTATTAATCGTTCCGAAATTTTTACAAGAAATGGCTATTCGGAATCGGTCCGGTTCCCGCGGATTTTGGGGATTGAATGTGTCGGTGTCATTGAGAAAAGCACTGACGAAAAGCGTTTACCACCGAGGACGAAGGTTGTATCCATTATGGGGGAAATGGGTCGTGACTTTGACGGTTCTTATGCGGAATATGTATTGCTTCCTAATGAGCAAATTTATACGGTCCGCACAGATTTGTCATGGCCGATTATGGCGGCTATACCGGAGACCTATCATACGGCCTTTGGTACCTTGCAGAATCTAAAAGTTGAGAACGGCGATACTGTGTTGGTGCGTGGTGCGACGAGTGGTGTGGGTGTAGCTTTCGCCAAACTTTTGAAAGCTCGTTACTCAAAGGTCCAGTTATATGGTTCTACACGTTCTATGAATAAGCGGGAACAGCTGCTGGCTGCCGGTTTTGACGAATGCATCCTTGATAATTCGGGAAGACTTGTAACAGATATGGCTTTTGATAAAATCGCCGACATGGTGGAACCGGCTAAGGTTTTTACATTGGCCGAGATTCGTGAGGCACAAGCTTATTTGGATAGTACTGAAAGTTTTGGCAAGGTGGTGGTACTGAATGACTGAAAATTTACTACAAACAAAAGCATATGCCCGAATCCGAGACACTCAGATATCTATTTTTGAAAATTATGCGCGTAAGCATGGTATGCAAAGCAAATCGATGCTGATTTTGATGTGGATTTATTATAATCCTGAGGGCATTACGCAGCAACGGATTACGCTCAAGACGTACTCCACGAAACAGGTGGTGAATGCGACGATAAAAACCTTCAAGGATAAAGGGTATCTTCTGTTTGAAGATGGGACGGCGGATCGACGCACAAAGCTGTTAAAGTTGACAGATGCAGGGAAAGCCTATGCGGCTTCGGTATTGGACACGTTGGAGCAAGCTGAATATGAGGCTATGAACGAATTAACGCCGGAAGAGCGTGAAGTTCTGCTGCAATTGAGTGAAAAATATACCGATGCATTGACTAAACGAATTGAGAAAGTAAGTGAGGCAGAAGCTGATAAAGAAAAAACAGAGTAAATGACTGAAGAAAAACGTAGTAATTTACTGAAGTAAAAGAGAAGTCAGCTACTGAAGTTTATGAGCTTATGGCTTCTGAATAACGGGAATGGTAGGTGAAAGAATGATTGAATTTAAGAATGTAAGCAAGTTATATAAGGAAAAGGCGGCGCTCAGAAATATCAACATGACCATCGAGTGCGGTGAGTTTTTTGTTCTCGTCGGCACGAGCGGCAGCGGTAAAACAACGACGCTCAAGATGATTAATCGTCTTTTGACGCCGACCGAAGGCACGGTATCGATTAATGGGGTTGATGTACAGCAGTCGGAGCTGCGCGAATTGCGCTTAAATATCGGCTATGTATTGCAGTCCGGCGCTCTATTCCCAAATTTAACGGTGTGTGAAAATATTGAAATCATCCCGGAAATGAAGGGCTGGCCTAAAGAAGAACGAGTTAAGACGGTTCATTCTTACTTAGAGATGGTGGGGCTCGACCCGGAACAATATATGAACCGCTATCCGCATGAGCTCTCCGGCGGTGAACAGCAACGTGTGGGGATTTTGCGGGCCATCGTGACGAGACCTTCGATCCTCCTCATGGACGAACCGTTCAGTGCACTCGACCCGATTAGCCGCAATCAGTTGCAGGATCTTATTAAGCGCCTCCATGATACGTTTAAAATGACGATTGTATTCGTAACCCATGATATGGCGGAGGCGGTGAAGCTGGGTACGCGGATTTGCGTCATGAGTAAGGGTGAAGTTGTACAGCTCGATACGCCACAAGTGATTAAAGAACATCCGGCGCATGAAGTGGTTAAGCGTTTTTTCTACGAGGGGTAAATCATGGACACATTATATAGTACATTCATTGAACGACAAGGTGAATGGGTACAATTATTGGTTGAACATGTGCAAATCTCCATGATTGCTCTGTTTATTGCCATTTTACTATCCGTACCGTTTGCTATCTTCGTCGTTAAATATAAAAAAGTGTCGGAAATCACCTTGCAGGTGGCCGGCATTTTACAGACGATTCCGTCATTGGCTTTATTGGGGCTTTTCATTCCGCTCCTCGGTATCGGCAAGGTACCGGCCATTGTGGCGCTCGTTATTTACGGTTTGTTCCCGATTTTGCAGAACACGATTACCGGTTTGCAGAGTATCGATCCGCTCCTTCAGGAAGCGGCCGATGCGTTCGGCATGAATCGTTGGGAAAAGCTCAAAAAGTTTGAATTGGTATTGGCCATGCCGTCGATTATCGGCGGGATTCGCACGTCATCGGTTATGTTAATCGGTACGGCTACGTTGGGTGCCTTAATCGGGGCCGGCGGGCTCGGTTCCTTTATCTTACTCGGTATTGACCGCAATAACTCCGCGTTAATTCTCATTGGGGCTATTTCAGCAGCCCTTCTCGCCGTATTGTTCAGCGTGATTATTAAGTTCTTAGAAACAAAATCTTTAAAAGTTATTGGCTCTTCCTTCGCGGCCGCCTTGGTATTGTTGGTACTTTCCACCATTAACGTGGGCGGTATCGGCGGCGTTGGCAGCATCGGTGGTCATCCAACCTTGATTGCGGCCGGCAAGCTTGGCTCGGAGCCGGAAATACTGATTAGTATGTATAAAGAACTGATTGAAGATCAGACGGATATTAAAGTCGTTGTTAAGCCAAGTTTCGGTAAGACCAGTTTCTTGTACGAGGCACTTAAAAAAGGCTCCATCGATATGTATCCTGAGTTTACCGGCACGGTAACGTCGGCCTTGTTACAACCGCCTCTGACGAATATCGGGAACAATCCGAAAACTGTCTATGAAGCAGCTAAAGAAGGCATTTTGAAACAGGATGATTTGGTATTGTTGGACCGATGGCATATCAGAATACGTACGCCTTGGCGGTCAAACGTTCCTATGCGGAAGCGAACGGCCTTAAGACGATTTCCGATTTGCAAAAAGTTGTAAATACGGCAAGAGCCGGTTTCTCCTTAGAGTTTAATGACCGTTCCGACGGGAATAAAGGCTTGCAGTCCTCTATGGCTTAAACTTCCAAGTGGTGACCATGGAACCGAGTCTTCGCTATGAAGCTATCGACCAGGGCAATGTGGATGTTATTGATGTGTTCTCTACAGACCCTGAAATCATCACGCATGATTTGGTAATGCTCGAAGATGACCGCGGTCTTTTCCCACCATATCAGGGGGCACCGTTATTACGCGCCGATACGCTCAAGAAATATCCGGAACTCGAACCGGTACTTAATAAGCTGGCCGGTCTGATTACGACGGATGAAATGCTGAAAATGAACTATGAAGTAGATGTGGACGGTAAGACGGCTAATGAAGTGGCTGTGGCCTACTTGAAAGCCAAAGGCTTGTTGCAACACAAATAACAGCATAGCGTATAATAAAAAGTCTTAACCTCATGTAGGCTAACGAACTTTTTTATTGAGCTTCATTTTTTAACATATCATTGTAGATGGCAATAACTTTTAAAAATGCGTTTATTTCTTCGGCGGAGCATTGCTCGTTTAATTTAGTCATGGTTTCTTGAATATCCTGGATATCAAAGCGCTTGTGCGTTTGGCTGATTTGTACGCCCTTGTCGGTAATGTACAGGTGCTTGGTTTTAGCATTGGTGGCCGTTGTTTCTTTCGTGATTAGGCCTGCTTTTTCCAATTTGGATAGTACTTGAGAAATCGCGCCCTTTGTTTTCTCCCAATAGGCGACCAACTCTGTAGCCGTACGCCCGGATGGTCTTCGATGTAGCTCAGCGTATGCACTTCTACCATGGTCAGCGGCACCTTGTTATTGGCGTAATCATGGCGACTGTAGATATACTCGCTGTAATTCATGACGAATTGATAGAGCTTGTGATATTTATTGTTTAAGTTGGTATATGTTTCGTTAATTACGTCCGGATTCGTTGTATCCACGGCTTCCGGCGTTATAGGTAATGATTCGTTTTTCATAAAAAGCCTCGTCGTAAAGATTTAGTTTAATGACTATATTATATACTCTTTGGCTATAAATGCCAATTTTACTAATTTTAAGAAAAATAGTTTAGTAACAAAACTAAATATTGACAACTAAATTTTTATAGGGTATGCTTAGCATATAGTTTAATCGCTAAACAAAAATAAGGGAGGACTTAGTCATGAAAGCCAAAGAATTTATTGAAAGATATTATACAGAACGTAAAGGTACATCTAGTCTGAAATGGGATGCGTTAAAAGAAACATTCGGTGCGGATGATTTGATTCCCATGTGGATTGCCGATACGGAATTTAAAGCGCCGGAATGCGTAATCGAAAGTTTGACGGAACGTATTCAGCATGGTGTTTACGGCTATTCCTATGTGCCGGAATCCTTTTACGAAGCGGTAATGGATTGGGAATATACACATCACGGTTATAAACTTCAAAAAGAATGGATTCGTATTACACCGGGCGTTGTGGCGGCGCTTTACTGGTCGGTAAACTTATTAACTCAGCCGGGCGATGCCATCTTAGCGTTGACGCCGGTTTACTATCCGTTTCTTGACAGTATTAAGGACAGCGGTCGTCGTTTGGTTGCCTGCGACATGGCGTACGAAAAAGGGGTATTCTCCTTTGATGCGGCGGCTTTTGAAAAAGCAATCGTCGACAATGATGTGAAGATGTATATCTTGTGTTCTCCACACAATCCGGTAGGTCATGTTTGGACCTATGAAGAATTGCAGACCATGTTGAAAATCTGTAAAAAACACAATGTCTTCGTAGTTTCCGATGAAATTCACCAAGACTTGACCTTTGATAATCATAAACATATTCCGACGGCTACAATTGATAACAGTGCCTATGCAGATAACCTGATTACCTGTTTTGCCGCATCTAAGACGTTTAACTTGGCATCTTGCTTCGTGTCGACGATTATTATTGAAAACGAAGAATTACGTAAAAAATGGGAATGCTTTTGTAAAGGTTTTCCACAATGTAGATGCGAATATCTTCGGTTTGACGGCGGTCGAAGCGGCCTTGTGCGGTGGCATGGATTGGTATGAAGGTATTAAAGATGTAATCCATGAAACTATTTGGCAGTCCGTGAAGGTCTTAAGGATTTTGATAAATTATATCTTACTTCCTTGGAAGGCACCTATTTAATTATTCATCGATTTACGCGAGTATGTGGCGCTTGAAGACATTCACAGTTTCGTTCAAGATAAATGTAAATTGGCTGTCGACTACGGCGAGTGGTTCGGTGATTCCTGGCAGGGCTTCATTCGCTTGAATTTGGCAACACACCCTGATATTGTAAATCAAGCAGTGAGCAATTTGGCTCGTGAATTAAAGGCGATTTCTGCGAAGTAATTTCCTCAGTATTTTAGTACATAATACGCTCAGTAAGCTGCCGGATATTTTGTTAAGATTTACCAATTAATTTGCCGATAAAGCTCCGTAAACTATAGAATTTGTAACGGCTCATTCCAGGTCATATATATGTTATAATCAGACTATCAACTATTTAACATTATTAATGAAGGAAGGTAATTGAATGCCGGGGTTAGGGACTTTAATTAATATGTTAGCCATTATAGTTGGGGGGCTTATCGGGTTAACAGCACGAAATTATTTGAATCAACGTCTTTTAGACAATTTGATGGTAGCCATGAGTGCTTGCATTATTTTCATTGGGCTTGCCGGGGCCGTGAAGGAGTCGCTACTATTTGACGGCCAAACGCTGGTTGTCACGAATTTGATGATGATGGTTATTACCTTTATCATCGGGACGGTTATCGGTGAAATCATTGATTTGGATAAGAAATTAGAGGATGTTTGGCGCGTGGTTGCGCGTGAAAAGTAAAAACGAAGGCGAAGGCACGTTTACGCAAGGCTTTTTGGCCGCTTCGTTTACGGTTTGTATCGGTGCTATGTCGATTATAGGCTCCATTAAGGATGCTACAGGCGATCCGTCGATTCTCTTGCAAAAGCCATGATGGATGGGATTATCGTCATGATTATGACGACGACCATGGGCAAGGGCTGTATTTATGCCGCCATTCCGGTAGGCATCGTGCAAGGTCTCGTGACCTTGTTGGCCTTCTTTATTGCACCGTGGCTCACGGATCAGGCACTTAGCAATATATCGCTGACGGGCTCGATTATGATTTTCTTAATCGGTGTCAGCTTGCTCACAAATAAACGTTTTCGCATTGCCAATATGTTGCCGACCTTGTGGTGGCAGCGGTTTGGGCTTGGTTGTAAAAACCGGTGCTCGTTGGCAGTTAACTAAATAGTTGATTTTGTTTTTACATTAAAAGAAACTCTGTTGTAAATAGCGGCAGAGTTTTTTTATTTGGTTAATATGTTGGATTCTTCGCTGTGAGAGGTTCACTTTTTCAAATTCTTTTTTATTTGCTTGACTTGAAGTCAACTCTAAGGAGTAAAATATAAATATAGGCGTTGATAGCTAGCATGTAAATAAAAGCTATTTGGCCGTGTAATACTATATATTTCTTTTGTTGCCCGTGGACCGGCGTAGTATCAGTCGGCAATCCAAGGCAGAATTACTTTTATAATTTGGAATACGTGGTGTAAAAGAAAGGAAAGGATACGTTATGTTAGGTACATTTACTTTTGAAAATCCGACTCGAATTCATTTTGGTCAAAATGCATTGGAATCATTGAATCAGGAACTGCCGAAGTTTGGTAAGAATGTTCTTCTTGTATATGGTGGCGGCTCTATTAAAAAATCGGGACTTTATGATCAAGTGGTTGAGATTTTAAAAGCCAACGGCAAGACGATAACTGAAGATGCCGGTGTTATGTCTAATCCTACGGTAGATAAATTATATGAAGGCGTAGAACGAGCTAAAGCAGGTAATGTAGATTTTATCTTGGCTGTCGGCGGTGGTTCCGTTATTGACTATGCGAAAGCCGTGTCGGTATCGGTTAATTGTAAAGAAGACCCATGGGAAAAATATTTTGAACGCATGGAGGATGTAGATTGTGAAATCGTACCGGTAGGTACTGTTTTAACAATGGTAGGCACAGGCTCTGAAATGAACGGTGGCTCTGTTATTACGAACCCGGCTAAAAAATTAAAAATCGGCCATGTATTCGGTGCTAATGTATTTCCTAAATTCTCTATCTTAGATCCTACTTACACTTATACTTTGCCTACGTATCAGATGGTAGCCGGGTTCTTTGACATCATGTCTCACCTATTGGAACAATACTTCTCCGGTACCGATGATAATACATCGGATTATGTAATTGAAGGGCTCTTGCGTTCCGTGATTCACAGTGCGCGCATTGCCGTGAAAAATCCTAAGGACTATGAAGCACGCAGTAATATTATGTGGACAGCCACTTGGGCACTGAACACATTCACTCATATGGGAAAACCGGGCGACTGGATGGTTCACATGCTTGGTCAGGCGGTAGGTGCGTATACCGATGCTACTCACGGTATGACCTTGGCCGCTGTTTCCATTCCGTACTACAAACATATTTTACAGGACGGCTTGCCTAAGTTTAAACGCTATGCCTTGAATGTATGGAATGTAGATCCAACCGGTAAAACGGATGAAGAAATTGCGCTGGCCGGTTTAGATGCTATGGCGGATTACATGCGTGAAATCGGTGTGGTTATGAACTTAACCGAACTTGGCGTTACGCCTGACATGATTGAAGGCATTGCCGATGCTACTTTCATTCTTAAAGGCGGCTACAAAGTATTGACACGTGATGAAGTCGTAGCTGTTTTAAAAGCCAGCTTATAATTTCCGCATATTGAGCCATATTGTAGGCTGAGATTATGTTATACCGTAGCTTGAGATTATGTTATACCGTAAGCTTGAGATTAGGTTATATCGTAAGTTTGAGCTTAGGTTATACCTTAAAGGAAAGGATACAGTGTGATGACGAGACCTTATATTTTTTGCCATATGGAAACGAGTTTGGACGGTAAAATCATGGGGAAATACCTTTGGCGCCCCGATGCCGTCGATGAAGGCGATTCTTTTGATTTAGTGCAACATCAGAAATATCAGTACCAAGCGCTTATTTTAGGCCGTACTACGATTGATGATAATTTTACGTATTATGAAAAACCACAGGTGAATGAAGCGGCGGCTGAGGTTCCGGCGGGCGACTTTATTGCTGAGGGCGCGTCAGCGGGCCAGTTCATGATTGCCATTGACAGCAAGGGGAAATTGGCATGGCAGGATAACACGGCGGAAGATGGTGATATGAAGCTCATGTAGTTTCGATCTTAACGGAAGCTACGCCGAATAGTTATAAAGATTTCCTTCGTCAAAAAGGCATCAGCTATTTAATCTGCGGTAAGGATTCCGTTGATTTAGCCCTTGCTTGTGAAAAAATTAAAGAGGTCCTCAAGGTTGAAAAAATGATGCTCGGCGGCGGTGCCGTGCTTAATTGGAGTTTCCTACAGGCCGGTCTCGTTGACGAAGTGAGCCAGGTGATTGCACCGGCTGCGGACGGCAGTACGACAACGCAGACCCTCTTCATGGCCAAACCGGGCATTACGAAGGATCAGCCGATTCTCTTTAAACCATTGAGCGTTGAAATCATGGAAGACGATGCCGTATGGATTCGTTGGCAGGTTGGTGAAAAAGTAGATTTCGACTTCGATAACGATCCGACCTATAAAGAAGTAATGGGCATGATTGAGGCTCATAAATAAGAGCTTTCTTGCACGGCTAACATCACAGCGATAACTAATATCGCAGCGATGATTACGGCTAAAACGTATAGAACAAAAATATAGGCTTATAGGACAAAAAGTGTGTGTGGCTTTTTTAGTTAATCCCAATAAATTGGAAATTCCGTGGACATATGAAACTCATTCCAGACGATGGCATCGCCCATTGCGGTAAGATATTATCAGGACGGTTATTCCGCATTATCCTACGG